>Ga0315289_10015134_pt1 | contig 10717 bp, 6 predicted proteins | sample YL17G11_40_MG_FD_203452 | JGI IMG/M metagenome (GOLD analysis project Ga0315289, IMG submission 203452) | Sediment microbial communities from Yellowstone Lake, YNP, Wyoming, USA - YL17G11_40 | ecosystem: Environmental > Aquatic > Freshwater > Lake > Sediment | place: USA: Wyoming | collected...
CGTTGGCAAACGACCGCATAAAACCCGGCGGCAGAAACTGGTGCAGGTCGACGGCGCTGGCGGCCGTCCCCCTCCAAAGAAATGCATGATAGTCGGCCGTGCCCGGACCGTAGGCCCAGCCGACCTGCTGCGTACCGTTCGTGCCGTAAGCGTTCGAACCAAACATGCCGCTGGGATTCAGATCGACGACGCTGGCGGCTGTCCCGCTCCAAAGCAGCGCGTGCTCATCTCCCATCGTAGCCCAACCACCGCCAAAGCCGACCTCCTGTGTGCCGCTGATGCCATAGGCGTAGGAACTAATAAAGCCGCTGGGATTCAGATCGACGGCGCTGGCGGCCGTGCCGCTCCAAAGCATGGCATGATCGCGTCCCACGCCTGTCGGGCCTGCCCACCCGACCTGCTGCGTGCCGTTGCTCCCGCGGGCCTCGGAGAGTTTGAAGCCGCTGGGGTTGAGATCGACGGCGCTGGCGGCTGTGCCATTCCAAACCAATGCGTGGTAAATGATTTCGCTGCCCGTTATCGGAAAGTAGCCGCAGCCAACCTGCTGGCCGGCGCTGACGCCCCAAGCAGTCGATGCAACGAAGCCGCTGGGATGGAGGTCCACGGCGCTGGCGGCCGTTCCGCTCCAAAGGACCGCATGACCGATGTTCCCTGTGGCGGGGCCGTAGCCATCTCCGACCTGCTGCGTGCCATCAGTGCCACGGATGCCCGAGTTGCTGAAGCCGGCAGGATTCAGATCGGCGGCGCTGGCGGCCGTGCCGCCCCAAAGGAACGCATGGGCAGACATCCCTGTGGCGAGCCCCGAGGCATATCCCACCTGTTGATTTCCGTTGGCGCCATAGGCATTGGATGTATTGAAGCCGCTGGGAGTCAGGTCTACTGCCGTGTAGGCCGGGGCGGCGATGACGCTACCCGCACCGCCAAATAGGGCCACCACCATCCGCAGAGCGCACTTGGTGGCGGCCGCCTGCCGACCGTCAACGAGAACTTTTCGATACATGATTCAATCCTCCGAAGGCGGACCCGCCGGGCGGGGGCCCAGCCTTGGTGAGTTCCAGCGAGAACGGTCCTTTAGGTATACGCGACGTGAAAACCAGCCCAATCGCGCGAAATGTCCTGCCAATCTACGTTGGAATGCCCGGTCAGAAAATACGCGTTATAAATATCGAAAAGGTGCGTGTTGCTATCATAGCCGACAACGGTGTAGAGATGGCCACCGCGTTGGATGGTCACCGGGTTATGGTTAAGCATAGCGGCGATTAGTACGTCCTCGTTTTCCGGGACGTTCGTCATGTACCCGACGTCAACACAATCGAGGACATGTTTAATCCAGCCAGTGCTGTCTATCGCCCCGTAGGAGTTGTAGGCGAAACTGAGTCCTGCCCCGCCCGTCTCGTGCCATTGCGCGTAGGCTTTTTCCGCCAGCGGCAACCATAATGCGTTGTTGGCGTTGGCAATATCCCATCCCCAGCCTGCGTAGACCAGTTCGTTCCTCCCGTGGTCAGTGTTCCATGCGGCCGGCAGCCAGCGGTCGACGGTGACGTAGTTGACGTCGTCTGGCACGCCGTTGAAATAGAAACGCACGGTCCACGTGTTGTCGCCGTTGTCGATGAACATGCTGCGAAGTGCCTCTTTTTGGGGTCAGAGCGTCAGTTGTCACTAGCAGTCCACCTTTCTGCGGTCGAGCCTACTGACTACTGACGCTCTGACCCCAGTGTGCCCCTGACCCCAGTGTGCCCCCTTTGCTTTCCCCTCCTTTACCCCCGCGGAATTTCGTACTTCCGGATGATCTGGACCTTTACCGGGCCAGCGACTAACGGCTCCGAGTCTTCTGGGTATCGAGGCAGACTCACAAGCACTTCGTACTCGTCGCCAACGCGCAGGTCGAACATTTCGCGCAACGGAAACACGAACCCCACCGCTTCGCCGAGCCTGATGAAGCGCTTGCCGTCCATTGCTGGAGTCCTGGCCGTCGAACCTGGCTTGGTGCCAAGTCGGTCCTCGGCCAGCCACGTTCGTCCGGTATCGAGTAGCGGCAGGCAGTTGCCGGATGCGTCCTTTACGAACAACCCGTAATCCGATGCGTCCAGGCCGCTGGGGACGGCGAGTCGTTCGTCCTTGGCCCGTTGGCCGGGCGCGGTAGTGCGGCCGACATTCTTGACCGATACCACCAGATCGGCCGCCCGAGGATCGACGGGTGAAATGAGCGACTCCAAGAGAAGAGCATCGCGCGGCTTCCCTGCCAAGGCAAGCATGGCGCGCCACCTCGACGCGAAAGAACCCGTTAGGGGCACGGGCTCATTCTTGACCGCCTCGGGTTTGCTGGGGACGATTGGGGTTTTCCCAAAGGAAAACTTCACCGGGGCGGCGGTGACCCCTCCAAAAGGAACCCAAAATAGCCCGGCGATGATGGTATAATTGCCGGGCTGCGAGATGTCAACGAGATCACCCAACTCCGCCGACTCCGCTACGGCGCAACCGGGCTCAAGCGGGAACGAGGGAGTCACCTCAATTGGGCCGCTAGAATGGCTAGGCATTATTGCAGCGTCCTTCCACGTCAGCGCCTTGCCATTCTCATCCGTGCAAACGGGCCCTGTGATGTTGTGGTACCTCCTGCTGATGAAGACGGTGCGTTCGTTCACGTTCTTAAGCGAAACAACGAGCAGCATTTCAGGCCGCCCCGGTGCGCATTCAGCCGGGAAAACGCGCGCGTCGGCAAGCAATCCGCCGACGGGCTTGCCGGCCTTGCGGGCCGCGTCTCGGCACACGGTCTCTGGCACTACAAAAATTGGCGGCCGTTGAAACCACTCTGGTGGTAAGACAACTGGCGCATCGGCCGCCTTGCTATAGCCGCACGCGTAGAAAAGAAGGGCAAGGGCGACGAAAAACCGCCTGCGAAAACGGGCACGCACCAACTCAGCGACCGGGCTTGAACGGCTATTGCGATGGGCATGCCCGAGACGCCCTGTCCTTGCCAAATCGTTGAACATGACCAGAAAAGTTGAGATCATTGTTGGCAACCCTTTGACCTAAAATCTTACCATGGACTGTCTCTGTCCCATTGCGGGAAGGTGGTGGTGTTATGGGAAGCCCCACCCGGGCTATGATAACCGACAATGCTATAATACCACTTGTTGGGGATCGTTTGATTGTAATCGGCCAGTACATCGAAATAGAAATTCCATTCGAAGTCGGCGATAGGAACGTAGTGAGTGTCGTCCGTCAACGAGGGCTTCGCCATGAGCCAGAGGTGAAGCGAAGCGGAATACCGGTACCAACCCGGGAATGGATCACATTCCTCGCCAAACTGAATCCCAAGGGGCATGCTCGGAGAATCGCCGTACACTTTTTCCTCCCCGGTAGGGAAGGAGGGCGAGCCCGGCTCTATGTTCTTATCGAAGCACGGGTTCATCGTTCTGGAACGCCTGGGCGTGCTGTCGCTTCCGGCGGTCACAAGCTGAACCCAAGCGAACTTGAACTCGCCCCACGAGTCCTCGGAATCAAGCGGGTCGGCCGTTAACCCCGGTCTTACGGTTTTGCCCCATGCATAGCCAAATTCGGCAAGCGGGAAAGGGTAATCCTCGTCGTCCGTGAAGTTCATACCCAGCCAACCTTTGCCTACATGCGCTCCCGCCACGTCGTGCCCCGGTTCCTCCAACGATTCCATGTCGACGGTGAAGGTAGCATCGGGGCGTATGACATTAAAACGTATCGTGATGGTTTTTGTGGGCAGTTCTGGAAGACCAAAGATCTCCCCGCCCAAATCCACGGTCACCACCTTGCCGTTGCCACCTTTGACGAATTCGAGGTCCATCGTTTCCTGATTGAACACGGTGATTGGCACTATATGGCCGTGCTCGGCGTGGACGCCGATATCGAACATCTTGATTACGTCGTCTGTCGGCACGTGCCACGTGTAGGTGAAGTGAGTTCTTGGGTCGTGAAAGTCCTTGTCGGTGCCGAGGACCCGGGCCAGCAAAGACAGCGGTTCACCAGCCAAGGCTTTGTTCGGTTTGCCGCCGACGTCAGCGCCGACGATCTCGTATTTGAACTCTTCGACCGTGGCCTGGTAATACATGGCCGGCACGCCCTCGGCATCGCTGACGCCAATCTTGCCAACCCAGGCAAAGCGCCGCGGGGAGTCGTGGGTGTCATAAAACCAAAAGTGGGCTGGATCAAACCAGGTGGCCGAGCCGCCTTCCCAAGTGACCGTTCCGCTCACGGCATGCTTTACCGCCTCGTCGTTCTGGTCAGGGTCGAAAAGGGCCCAAGCGTCGTTCCACGTAAGGTCCTGGGAAACTGTCGCGGGCAGATCCGTATAGTAACTATAGGGGCCGTTGATCGTTACGCTGTAATAGAGCTTTCCTTCGATGGTAACGTCAGCGTCGCCCGTGGCGCTCGACGCGCCCCCGAGACGGGCGGTGATTTGGGCCCATTGCGGGTCTTCGGCCGAGGCTGGCGCCGTGTACAAGGCGGTGGTATCGCCGGTGCTGACGATGGTTCCCGGGGCATCGGCGGCGTAGAAGGTGGGATTCTGCACGTTTTCGGCGCCGCAGGCGGCAGCGGCCCCCGTTTCGCCAAAAACGCCGTCCACATCAAGGTCCCAATCGTAGGTGAGCGGGTCGTTGACGCCCGCCGGGTCGGTCGCCGAGCCGGAAAGCGGGATGGAAAAGCCGCGGTCGGCCGTGTACGGCCCGCCGGCATTTGCCGTGGGCGCCACGTTGTCGACATGCACCGCCAGGCTGCCTCTGGCAGAATAGGTCCCGTCCTCGTCGGTCAGATCGACCGTGATCGTCCAGTTGGCCGGGCCGTCGGCATAGGTGTGCGTCTTCGTTAACCCGTTGGGGGAGCCACTGTAGGTGTCGCTGTTGCCATCGCCCCAACGCACTGCAAATGCGCTGACGGTATCTGTTCCGGGGTCGACCACCGTCCCAAGGGTGAGACTGTAGCTGGTGCCCTCATCGACAGTGGCTGCCCCTGTAAGCGAAATGGTTGGCGCCACGTTGTTTACGGTGACCGCCGTGGACGCGGTGGCCGTGCCGGCGTCGCCGTCGCTGACCCGCACGCCCACCGTGTAGCTGCCGTTGTCTGGGTAGGCGTATGCGGCGGTGTTGCCCGGCTGCGGACCCACTTCGTAGGTCCCATCGTTGTTGAAGTCGAATTCGGGCATTTTTTGGGGTCAGAGCGTCAGTTGTCACTAGCAGTCCACCTTTCTGCGGTCGAGCCTACTGACTACTGACGCTCTGACCCCAAATCTACCTCAGGACGGTGTTCGTGTCGTAGCCTTCGTATTTCCAGGAGGGCCAGACGTCCAAGGACAAGATCGTCGGGGGCTCGTTGGTCAGGCGGACCGTGATGGAACCCCAGGCCATGTCCCCCTCGGCGTCGTCAATAAGCGCCCCTGTCCTCCTTTTCCTGTCGGCGCAATATGGGCAAAGATGCGGAAAGCACAGTCCGACTAATCTCGCCAATTTAGGTACCCCGAGAATCTACTGAATTCTTCCCAGAATGTCACTACCGGTTCGTGTCCCCGGAATCCTCGTCGCGCTCTGACCCCAACGCCGTATTTATTCCTCTCCTTAATCTTCGGGGCGTTTCCGAAGCGTATCGTTGATTATGTCCCATTTGACGCCGTACCCGGGGCCTTCTGAGAATCTGATCCCGAATCCCCTGGAATCACGGAAGAATTTACCGACACCCAGGCAGCGAATCCGGTCCTTCATCACCTCCGATTTGATCGTAGCCCACCGTCCCGGCGATTGGCTCGCGACTATGTCGAGGTGGGCGTAAAGATTCGCACAATAGAAAACGTAGAGCTTGTGTCCCACCAGTTCAGCGTCCCAGAAGATGAACCTTGGCCCAAGGCCTTCGTACACGCCAATTATACTCTCCGATTTGATGTCCCATACCACTGCCTTTTCTTTCCCGGTGAGTTTCGCCAACCGATAATGGTCGATTACAACCTCCGCAGCGAGGTAGGTGGCACCTTTCGGTAGATCCTTGACGGGTCCCTTGGGAGGTGTTGTTTTTTCGCGGTGTGTCTCCTTCTCCAATAATAGCACCGACCCATCTGGTAGTTTCTTCGAGAACAACCCGCCTTTCGATCCGACCATTCCGTTTTCGCCTCCCTTCAGCATCGCCGCAAGGGCTAAGCAAAACCAGATCCCACGCAACATGTTTCTGGTGTTCATGATTCTAATTCCCCTACGGAGTTGTCCCGCTTATGTGTTTTCCATCCTGTTCTTTTTACCTCAGTCAAGTCGTGTCTGCTCGTCCCCCGGTGTATTCGGCGCGGAGAACGTCCCGCTGGCATTTCGGTAGAGAAGCGAGTCCAGGCTAGCGTCCTCCCAGGCGCCCAAAGATGCGTATTGAGCCCCGTAGGAAGCATCATATATCGTATTGCCAACGAGGACCACCGCGTGATTTGCGAAGACGTTGTACGGAGAGGGATTGCCTTGGCCTGCAATTGTACTTCTTACGATAAACCCCGCGCCACTACCTTCTGGAATGTCCTTCGTGACAATGCCTCTTACGGAAGCAGATACTATGCCTTGCGCGCGCAAAACATCGGTAAAGAGATTGGCCCATGCGTGACACCGTCCGTCCGCGTGCGCGATCAGGCCGGCCGTCGAGAACACACCGGGTTGCGGAGGTTCTGTTAGTGCGTAGGGTCCGTAGTACGTCATTTGCGGGAAAGTCCACGTTCATGTCCACGGGAGCGACGGTGTCACCCGCGCCTGTCCCTCTTAATCCCGTCCAGCCGCTCCAGCTTAATCCCGTCCAATCGCTCCAGCGCGGATCGCTTCTCGACGGACGTAAACTCCCAGTCCTTACCCTCAACCTGCACGAAGTGAGACTGCAGACCCGTGCGTAGGTCGAAGACCTCGACCTCGACAAGGTAATCCGCCCTCCGGCTAAGTTTGACGCGAACAAACGACTTGCTTGGCGGGTGCGAGAAGGCGTACGGCGACCACCCGCCGTCTGGGAGCACCCGGTCACGAGCCGAACGGTAATCGACCCGCCAAATGTGAATACAATAGTCCTCGCCCGTCGCAACGACAAGCGCGTCCTTCGCGACGACAATGCCCCGGTTCCCAAGAACCTTGTTCCCCAAAATCCCGTGGTACGCGCCGTAGTCGATCTTCGGTGGCGGCATCAGGACATCGAAGACCTCGAAGCCACTCCGCTCAAAGCCGCTTCGCTCGAAACCACGCGATTCTCCCTCAGGCCAACGCGATTCAACGCCGAGGCGCGCGGACCATACGATGGGCGTTTTGCCGTCGGCGTGCAACTCGATGCGGACCGGAAAGTAGACCAGTTTGATCCCTTCCGCGCCCTTCATTACGGGCGCGCCCTCAATTCTCGTGATGAGCCCCGCTAATTCCTCGCGCGGCACGTCAGGCCCACGGACGACCACGACCTCGCGTCCATCGTCCAGCGGCTTGCGAAACACGATCGTTTCGCCATCGTCTGCCCGGCCCGCGCTCGCGGTAACTGCCACGAGCACGACATGTGCGGCGAACCGTAAGCTCGACGCAGCAATTGAAGCCAAACGCCAACAGCCACTCCAAAGCGCAGCCATCGCACGTCCCTCCCGGCTTATGGCGTCCAGGTGTCTAGCCGATATACTCCGTCGTTCGCGTTGTCCTTCTCCCAGCTCTGCTGATCCAATAGCGGCTTGGAAGAGTCAACATAGACGTACGTCACGACTTGGTCTTCGTAAAGCTCTTCGACGGTTCTTGTATCCATCGTCGAAACGCGCCTACCGTAAGACGGGTCAAAAATGTCATCAGCGAATCCATTAACCGCAACGACCGCGTGATAACGAAAGCCAGGTGGAACGGTCCCGGCCGCGTAGTCGACGCCACCCGATCCTTGCGCTGGCGCTGGCTGCACTTCGAATCTGTATGGATTGTCCGGGGAAGCAATATCCCCAATACCCAAAGCTCTCCCATGCGCGGCGATGCCCTGGGCAGCCAATACCTGCACCATGAGGTCCACCCACGCCGAGCATCGGCCAATGCCGCTGCCGTTTCCAAGCATGGCCACGGCGTCCCCCACACTGCTGGCGGCGCTGTACGACATTAACGTCCCATCCATGCGATGCACAGAGTTCGTTTCGAATACGTTCCACCATATTCGGTCGACCACTTCGGTCGCCGTCGAGCTGAACATCCCCCCGTCGGAGCCGAGGTGAAGAACGGTTTCATAAAGCTGCGTCTCTGGGTGGGCGTAAGTGAGGTATAAGCGATTGCTGCTGGTGCCAACCGAGACTGCGTTCGTGCCGCTACCGACAGTGGCGGACCAACTCAACTGGAAGTTTTCATAGTACCACACCAGGTCGGGAAAACGGTGCGCATTGTCAGCTTGGATGTGCACCGACACGTCCTGGCCATCCACCGTCGCGGCTGTCGAAGGCAGGACGATGGCATCGGGGCCCGTGGCCGAGACGTAGATTGTGTCGCCGCTCCATGGGCTGTCCAAGTGGAAGCTGGCCATCACGTCCAAATTGTCGCCGCGCACGTCCTGCACCGGGTACTGGTGGTCTCCCGGGTCGGTGGCATTGCCGTTGGCATTGGCGTCCCACCACTGCCAGCCCGTATAGGCCGTGCCGTCGGGCGGATCGCGGAAAACGGCGTTTCCGCCACCGAAGCACACCCCCGTGAGCTTCAACTTGGCCGCAGCGAGGCTGACCGTGGTGGGCTTGCTGAAGTCCAGGCCGTCGGAGGCGCGGTAGGTAAACGAGTCATCGCCCGAATAGTCGCCGGTGGGGGTGTAGGTGAAATGGCCGTCCGCAGCGAGGGTGACGCTCCCGTTGTGCGGCGGCGTGTGCAAGGCGGCCGTGCGGGGATCGCCGTCCGCGTCGGTGTCGTTGCTCAGCACGCCTGGGGCGGAAACGGTCAAGGGGATGCCGCTTAAGGTCATGTAGGTGCCGTCCGCCGCGGCCACGGGCGCGTGGTTGGTGACGTTGATCGTTACCGTGGCGACGTTGCTGTACTGTTTGATGTCGCCATCCTGGTTTCTGTCGCCGACCTTGTAGGTGAAGCTGTCGGTGCCCACATAGTCGGAGCTCGGCGTGTAGGCGAAAACGCCGCTGTCAGGGTCGAGGCAAAACCCGCCAGGCCCGGCGTGCGACGGGCCGGACACAACCTCGTACGTGCACACCTCTGCCTGGTCGTCGTGGTGGTAAGGCCTACCCGTGACTTGGGTGCCGTGCAGCGTTGAGTATTCGGCCGCGTGGGCCTCCGGCGGGGTGTTCTCCTCGACCTTCATCTCATAATAGTAGCCGGGCACATCGTCGCCTTGGCCGCCAAAGTGGATCCAAATTCTCCAGCAGTTTTCCTCCGGATACCAGTTAATTTCGGAATACCAGAAACAATCACCGTGATCCGGGCCGTAATCGAGCAGATCGGCCGGGAAGTCCGCGCTGGCTATTGTCCTGTTTTCCTCCAGATCCTCTACGGTGAATGTGAGCGTACCGCTGACCACGAAGCTTTCGCCGATGGGGGTCGTGATGGCCTCTTCCGGCGACTCCGCCATCAGCCAGTCTGTGTAGTTCAACTCAAGCTCCCCCTCCTCGGCAGGGAAGTCGTCAAACTGCCCATGGTCCTCGATGCTCACGCGATACTGCAGAAGACCTGGCACCACGACCCACCCCGTGCCGGTTTTCCCGTTCGGCGCAGTGGCGCGCACCTCGGCCGAGTGCGACATGCCGTCGGTGACGTTCGCCGTGTAAACGCCCGAACTGCCGTCCACGCTGCCCTCGCCGCTTGCCAACATCCAGGTGAAAGTGGTCGGCGTTACCATGTCGCCGAATTGATCCTTGGCCTCCGCAGTGAACTCGGCGGTCGTGCCAGGTTGCACGTCCTGTTCGAACGGCCAGACGGTGACGGTCGTAATCGTCTGCTCGACATCAACGTCCACGTCGGAGGTTGTCGAGCCCTCATAAGGGTCGGCGATGGTGGCACGCAAGGTGTAACTGCCCGCGGCGTCGAAAACGACTACCGTGTTCTTCGCGGCGTTGCTGTTGTTGATGGCAAATTGAAGCATACTGCTCTCGGGCGGCGCAGACACGACCGACCACGTGTACGTCAAATTCCACTCCCCGGCCGAATCGGCGCCCAGCACGCTTAAGGTGGTGTCGGTGCCCGTAACGGTGCTGCTGCCCGCATGCGATTCTCCTCCCGGAGGAATCGTTGGCGCCACGTTGTTGACCAACAACTGCTCTGTTTCTTGGGGAGCACTCGCATTATCGTCGTCAGTCACCGTGACCCCAATCGTGTAGGGCGTACTGCTGTCGTCCTTCGGGCTGACATACTGATGGGCCACAGCAAAGTTTCTCGTGCCCACACCGAGATAAAGCACCGTATCGTCTGAATCGTCCTGCCAGTCGATCGTCACCGCATAGGTATCTTCCCCGGGATCGGTGAAGGAGCCGCCGAGCGTGGTGGTGCTGCCTTCGTCGATCGTACCCGGCGACGCGCTGATCGCCAGAGCGCTGGGCGCGACGTTGTTGACCATCACCGACAGGCTCCCGGCCGCGGTGAACGTGCCGTCCTCGTCGGTCAGGTCGACCGTGATCGTGCGGTTGGCCGGGCCGTCGGCGTAGGTGTGCGGTAGGCTCGTGCCGGGAACGGGGGAGCCGCTAAAGGGTTGGCTGCTGCCGTCGCCCCAGTGCACTTGGTAAGCGGTGACTGTGTCTGCGCCGGGATCGACG
>Ga0315289_10015135_pt1 | contig 10717 bp, 9 predicted proteins | sample YL17G11_40_MG_FD_203452 | JGI IMG/M metagenome (GOLD analysis project Ga0315289, IMG submission 203452) | Sediment microbial communities from Yellowstone Lake, YNP, Wyoming, USA - YL17G11_40 | ecosystem: Environmental > Aquatic > Freshwater > Lake > Sediment | place: USA: Wyoming | collected...
GCCGTAATTAGATTAATTAAGAAATGCAATATCAAAGCATGAGAACCAATTATCCGTCGGTTGACATCGTTGTTTGTGGTTATAGGAACAGAGAGCTAACAATCCAATGCATAGATTCTTTGCTGAAGTTGTCTTATCCTAATTTTAAAATTATATTAGTTGACGATTATTCCAACGACGGCACAGTGGAAATTTTAAGGGAGAAATATTCGAGAATTACTATAATTGAAAACAAAAAAAATCTCGGTCCAGCCAGGGCGCGTAATATCGGAATTAAGGCGGGGGCAGGAGAATACATTGTCACGATGGACAATGACGCTACTTTGTCGCCAGATTGGTTAACTAAGATGATTGGATTGATGAAATCGGATAAAAAAATTGGTCAGGCGGTTGGAAAAATTTTATTTCTTGATAATCCTCAAAAATTAGCTGCTGCCGGCGGCAGTATGTATTTTCGGGGTAAGGCCTACGATATCGGTCAAGGAGAACCAGCCGACAGCTCGAGATACGGTCAAAAGAGAAACATTCTTTTTGCTTGCACCGCTTCATCGATTATTCTTCGAAGCGCACTCAATTATATTGGTGGTTTTTACGATATCTATTACCACGGATATGAAGACACCGATTTTTCATTCAGACTAAATATCAGCGGCTATGGGGTCGTGTACTACCCCGAAGCCGTGAGTTTCCATATTTTAAGTCAAACCGTAAGCCAGAAAATCAACAAGAAAAGAGCCTATTTGGCAATTCGCAATCGGCTTTTAATAATGTTCAGAAATTACGAATTTAAAAGCTTGATAAAGTATCTGCCGGCTAATATAAAATTCAGTATTACGGACTGTCTAAGGCATCCGGAAAGGACAGTTTATGTTTTAAAAGGATGGTTATGGATTTTATTCCATTTTTACGGGATTTTTAAGAGTAGGAAAGAAATAAATCGCATTAGAAAATCGAAAGACGAACAACTATATTTATTGTTTAACTTGGTTTAAATTATGAAATTTTTAGACAAATTAAAATTAGTTAAAAATTACTGGCCAATAAGTAAATTTTATTTTCGTTACTTATTTAAAAAAGGCAAACCATTAATTGCTTTATTTTTTCAAATTACCAATAAATGTAATGCCAGATGCTTGATGTGCTTTAATTGGCAGAGGATAAACAAGCCGAGCGACGAACTGTCTCTCGATGAGATAGAGAAATTTTCGCGGACCATGGGTTCGGTGCCAAATTTAACAATCGGCGGCGGAGAGCCTTTTTTAAGAGAGGATTTGCCCGATATCTGTAAAATTTTTTCCGGAAACAATAAAACCAAAAGAATTTCTATCCCTACTAACTGTTTATTGCCGGAAAAGATTTTCGATTTAACCAGAAAAATACTGGAATCATGCCCTTCAACGAAAATTGCCATTGTTCTGTCATTAGACGGCTTACGGGATACCCATGAATACATTAGAGGTGTTAAGGGTATTTTTGATAAAGTTTTAGAAACCTATAAAAAACTTACCGAACTTTTGGGCCAATACCCTAACTTGAAAATAAACATCAATACTACTGTTTCCGACAAAAATTATAAAGAAATTCCTGAAATTATTGATTTTGTCGATAAAAATTTTAAAGTTGGGTTTCATACCGTAGAAGTAATAAGGGGTTGCTATAATCGGAAAAATGTTCAAATGCCTCCTCTGGAAGAATATAAAAAACTGACAGAAGATATATTGAAAAGTAAAACCATTGATGGTGATAAATACCACAAATTGATGTATTCTTATTATCATAAAATTGCCTTGGAAACACTTGAAAAGGAAAGACAACTGATTCCTTGCCGAGCCTCTTCTTATATGCCAGTTGTCGATGCAACGGGGAATGTCTATAATTGCGAACTCCTGCCAGCTATAGGCAATTTAAGAGAAGTTAATTATGATTTTTTGGAAATTTGGAATTCTAAAAAAGCAAAAGATCAAAGAAAGAATATAGCTGACAAAAAATGTTATTGCACTCATTTTTGTTATCAGATTCAAAATATTCCCATGAGTCCATATCATTTTTTTAAGGCTATTTTCGGAAAATAATTATGCGTATTGCAATTGATTATATTTCTTCGATTGGCACGGGAGGTGTTAGTCTTTATACCCGAGAACTGGTTCGAGCCCTATCCGATATCGATAAAGAAAACAAATATTTTTTGTATTGTTTTATTCACGACTTTTTGCCGGGCAGAGAAAGGGAAAAAATAAAGAGTGAAAACTTCAAATCAAGACCCGCTTATTTTAGTCGGTTAAACTTTCCGATTCCAAGGGGATTTATAAATTTTACGAATAAAATCTCGATTAGAACCCTTGCGAAATTGGATAAAATTGATATTTTTCACTTCACAAATCCTCTGAACTTTATAAGGGGTCCATACAAAAGTATCGTTACTGTTCACGATTTGTCGGTTTTGCACAATAGCCAATGGGCAAAGAAAATCTCTTTGGACTTCTTTAAAAAGAACATTGAAAGCGTTTTAAATAAAGCAAACAAAATACTTACCGACGCCGAATTCACCAAGAAAGATATAATTGATAATTTCAATATTCCCGAAGAAAAAATTAAACCCATTCACCTGGGAGTTGGCAACGCTTTCCATTCCGAGATAGATAAAAATTATCTTAAGAAGAAATTTAATTTGGAAAATTATATTTTGTATGTTGGCGAATTGCAGCCACGAAAGAATATAGCCGGACTGTTAGAGGCATACAAGAGACTAGATAATAATTTACGCAAGAATTACAAATTGGTTTTGGTGGGGAGAGCAAGAGACGAAAATTTTGCCAAAAAAATAAGTGATCTTATAAAAAAATTAAATCTAGGGTCCTTCGTAAAGCATTTTGAATACGCCGCAGAAAGTGATTTGATTAAATTGTATAGCAACGCAGAGTTTTTATTATACCCTTCTTTTTTTGAGGGCTTTGGTTTTCCTGTTTTGGAATCAATAAGTTGTGGCGTTCCGGTCATAACCTCAAACACCTCTTCGTTGCCGGAAGTAATCGGTCAGGCAGGTATCCTGGTTAATCCGGAAGACATTAATCAAATAAAATCTGCGATAGAAAAACTTTTATTGGATAAAAATCTTTATCAAAAATTGAAAAAAGAATGCTTGAACCAGGCATCCAAATTTAACTGGCAAAAAACAGCCAGGCAAACCCTGGCTGTTTATGGAGAAGTTTATAAAAATTAAATTCGCTTACATTTTTTTGAAATAAAAAAGGGCAAGAAAGAAATAAATGATGTTTGAAATTAATCTGGCGATTATGATCCCCAAAATCCCGTAAAGAGGAACAAGAACAATTAAAAGAACTATTTGAATAATCGGATTTATGGTAAGAATTTTGTAAAGCTCTTTAACTTTCATTTTTGCCTGCAGGGAAAGAGTCATCATTGAGACGGGAAACACCAAAAGAGTAAAAGCAAACAATCTTGAATAAGAAATCGATTCCGTATATTGAGGATAGAATATTTTATAAAAAAACGGGGCAAGAATAATATAGATTATAATTACTCCCAAAATCAGGATACTTGCCTTAAGAATCTTTTTGGGAAGATTTTTTTTAATTTCCTCGTTGGATCTTACGGAAAGTTTCGGAAAAGCAAGCTCTTGAATGCTTTCAATGGGCATTTCCATGTATTGAACAGGTAAAACAGAAAAAGAATAGATAGCCAATTGTATCGGACCAACGAAATGGAATAAAAGCACTTTATCGATTTCTTTGGCAACAAGACCTATAATTCCCATGAGACTAAGATGCTTTCCGTAGGTAATGGTTTCTGGATCATCTACGTTGTTTGGCTTTATTTTTTTAAGCGTCCAAAAAAGGAACAAAGTTCTCAAAAAACTGTACGACAAAAAATAAACAAGAACCAAAATAATGAGATTTTTTGTAAGAAACAGGGCAACAATAATCAGGGCAGTAGATATAATTTGAATTACGGTCGTGTATGCTACTCTTTTCCCGAATAATTGTTTACCGGTTAAGTAAAACTGATAAGTTTCCCCGCTTTTGAAAAACGGCAAGAAAAAAGCTATAATTAAAAAGGAAACAACGAATTCGATATTTCCCTGAGACCAAAAATAGCAGGCAACTATAATAGAGGCAATACTCCCCAGCAAGCTCCATTTTAGTTTTGTTTTAAAACCCTTAATAAAAACGCCGTCAAAACCCTTGGCTACCGCTCGAATAATCGCATCGTTTATACCCTGGAGAGAGGATATGGCAAGAATGGCAAAGATTGAAAGAATATATCTGTATTGGCCATAAACCTCTTTTGGCAAAAGACGGGCAAAAGCGATTGATAAAAGGAAACCGGCTGCCATACTGATGATGTTTCCGATTGTCAAATAGGAACCGTATTTAAAAACATAGACATTGTCGGTTCCGGTGAATTTTTGGGAACCGATGAGAAATTTATAAAACGAGGTCTTTATTTTGCCGATCATGAAAAAGAAATATTTAATAATAATTTTTATAATTTTTATTGTTTCAACAGCTGTTCGCTATTGGCCCGTTTTCCACAAGGGATTTTCTTATAATATTACATTTGAAAATCTGATTTTAGCCAGAAATCTGAGTCTGACGGGCGAATACAAAATAGATAATGAGAAAAACGTTATTTTATCCTCGGAAACGATAAAAGAAAAGGGGATTGAATCAAAAATAGGCAATAAAGGAGTTTCGATATTATACAGTAAGGTTTTTGATTTTTTTGGTTTTAATCAAAAAATTCCTCTGTATGTTTCCTTGTTTCTGTACGGGATTGTCAGCGTGCTGTTGTTCCTGCTCGTTTTAAAATTGTTTAATATCTGGGTTGCCTTGATATTCGGTTTTATTGATATTTTTTCTCCTCTTGTTCTTCAGCACTCAATTACGGCCGGTTTCTATGAATGGGGGATTTTATTTTTGACGATTGCCCTTTTGATTTATCTCTGGAAAGAAAAGCCAAACCTGATTAAATTGTTTCTGGTTGGTTTGTTTCTTGCCCTTGCTTCTTTGGCTCGTAATTCATTCGCGATTATTCCCATTGTTTTTGTTGTTTACGATTTCTGGAACAACAAGTCAATCAAAAGAGCAGCCATATTTATTTTGCCAATTTTGATTGTCGGAATCGCATATCTGGGGCCGGACTTGGTGAAGAAAGGAACAATCGAAAATTACTACGCAAACTATTTTTATGTTGTAAATTCCCAAGAAACAACAAATGATTATCTGCATGTTTTTCCGGATTCTTATACTTGGTATTTCGAGAGAGACGCCTACATTAAAAGCGTTGAGGGCACGACCAATTATGATTATATTCAATATTTTTCGCAATATGGTTATCCGGTTTCTTTAAAAAATAAGATTCTGATGTATTGGGCCTCGATTAAGTCTTATCCCAAGGGATTATTTGTTCAGACGACTATCGGCGGTCCTTTTTTGATTTTTTTGCTTGTTTTGGGCGGCTTTTATTTAAACGAAAAGAACAAGAAGCTTTTACGATTATTTGTTTTGTGGACCGGATTTTTGTATATGTTTTTGATTATTGCGAAAAGCAATCATTGGGGGCATTTTATATCTTTGCAGCTTCCCTTGTTTTTGTTGATTTCGCTGGGAATCTATTGGATTATCGGTCTTATCCTAAAGCAGAACATCAGACTAAGATTCAAATATTTATTGGTTTTCGGCTTTGTTTTCGTTCTGTTTATTCATCTGGTCCAATCGGATAAATGGGTATTTCATGAGAATTATCTGTATACAAATGTGGAGCAAATTCTTGCGTTGGTCGATTCCGTTGAAAAAGCGAAAGACACAATGGACAAAAAAACGGATGTAATCGCGGTCGGCTTCCAGACGCAGGCAGCCACGGTTATCAATTGGTATACCGATTTTAGTTCTGTTTATTTCGATTCGGAAACAGTCAAAAAGCTATTAAAAGAAAAAAAACTTCAATGGGCGTTTGATCAGTTCGGAGTAACCAAAGTTATCGGCTATGACAAGGAATTGAGCGAGGAGATGGTTAAGGCTACCAATGCCGAAGCTATTTCTGATTTTCGCGGTTTTTAGCTTTTAAAACAAAAAACAAAGAATGATTCAAGGGTAACCAGGAAGGAAGTTTGAGTATTTTGATGATTTCAAATTCTTTATTTATGGCATTAATAATCTTTTCGTGATTTGTTTTGTGGAGCTTGGAGTGTTTTTTGAATTTAATTATTTTATTGTAAATAAAATTCGTCAAACTGTTTAGCACCGGGGCTCCGACAATAATGGTGGCAGAGGACTTAGCCACTCTTTTAATTTCCGAGACTGCTTTATCGGTATCCGAAATAAACTCCAATACACTTAAACACAACACTCCGTCAAAAAAATTATCCGGAAATGGCAGATGATTAATATCAGCCTTTTGTAAATCGGCTGTTATTTTTTTATCCCGGATAATTTTTTTAACAGTTTCTATTTCCGAATGAATATCGATGCCGTATAAATTTTTGCATCTTTTTTTAAGTTCCGGTAAAAAAATTCCGCTACCGAAACCGATATCTATGAATTTATCAAATTTTTGATTTCCCAATAATTTTAAAACCAATTTAAATCTGGCTAAATAAGGTTTTTTCTGCCAAAAATGAAAATAACGTTTCAGAGTGTAAGCGCTTTGATTGAGATTGGCCACAAACAGCGGTTTTAAGTCTTCTTTGCTTAAGAGTTGCATATCATTTTTTTTGCCATTTAAAGAATAAATCAGAGTATATATTCCAAACATCGCAATTTTCACAAACGGGTATTTGATTGTATTTACCTTGAAGATGTAGCTTTCTGTAGTGCTTTATTTTTTCTCCTGTCCAAATTTGATGCATGGTTTGTCTTTCGATATTTCCCAACAGAGCTTTCCGATTATAATCGTCGCAACATATTGATACATCGCCGTTCCAATGAATAGCAGGGGAGAGCCAGAGATGATAACAGGGGTATCTTTTTTTGGCTTTTTTAACGTGTGTCTTGTCGATGTTTCCGCCATAATTATGCATGTCGCGAAGCTCGACGATAACTTTTTTATCTCTCCATTTTTCCAGGAATTGCCTTGTTTGTTTTTCGGTGTCTTTCTCGACTATCATCCTGACGAAGATTAACGGCTTGCTGGATTCCGCCTCATTTCTAATTTCTATTAATTTTTCAATATTTTTTTCGGTTTGTTCCAATCTATCAACGCCGGTTTTTTGGAGATAAGTTTCTTTGTCGGGGCTTGTGAAGCTTATACTTACCTTATCGACTTGATACTTAACCAGATCCTTGGCCTTTTCTTCGGTTAACAGGGTTGCATTGGTTGTTAAAAGAATCGCGTTGTTGGGGTTGCTTTTTTTGATGTATCCAATCATTTCCATGATTTTTGGAGCCAACAACGGTTCGCCGAAAAGATGAAGGCAGAAACTACGGGGTCCGTATTGTTTGGCTTCATCAATTATTTTCTTGAAAAGTTCGAAATCCATATTGCCGATTAGGGTATTTCCGTGGGTTCTGGGGCACATTTCGCATCGCAAATTACAGGCACTGGTTGATTCTATAAAAAGATGAGTTGGGAAATCATAATCAATGGTTTTCTGAATTAAAAATTTATAAAAAATCTTAATTAACGGAGCATTGGCAATCCATTTGTCGATTTTTCCGACATTAAATCGGGACATTAACCAGGAAATAATTTTATTTTTTATTTTTTCCATAGTTATTCGGTTGAATCCGGTTTTTTTCGTTTAAAGAAATCTTTTATAAGGGCAACAAATCCCAGTATGGAAGTTTTAACTTCTTCTTTGTTCAACATTGTCAATCTTTTAAGAATGTACGAGGGCCTAAAATAGAACGATCGATAGGCTTTCTGCATGTATTTTTTTAATTCTTCGGTGGGCAGATTGGTGGCATTCATGGTTAGCTGCATATATGTAACGGCCTCCAGGTCGGGATTTATTAACCAGTTATTTTTTATCGCCATTTCTCTTAATTCTGTGCCCGGAAATGGTGTGGCAAAGCTGAAAGCTACATAGTCGGGATTGATTTCTTTGGCTAGTTTGATGGTTTTCATAATCGTTTCTTTGGTTTCTCCGGGACTGCCGATTATGAGTCCAACGCTGGATTTCAGTCCTGCTTTTCTTGCATTTTTTATGGCTTGTTTGATTTGTTGAATGGTAATGCCCTTTTTCAGGGTGTTTAGGATATCTTGGTCTCCCGACTCGGCTCCAAAAGCAACGGTTAGGCACCCAGCTTTTTTCATTTTTTGGTACAGCTCATAATTTCCCTGATCGACCCTGGCATTGCAGGACCAAATCAAATCATAACCTCTTTCGATTAGAAGATCACAGAATTCAGCGGTATTTTGTGGGTTTATGATAAATTCGCTGTCTTTAAAACCGATTTCCTTGACGCCGAACTTATCTATCAGATAATCAACTTCTTTTATTGTTCTTGCTGGGCTTTGCACGCGATAGATGCGGCCAAACATGCTTTGGACACCGCAGAAAATACAACGAAAGGGACAACCTCTGCTTCTGATTACGCTGATAAACGGGCTTCTCGAGCCGTAGGGGCTGCGATATTTTTCAATTTTTAATAAATCGTAGGCCGGAATGGGCAATTCATCCAAATTTTTTATCAGTTCTCTCCTTTCGTTTAGTATTATTTTCCCGTTTCGTTTATAGCCCAAGCCTTTAATTTTTTCATAAACCTCTGGACTGTCGATGTTTTCCAGAAATTCACTGAAAGTGATTTCTCCTTCCCCTATAACTATAAAATCTATCGTTTTGTTTGACAAGACATCGTTAGGAGCAACCGTAGCGTGAACTCCTCCCACTATCGTGATAATATCGGGTTTAATCGTTTTAACCGATTCGGCTATCTTTAAGGCAGCATTGATATTGGTAGTCATACCGGTCAAGCCCAAAATTCGAGGATCATATTCGAGAATAAGATCTACCAATTTTTGAATCGAAGAGTTTTCTTCTATGTTGGCGTCATAGATTTTTATCTCTGCGTTTTTGTTGTTTTCCCTGACATAACCGGCTATGGCGATTAAACCCATTGGCGCGTATTTGGTGAGAGATGTAATGTCTTTTTCCGGAAACGGCGGTTGAATAAGTAATATTCTCATAAATTTAAGACAATTGAATTTTATATATTTTTCTAAAAACGAATCGGTTTAAACAACCAACATGTGAATCCTATTATGCATGTAATCAGAGACATTGAAAGGATCAAAACAGAAAGAAGTATAGCCTGTTCCTTGTTGACGGAAAGAGGAGCAAAAAGAAAAATTAAAGCAGCATCCCGGGTACCGATACCAAGAACGGAAACGGGAATTAAGGTTATTAAGCCGGCAATGGTGACAATTACCGCCAAATATACGACAGGGACATGAATACCCGCTCCCCCGGCAAGCACATAAGCTTGGAGATAATAGAACGTCCAAGCGGAAACGGTGATGAGAAAAATAATCAAGTAATTTTTCAATTTATATATTTTTAAATCTTGAATAAAATTCTGGAAACTTATCTTCCAGGAACTTTGATATTTTAGAGGAACAAGAATATAAAATATTTTTTCCAGAAGAATTTTAAGCAATCCAGTTTTTAAAAAAATGCCAAACAGAATGATTAAAAGCAGAATAATTATTAAGGGCATCCAGATTTTTTTATAAATAGGATTAAAAAACAACAGAGAGCCGAAAAATATAAAGATTCCCAGAAAGAAAAAATCAGAAAGACGTTCCAAAACGGTAGTGAGGATGGATTTTCCCAAAGGATGACCATCTTTTTTCAAGTAGAGAGCCTTGGTCAGGTCTCCTATCCTGCCGGGCGTAAGCGCCCCGATAAAAATTCCGGAACAATACATCATAAACGAATCCTTTAATTTGTAAGATATGCCCTGTTGTTTTTTTATATAATTCCAACAGCACGATTTTATAAAGAGCACGGGTAAGTTTAACAAGCCAGCCATAATCAAATAAGAGACTTTGACATTTTTAATGCCTTCAAGAATAGTATTGAAGTCGGTTTTTGTAAGAATGATAAAAAATAGAAATATTCCGAATAAATAGGAATATTTTTTTAAATACGAAGTTATTGATTTGGACATCTTGCGGTTAAATCTTTAAAATATTTAGAGCTGCCTTGGCTTTGGCGAAGAATTCCTTGGCTGATTTTACCTGGATAAGCTTTTTGAGGATGTAATTTGGACGCAGGTAAAAGGAACGGTAAGCCTTTTTTATTAGAGAAAACAATTCTTCTCGGGACAGTTCTTTTTCCCAGATTGGAGGGACAAAATCGGGAGATGGATTTTCGGCGAATTCCTTCCAATAGTCATAAGGAAGAATTTTTTCTTCGAGACCCAATCGATAGAGATCGGTAGCCGGAAAAGGAGTGGTGATTGATATGTGCACATAATCGGGATTAAGTTTTTTCATAAACTTAATGGTTTCCAGGATGTCTTCCTTGGTTTCAGTGGGCGAACCAATCATAAAGTAGGCCAATGTTTGAATGTCGACTTTTCTGGTAAGCGCAAAGGCTTTTCTGACCTGATCCAAGGTAATTCCTTTTCTCAGAACATTGAGAATTTTTTGGGTGCCTGCCTCTACTCCGTAGTGAATTCTGGAGCAGCCGGCCTCCTTCATTTTTTGTAGAATTTCTTCATCAACCACATTGACCCTATTTCTAACATCCCAG
>Ga0315289_10015137_pt1 | contig 10716 bp, 9 predicted proteins | sample YL17G11_40_MG_FD_203452 | JGI IMG/M metagenome (GOLD analysis project Ga0315289, IMG submission 203452) | Sediment microbial communities from Yellowstone Lake, YNP, Wyoming, USA - YL17G11_40 | ecosystem: Environmental > Aquatic > Freshwater > Lake > Sediment | place: USA: Wyoming | collected...
CGCCATAAATAAGTCGCAAGCGGTTATTGAGTTTGAACTTGATGGTACCGTTCAGACCGCCAACGAAAATTTCCTGAAGACGCTGGGCTACACTCTCGATGAGGTGCGTGGCAAACATCACCGGATGTTTTGTGAGCCTGCTTACGTCAGCACTGCAGAATATAAGCAATTTTGGGACAAGCTTGGTCGCGGCGAATATGAGTCCAAGGAGTACAAACGCATCGGCAAGGGCAACAAGGAGGTTTGGATACAAGCATCCTATAATCCGATCTTTGATCACCAAGGCAGGCCATTTAAAGTGGTGAAGTATGCTACTGATGTCACTAGTCAGAAGCTGCAAACGGCCGACTTCCAAGGGCAACTTGCAGCCATCAGCAAATCACAGGCGGTGATTGAATTTAGTCTGGACGGTATCATTCAGACTGCTAACGATAACTTCCTGAAGACCCTCGGATATACTCTCGAAGAGGTACGAGGCAAACATCACCGCATCTTTTGTGATTCTACCTACACGGGTTCGCAGGAATATCGAACGTTTTGGGAAAAGCTCAATCGCGGTGAATACGATGCCGGAGAATACAAGCGGATTGGTAAAGGGGGTAAGGAGGTTTGGATTCAGGCCTCCTACAATCCAATATTTGATCTGAATGGGAAGGCATCTAAGGTAGTGAAATACGCCTCTGACATCAGCGCACAAAAACTGAAGGATGCGCAATTGGCCGCATTGAGCAAGGCCCAGGCCGTCATTGATTTCACCCCAGATGGCATGGTGCTAGACGCCAATGATAATTTTCTGAAGACGTTGAATTACCGCCTTGATGAAATCAAGAACAAGCATCACTCGATGTTTTGTAGCCCGGAATATGTGAAGACTCCGAAGTACAAGGAGTTTTGGCTAAAGCTGGCCAACGGTGAATTCCAAAGCGACCAGTTTCTGCGGGTTGCTAAGGGTGGAAAGCAGGTCTGGATTCAGGCGTCTTACAACCCGGTTTTTGATTTGACTGGTAAGGTCTTCAAGGTCGTCAAGTATGCCACCGATATCACCGAGCAGAAGAATGCTCAGGTCGAGTTAATCAAGGCGCTGTCGGAGACAGCGCAGCAACTCGCAGCAGCCGCTGCTGAGCTAAATGCAACGTCGACCCAGATGAGTAGCAATGCTGAAAAATCGACGACCGTTGCCAACGCCACGGCAGCGGCTTCCGAGGAGGTGTCTCAAGGGGTGAGGACTGTTGCCACCAATACGGAGGAGATGTCGGCTGCGATCAAGGAAATCGCGCGCAATGCAGCCGAGGCATCGACAACCAGCGCCACCACCCTGAGGCAAGCGCAGGCAACGAATACGACGATTACGAAATTGGGCGCGAGCAGCCAGGAAATTGGCAACGTGATCAAGGTGATCAGTTCTATCGCGCAGCAGACGAATCTGTTGGCGCTTAATGCCACGATTGAGGCGGCCCGCGCTGGCGATGCCGGCCGAGGCTTCGCGGTGGTTGCCAACGAAGTGAAGGAGCTGGCCAAACAGACCGCCAAGGCGACCGAAGATATTACCAATAAGATTACGGGAATTCAGCAGGACAGCAAGCTGTCAGTCGACGCTGTAAATAGCATAGGTCAGACCATCGAGAAGCTAAATAGCATCGCTGGCGCTATCGCTGCTTCAGTCGAGGAACAGGCGGCTACCACCAATGAAATGTCGCGGGTCGTGCAGGAGTCGTCGAAAGGTGTGGTTAGTATCACCGAAAACGTCCGGATCGTCTCCACTGCGGCTAAAGAGACCTACACTGGATCCAACCAGGTGCTGAGTGCAGCGAAGTCCTTGAGCGAACTTGCTACTCGCCTGGAGACTCTGGTAAAGCGTATCGATGTGTAGATTGAATGAAGCGGAGCCTACGGCCCAGCAGGGTCGTAGGCTGCTAGGCCGCCGCAAATCCGGGGCTGTGGTGGCGCGCAAAGCCGCATGAGCGGAGGGATAGGATTTGTCGACTTTCAGGCGCAGCACGGCTCTAGTCAACGTGAGGCAGCGGCTTTTGGAACATCCAATGTATCAAAGCCTCAACTCATTAGCCGCATTGCGTCACTTTATGGGCCATCATGTGTACGCCGTCTGGGATTTTATGAGTTTGGTTAAGAGTCTTCAGCAGACTCTGACGGTCACCACCGTACCTTGGACCGGCTGCAAAGTGGCCGGCTATGCCCGGATGATGAACGAAATTGTCCTGGCGGAGGAGTCTGATGCGGATGGTGAGGGTGGCTACGCCTCGCACTTTGAACTTTATCTGCAAGCTATGCGGCAATGCGGTGCTGACCTGCGTCCTATCGAAGGGTTTACGCAGGCATTGGCCTTTGGACAGGCGTGGCCTATAGCGCTAAATGCTTCTGGAGCTCCTAACGGTGTGGGGAGGTTCGTTCAACATACGTTGCAGATAGCCATTCATGGCCAACCGCATCAAGTAGCTGCTGCCTTTTTCTTCGGTCGCGAAGAGGTCATTCCTGATATGTTCAGGCGTCTAGTTGCGGAGCTTGCGGCCAGTGGTTACGCTTGTGATCGTTTTGTCTATTATCTCAATCGTCACATCCTTACCGATGGTGAGGTGCATGGGCCGATGGCGCTCCAGCTAATGAAGTACTTTTGCGGCAGCGATGCTCGGTTATGGGCCGAAGCCGAGGCAACAGCGGTTTCTTGTTTAGAGGAAAGAATCCAGCTGTGGACGCAGGTTGAGGAGTCCTGGCGCGCATGTGGTGGGGCCACCTTTTAAAATCAAGCTAGCAGACCTATCGTCTGTGCCTGCGCATGATTCACTTCTTCAAGAGACCTTGCTCAGCCTGGTGGGTTGCGTAAAGGCAAGGATTTCATCCGAAGCGAAGCGGCGTTGGCATTCCTCCAATTTGGTCTTGACCATCACTTTTTTGAAGGCCCCGTCTAGCCGCAGCCAGTCGGCTCTTTCAGCCTCGGGGACTCCGGCTTCTATCAGTGATGCGGCTAGCAGTTCGTGGCGTAGTTGGATCAGCTCATCGGTGATGAACATATGCATGTGGGCGTCGATCGGCATGCGGCCCATGTAATTTTTAGGACCACCCATCAGCTGGGCCATAAAGTCGGTTTGCTGCGCTTCGATATGGGTTTGGTTAATGCTGGCAAAGAATTGACCAATCCAGGGATCTTTGTAGATTTTGTCATAGAATATTTTGTGGACGCGTTCGAGCGTGGCGCGGCCACCCAGGCGGCTAAATAGTTTCTGTCCAGCGCTTTCGCGTTCAAGCTGGCTCAGTACGGAGTTGTCTTTTTGATAATTGGACATAGTTAAAGCCCTCCGACATCACTTTCGGTACTTTGGCTTAAAGCTTTAGAAAAAACTTGTGCTTATCGCAATTTATCCTTTAGTCTTCCTAATCTATGGATCTTACCGGCGAGAGCATGCCCGGCTTAGGCAGGATAAATTCGCTGTATTTACTTTGAGGTCATGATGCCAGAGCCGAAGGTTGCGCAAAAAGGTCCCTATGTTGTCGATGAGTCACGCGGCAAAAAGGTATGGTGTGGCTGCGGTTTGTCGCAACGCCAGCCTTATTGCGATGGCGCCCATTCAGGCAGCGATTTTGGACCCGAGATCGTACACCTGGATAGCCCTCAAAAGGTCGCTTGGTGCGGCTGCAAGCAGAGCAATAACAAGCCCTACTGCGATGGCTCCCATGCGAAGCTGAAGTGACAGGCCCCTACTTTTTCGCCTTTGGGTTAGTGATGACGATCGGCAGCGGCGCGTACTGTGTGTCATAAGCAGGCAGTATCGTGCTGCGCTCGCAGGCCGTTTGGTCCGGCTCTGAAACAATGCAGCGGTCAAAGTCGCGCAGTACAACATTGAGCGAGCGAGCCCCCTGCGCCGTTGGAATCCAGGTAATGGTTGCGGTGACCACCGGCTTGCCCATGGTGATCGGCGTCACTGTCGCTTCTGGTGGCACGTTGCTGAGAATCATTACGACATGGCGCGCGCTTTTGCCGGCAAGGCTGTTGTTGGCGGCTACCGGTGTAAAGCCGGGCAACGCTGTGGGTACGGCGACGCTTGGAAGCGCGCCATCTATGAGAGCTAAGGATGACGCGGCGCTGCTTGGCACGGTGCCGGAGGTATTTGCTATAGGCAAAGGTGTGACAGTGCCGCCAATGGTCAGGGTATCTACAGCAGTGAGTTGCCAGTTCACCATTTGACCTACCACCCCATTTAGCTGCTTTGCGCTCGGTTCGATGACTAGATCGACTCGGGCTGGGGTGCAGCTTTCCTTGCTAGTGCAGCTCTTGTCCATGCTGGGTGGAGCTACAGCAACAACTGGATCTGTTGCCGTACCTCCTGAATTTGCCGAATTCGCCTCGGCCGCCGTATCATAGGTCGTCGTTGGCGCTAAGGGCGGGGATTTAGGCGTGGCCTTTTTTTCAGAGGCGCTCGCACAATGCACGGTAGCCATGGTGATTGGCAGCAGCGTTGCCAGAACCTTCAAGGGCATAGAAAGTCGCATGAACCCCTCGCGCTAAAATCTTGTGATACCCTAAGCTACTAACCCTTGTCGGATGCATTGGTAAAAATCTTAATATAAGTAAATAAATATTTGTTAATACAGGTATTTAGTAGGCTCGTTCAGAGTCGCACCTGGTGCGTCCGCTGCGGCTGATATGAAATTTCATGGTGATTGGCTGGCAGCAAACCTGACAGTCTTCAATGTAGGACTGGGCTCCAGCTGAAGCATCGAAAAAGGTGGTAAAGGCTTCACCACACCAGGGACACTGCACTGTTACTGGGTCATCCATGTGGGTTTTCCGCCTGTGTTATGCGAATGTGGTCGGAGCATCTTGCCGCGCTGGCTGCATCTGGAGTTTAGCCCAGGCCTTTGCTAGAATGGAACCCGCGCACTGCTTTTTATGGCACGCCTGGGTTCACTTGGCGAAATGATTCCTGGCGGAGGCGCCCTACGTGCGCTGGATCCTTGTTTTTATCCTTGCTTGCCTGGTTGCGGTGCCTCAGGCGCTGGCGCGTAAGACCAATGGACCAATCTATGAAGATCCATTTGACCTAGGCGCCGGCGGTGCCTCGCTGACCCGCGCTAGCAAGGAAGGGGTGTTGTACTCAAACCCGGCTTTGCTGCCTTTGGGTGCGTCATTTTTTCGTTGGACCGGCTTAACGTCGACGCTGCTTGTCAACAAGGAGTCCGTTGCTGCAGCCCAAAAAATAGCTAAAGATGCGCAAGGTAGCCAGAATTCTGGCAGCAGTGATGCCGCGACGCAATCGTCAGAACTGATCGATAAGGTCTTCAAAAACCCCATCCACCTTGGTTGGGGCCTCGCCTTGAGCACCGTCACCAGCGCTTTTGGCCTTTCGGTGTTTAGTCGCTTTGAGCCCGATATCAGTGCTCATCAGTTTGGCAGCACCGGGCTGCCAGAGATCGAGCTGCGCACCGAAGGTTACCATGGCGTGGTCTTGGGCACCGCTGTGCGCACGCCGATGCGTTGGCTCCTGTTTGGGGTGACAGCTAAATACCTCTATGCGGGTGAGCAGGACCTAGCGGTTCAGCTCACCGATTCGGAGGCCATTGCCGGTTTCGGCCAGCAGTCCTTCGTGCAGGATTTAGTCGCGCTCAATAAGGGGGTGGGGGTCGACGTCGGGACGCTGCTGTTTTTCCAGGGTGACCATTTTGATTTGAATATAGCGGCTAAGGCCGACGACCTCGGCAATACTAAACTCACAGGTCTTTCGGCGCAGCCCAAGGAGTTCAAGCAGGTGACGAGTGCTGGTGTGGCCCTGACCCTGCATTCGACCTTGGACGCATTGCATTTCGCCGCCGATTACCGCGACCTGGGCGGCGCCTATAAAGAGGATTTGTTTAAGCGCTTACATGTCGGCACCAAAGTCATGCTGCGCACATTCTTGGGTATTTCCGGTGGCTACTACGATGGCTATCCATCGATGGGGGTGGAGTTCGATCCGCGGATTTTTCGTATTGCGGTGACGGCATATACAAGGGAGCTGGGCGACCACCCAGGGGTGGATCCTCGGCATATCTATGTCGCCTCTTTTAGCGCTGGGTTTTAAGGAGGCACGCTTGGACCAAAGATTTAGACGACTCGCCTACGCCTGCTTGCTGTCGGCAATCCTAGCGTGTAGTGGCACCAAGAATGTTGCGACGTGCGCTGTGGGTAAAACCACCGGCATCTGTAGCCAGCAGACTCCCGACGAGCGAGCCCAAGCCAAGCTCAACAGTGGTGACTACGACGGTGCGATTACCGAGCTATCTGATCTTATTGCGGCCGAACCGGAGACCTACAGTCGCCTGCCTATCTTGGCTGCTGCCTATGCTGCGCGGGCCGGATTGGATATTCTGACCGTTGCCAAATCGAATTTGAGTGGCGGTGGCAGCATAGTCGACGCATTCTCCGCCTTCATCCCGACGCCAAAGTCGGTCGGCAAGGAGGCCTACAAGACCAACGTCAAGGATATGCAATCTGCTGTAGCTGCGCTCAAGCAAATCCCCGCGGAGCTGCTGGCAACGACTGCGGCTTCGGCCTATGCCAGCAGCGCATCGCTGCAACAGACGATTTATACGGCCGCATATGGCGTCATGTTTCTTAACCAATTCGCAATTTCTGCTGATACGGGTAAGTTGGACCCGACGCAATTGGCGACGATGACGGAGAGCGATGCCGATGCTATCATCAACAATTTCGCCTCCACCGGCCAGATCCCGGCAGTCGGGGCCACCGTCCAGGTACAAGCGCAGATCGCTGCTACTCTAGTAAAGATTAATGCTGAACCCGGAGCCACAAATAAGGAAAAAATTGCGGCTTATATGGCATCGCAAAAATCTGCCTCCTAGCAAGTCGGTTCGAAGTCGCCTATGCTCTGAATCTTTGGTGAAGCAGAAAATGACTGTACCCGCGCTGTCACATCCTTTTGGTCTTTATCTGCACGTGCCCTACTGTGCGGCTTTGTGTCCGTACTGTGATTTCGCTAAGACAGCTAATTTTACGGCGGATATCCAGCAGCGCTACCTGGCGCAGTTGGCAGCGCATCTGCGCGCCTGGACGACTCTGCCAGTGCTTGAGCAGGCGTGCCGGGGTGGTTTTAGCAGCGTTTTTTTTGGCGGTGGTACGCCTAGTCTGTTTGCCGAGGAATACCGGCCTTTATTTGCTGAAATAACACCACTGCTGCAGCAAGGGGCTGAGGTTAGTTTGGAGGCTAATCCCGATGATATCTCTGGTGCCCGCTTGGCAACCTGGCGTGAGTTGGGATTTAATCGGCTGTCGATGGGTGTGCAGACCTTTCAGCCCGAGGGTCTCACAGTCCTCAAACGCCTGCATTCTGGTGCGCTGGCGCAGCAGGCGATCGATATCGCTAGTGCAGCCTTTCCAACGTTGAATATTGATTTGATCTATGGCTGGCCGGGCCAGACGTTGGCGGCTTGGGAAGCTGATCTTGCCATCGCCATCGCCCACGGTGTCCCTCACCTCAGCCTTTACAGCCTTACCTATGAAGGGCGCACGCCGTTGGCGCGCTTGGCATTGCGCGGTCGGATCCAACAAGCCGGCGATGATCACCTAGCCGACCTTTACTCGTATGCCTGTGCGCGCCTGAGTGCAGCTGGGTATCTCCACGAAGAGGTCTCCAATTGGTCGCTACCCGGTGCCGCCTGCCAGCACAACTGGCTCTATTGGCAAGATCACTCTTTCATCGGTATCGGTGCCGGGGCACACGGTTATTTAGCCAGTCCACAAGGCGCCGGCTTGCGATATGCGTATGACCGTAGCGATCGCGCCTTCAATAAACGGCCTTTGCCAGTGGCTGCTAGTGCTAGCCTAGATGCCCGGACTCTGGTTTCCGCCTTCGGCATCATTCCCGATGAAACGCGCGACCTCGACGCCTGGTTGACCGAATTAATAGGCGCCGGCCTGCGCACGCGTCAGGGCATTGCCCTGGAAGCCGCCTTGAAACGTTGTGAGATGGTCTTGCAGCCGACGCCGGTGCTACACGAGGGTATAAATCGCGGACTGTTGGCTATGGAAGCCGGTCAGATGCGCTTGGTGCCTGACGAGTGGTTTCGCGAAGCTGGATGGGGTGTCGAGTTGCTCCGCTCCTGCGTGAGCAGGTCGCACTTAGGGGACGTCAGGAAATAACCGTCAAAAGGGGCAAAATTCGCGCTAAGGGCCCGTCGAAAAATAAAAGGGCCTGTTGAAAAAGTGCCTAGGTGGGCGACGGTAACGGGACAGCCATTTAAATCATCTCTATTCCGGACTTCCCCGAGAGTGCCTTGGCCCCCCCCCACGGCGTAACCGCCGAGCACCCAGACGCATTTGTTGAAGGCCTCCAGAGTCTCGCCGAAAAGCGAGTGCTGTAGTGCATTGAGGTGCGAAGAAGCCGCTTTAATCGGCCGCCGCTCACGCCTGACTGCCTACATGAACGATTGTCATGAGAAAACGAATGTATTACCATTATGGTAATACTGGAAGGAAAGGAGTCAAAACGATGTCTAAAATTACTCGTAAGGGACAAGTCACTATCCCAGAAAGCATCAGAGACAGCTTTGGCCTACTTCCCGGCTGTGATGTTGAATTTGTTATTGAAAAAGGTAAGGTCGTCATTCGACGAGAAGTTAAAAAGGCTAAGATCGAGAAGTGGCAAGGCGTCATGTCTCTAAATGCTGATGTTGACGAATTTATCGAAAGCTTACGTAGCTCCAAGAATAAGGGCAAAAAGCGTGCGTAGTGCCGTCGACACCAATGTTTTACTCGATATACTAACTGGTGACCGGATTCACGGAGACCTTTCGAGAATGGTCCTTGAGGGCGCGCTGAGCCGAGGCAAAGTCGTGATTTGTGACATCGTCTTCGCTGAATTGGCTGCGGCCTTCGATGGAGATGGTGATCTGCTCGACGAATTTCTCGGTGACATTGGCATTAAATTTGATGCTTGTTCTAAGGATGTCTTTCTACTTAGCGGCAAAACTTGGAGAAAATCTAGTCGCCGGAAATTCCCAGCTAGGGTGCTGCCAGACTTTATCATCGGAGCGCACGCGAGGATCCACGCTGATTGCCTCTTGACTCGCGACCGCGGATTTTACGCCCAGTGTTTCGATGGTCTTAAAGTGGTGGATCCCACAAGGCTTTGAACGTCAGCTTGTCATAATTGGCGGCACTTATACCACCACCTCGCCAGCGTCTAGTAACTAAGATCGATGTTACAAAATGCGTCTCGTGCGGCGGCGAGGTGCGCATCGCTCCGGCGATTACCGATCTGCTGAAGGTGCTATCCGCGCAGCGGAGCCACCAAGCGGCCCATTGACTCCGTTGCAATCGCAGCGTGTGATCCGCGCAGTAGTATGACGAAGCTGGATTATTCTTATTGCCGTAAATTATTACAGAGCAATTCTCAATAACGTCGCCGTCACCCTGGAAAACTGCGTCGTCGGCTAAAGCAATTGGGCCTAATCAGCCTTTTTTACATCAAAATTGAGGATCACAAAATAGACGAAATCACCAAAGTTCTGGCGCGAATCGCCTTCAGCAAATCGCTGGTGCCGGCGAGCTAATCGGGAAATAACGACACGAAGGTCCGCCGGTCGGTGCGTGGTCAATGCGAGTTAAATTTTGCCGCGTCAAGCACTCGCTGAGTTGCTGTGCGTCCTGTGTAACCACATGATATATTTGTATTATATTGTCTAGTGACGGAGTTGGCCGCATATAGTATTTATTTATGGCCGGATTTTGCGTCTTGTTCTAAATTATGGCCGCATATGTTCGCTATAGGCGGCCAAAACTGCAGACTATATGCAACAACCTGTATTTTTTGATATATACGAGCCTCACCATGACGACTTCGACATTGACGACTGCCCCGACTGCCGCACTCCCGCCCGCGCGGATTGTCGGCTTTTCCTCGACGAACTGCCTTGGCTGCACACGCGTCGCTCCGGCCTTCTCGACGCTCTTGATTACGCATGGAACACGGATCTAAGTCAAATCCAACAGGTCAAGCTGGTCGTCTGTGGTAGCGCCGCATCTTGGATGATCAAAAACATCGTTCAAGCCAAGGGCGGTCTGCACAACCGCCTCACCGAGACGATACAGTTGCGACCATTCACGCTCGGCGAAACCCGCGATCTTCTGCGCGAGCGCAATATCGACTATGCGCCCGCACAAGTAATCGAACTCTTCCTTGCGCTTGGCGGGGTCCCATTCTACTTGGATCTCGTTCGCCGCGGTGAATCGCCATCGCAGGCCATCTCGCGCCTTTGTTTCGCCGGTGGCTCACTGCACAGCGAGTTTGATAAGCTACTCAAAGCGCTCTTTGAGGATGGAGACCACCACGAACAACTCATCCGCGCACTCGCGACGAAACGCCGGGGATTAACTCGCAATGAGATTCTCAAAGCGACCAAGATAAAAACCGGTGGCCGCGTGGCGCAATGGTTGAAGGAGCTCGAGGAAGCCGGCTTCATAGCCCAGATCGCAGTCACGGAGGGGCGACGCTCCACGACATGCTACCGCGTGATTGACGAGTTTGTCCTATTTTACCTCCGGTGGATTGAGGGGGCCGGTAAAGGCCCGCTCGGTCCGACACCCGGTCAGGACCATTTCATAATGCAAAGGCAAACCCAGGGATACGAGAGCTGGTCTGGCTACGCCTTCGAGGCCGTGTGCATGAAGCACATTAAGCAAATCAATGCTGCGCTTGGCATCAGTCG
>Ga0315289_10015138_pt1 | contig 10715 bp, 9 predicted proteins | sample YL17G11_40_MG_FD_203452 | JGI IMG/M metagenome (GOLD analysis project Ga0315289, IMG submission 203452) | Sediment microbial communities from Yellowstone Lake, YNP, Wyoming, USA - YL17G11_40 | ecosystem: Environmental > Aquatic > Freshwater > Lake > Sediment | place: USA: Wyoming | collected...
GTACCTCGTCTTGAAAACGTTGTGAAGAGTTGTGAAGAGTTGCTTTTGTCGCCACCTGACGAAACTTTCGTCTTTCTTTCTGCCCCGTTGCTCACTTTTTCTCTCCCTTGCCGCTTCAAGAAAGCGTAAAGCTCTCTCCGCGGCTTCGTTTTCGCCCCGCGCTTCGTTTTCGCCAGAGCAGCTTCGAGAGTCCCGCGTCGCCGCAGCGCGTCACCCCGCTCCTCGGTGGCATTCAGAGAGCTCGAGCGAGAGAAAGAAATAAGTCAATCGTCAAGTCGACCGACGAAGAAAGAAAGAATGGGGCTCATGGACGCTGCGAGGGTGCGTTTAGCTTTCTTTTTTTTCGCGAAAGCGTCGTCAAGCTCGTCGTGCTCGTCGCGTTCTCGCCCTGCGCGAAAAGAGCGAGCGAGAAAGAGAAAGAGAAGCAAGAAAGAGAAGAGAGAAAGAGAAGAGAGAAGAAACACAACTTTTTTCCCCCCTCACTCGCACCCCCATCGCGGAAGGAAAAAAAAACTCCGACCCCTCGTCCTCCTCCTCCCTCTTTTTTCACCCACGCTCTCTCTCCCTCCCTCTCTCGTCGCCGCCCCCCCACCCCACCCCACCCCACCCACACACACGCAGTCGTTCATCGAGCGCAACATGCAGTCGGCAGAGGAGAGAGACCAGTTCTGGGCCTCGTACACGCGGCAGGTCGACGACGCCCGGAAGAAGATGAAAGCGGCCTGGGCTCTGCCGACCAAGGCGCCCGGGTTTTGGAGGTCGCCGCTGTCGGAGGCCAGGTTCGAGAGCGCGCACGCTCCTGGGATCAGGTCGCTCAGGAGGAAGACGATCGACGAGGAGTGAGGAGGAGCCTTGCGTCCAGTCGTTTTTCTCTGTTTCGATTTCATCTGTAATTTCTTTCTTCTTTCACCTTTCCGAGATCAGAAAAGACTCGAGAGGAAAACGTTTTTTTTTTTTTGCAAGATTTCTTGTGTATTTTGTGCAGCTCTCTCTTTACAGATGGGGAAGGGGGCGCGCGCGTGGTTGGAGAGATGCCGCATACCCCACAAAAAAGGGGCGACAGGGGCGTCTCTCGCTAGGGAGTGGGGCGTTTCGGAGGAGCGCGGAGAGGCTGCAGGGAGTTTCGAGAAACCCTCCCGCCGCCGCTGCCCCTAACAAAACACCGCCGGCGAAAGAAACGCACCAGCGCCCCCGATTCAGGGAAAACGCGGATCACGACCAAAAACCAGCACGGGAAGCACCCCAAACAACCACAGAGTACAAATTATATGTCTTTTTTATAAGAAAACAGGAGGCGGAACAAGAAAGGAAAACGAGAAAAAGTTTCCTCGTTTTCCTCCCTTTCCTCCTCTCTCGCTCTCGCAGCAACCTCTTTCCTCCCCGCTCTCTCGATCAAAACTCTTTCCTCTCTCTCTCTCTGTTTCTCTCTCTTTCTGGCTCCCTCTCTCTCCAGGGCAAAAAAAAATGCGGGTGTTGTTTTGTAATGTGAAAAAGGAAAAAAAGGAAAAAGGGCACACAGTGGAAAGCAGCAGCAGCAACAGTAGTAGCAAAAGGACGATGACGACGGCGAGGGGGTGGGGGGGCTTTTCTCTTTCCTCGCCAGTCGTCGTTTCGTTTTTCCTCTTGATCCCTCAAAGAGTAAAATGCAAAGGGTCTCTCTCTCTCTCTCTCTCTCTCTCTCTCTCTCTCTCTCTCTCTCTCTCTCTCTCTCTCTCTCTCTCTCTCTCTCTCTCTCTCTCTCTCACACACTCTCTCTTCGATTATAAGTGAAACGCGTCGAGGCTGAAAAGATCGGAAAAACTAGTAGGAAAAGTTGGAAGCAGAAAAAAGGGGATTCTGAAGTTGTTGGTTGGGTTTTTTTGGTTGTTGTTGCCTCAAGCAGCGGCCGCGTCCGCCGCGGCGGGCTCGGGGACGACCGCCGCAGGCTCGACGGCAGAAGCAGCGGCGGCAGCAGCAGCAGCGGTAGAGGCGGCAGTCGGCGTGTCCGAAGGCAGCACGGCGGCCGCGGCGGCCGCCGCAGCCGCGGCCGCGGCGGCCGAAGAAGCGTCGTCGTCGCCCTCTTCCGCAGCGGCGGCGGCGGAGGGAGCGACCTCCTGCGGCGGTGGCGGCGGCGGCGCCTGCGGGAGAGGATGAGGAGGGCCCCAGAGGCTGTCGGTGGGGGCAGCGACCGCCGCGGCAGCGGCGGCAGCGGCGGCGGCGGCCTCGGCGATGGTGAGGGGCGCAGACGACGCAGCGGCAGCGGGAGCCGGAGCGGCGGCGACGACCAGCGGCACCGGCGGCGTCGTCGCCCTCGAGTTGAGCCTGGCGAGGATGCGCTTGCCGTGCGGCGTGCCTCGCAGCGAAGGGAGGAACGGCCGGATCGCCTCGGCGAGCGCCGCGGACAGGGCCGGGGAGCCCGCGGCGGAGAGGGCGGACTGGACGACGTAGTTGCCGTAGGGGTCCTGTTTTTTTTTTTTTTGGGGGGGGGGGGGGAGAGAAAGAAAGAAAGAAAAAAGTTGAAAAAGTGAGCGCGAAGAAAAAAAGAGAAGAGAAAAAACGGCGGAAAAAAAAACTGTTCCTCTCTTTTCTTACCTGCAGCAGCCTCGGCAGGGCGGGCGAGGCGGCGATCTCGGCGACCAGCGCGTCGCGCAGGCTCGCCAGCTCCGCCGAGCCGACCTCGGTCTCCTCGCGGAGGGCCTCGGCGGCGGCGCGCGCCTCCTCGGCGGCGGCCTCGGCCGCGGAGGGCGGCGGCGGCGGCATTTCGCCGTTTTCGCCGCCCCTCTGCTCTCCCTCTCCCTCCCTCTTCTCCTCCCCGCCCTCGAGCGCCCCCCCCGCGGCAGCTGCCGCGGCCGCGGCCCTCGCCGCGGCCGCGGCGGCTGCAGCAGCGGCGGCGGCGGGGTCGAGCTTCAAGCACCGCTCGACGACGTTGGACGAAAACTTTTGCTGCGCAAGCCTCGCCGCGTGGCCGACCAGCCGCCGGCCGACGGCGGCGGCCGCGCGCGGGCCCCCGAGCTCCAGGACGTACTGAACGACGTAGTTGCCGAAAGGGTCCTGCGAGAGCACCAGAGCGTGCTCCGCCACGCCCGCGACGAGTCGCTGTCTCTGAGAGGGGCTCGCGAAGTCGAGGCAGCGCTGCAAGACACAGCAGCCGTGCCGGTGCGTCGCGACGTCGACGACCGACTCGCACAGCGCGTCGTGCACGAAGGCCGCGTCGGCCGGGTCGAGGCGCTGCAGGACCCGCTGCACGACGTGGTTGCCGTTCAGGTCGCGCACGAGCGGCACGACGTGCGGCCTCAGCGCGGCCACGGCCAGCTCGACCTGCCCGCGCGTGCGTAGCGTCTCCACCAGCTTCTGTACGGCGCGCGTTCCGTGCGTGTTGCGCGCGGCGCGCAGCAGCGCGGCGCCGCCGCCCTCGCAGGCCGCCTCGAGCAGCCGCGTGCGCTGCGAGTCGTCGGCGCGCTCGAGCAGCTTCTGCACGAGGTAGTTGCCGAACGGGTCCGCCATCAGGTCGCCCAGGGAGGCGACGGCCTCTGGGAGCAGCGCCTCGACCGCCCCGGGGCCGCCCTCGTCGAGCTGGCGCTGCAGGAAGCGGCAGCCGTGCTGGTCGCGAGCGACGGGGAGCACTTGGCCCAGGACCTCCTCGAGCGTCGAGTAGCGCTGACCCTGCTGCTGCTGCTGCTGCTGCAGAGAGTGCTGAGAGTGGTGGTGCTGAGAGGAGTGGTGCGGGTGGTGGTGCAGCGAGGAGGCGGAGCCGTGGTGCGAGGAGTGGTGGCGCGAGTGGTGCGAGTGATGGTGGTGCCCGTTGCCCTCCCCCCCGTCATAGTCGTGATCGTCGTCGAGGCGATAGGACGAAAGCCTGCCCCCTCCGCCCCCGCGGCTCCCCTGGCGCATCAGGCCCGGGGGAGGGGGACCACCTCCGCCGCCACGGGGCCTCGAGCGCTCGTCGGGCTCCAGCGACGACGGGAGGTGGAAGCCGCGGTCGCTGCCGCGGTCGCCCCTGTCGCTGCCGCCGCCGCGGTGGCCACCGCCGCCGCCGCCGTAGTGATCGTGGAGGTGGCCGTTCGACCCGAAGCCGCCGCGGGAGTCGCCCCTCTCCCCGCCACGGTCCCCGCCCCCCCCGCCGCGCCTGTCGCCCCCCCCGTAGAGGTTCTGGACGGCCGCGGCCGCGGCGGCCGCGGCGGCGGAGGACGAGGAGCGGTGCGGCGGCGGCTGCTGGAACCCCCCCCCGCCGTTGCCGCCGCCGCCGCCAAAGGGCGCGTTGTAGCCGCCGCCCTGCCCCCCGTGGTGGTGGTGGAGGGCCAGCGGCGGCGAGTGCGAGTGCGAGAGGCGGGAGTGCTGGTGGTGTGCGGCCGCCGCGGCGGCCGCAGCGGCGGCGGCGGCCGCGGCGGCGGCGGCGCTGGCGGCGGACTCCTGCTGCTGCTGCGACAGTGCGGCGCTGTACGCCGCCGCGTAGGCGGCGGCGTACTCGGTCTGCGACAGGTTTTGCTGCTGAGAGCTCCCCGCGCCCGCCCCGCCCTGCCCCTGCTGCCCCTGCTGAGAGGCGGCATGAGGGGCTCCTCCGCCGCCGCTCTGCTGCGTCGCGGCGGCCGCGGCGGCCGCGGCGGCCATCGACGCCGCCTGGTGGTGCTGCTGCTGCTGCTGGCGGTGCGCGGCGGCGGCGGCGGCCGCGGCCGCGGCGGCGGCGGCGGCCGTCGAGGAAGAGGCGGCGGAGGCCGGAGGGGGAGGCGTCAGCGTCCTCGCCCTCGCCGCGTGGGCGGCGGCGGCCACCGCGGCAGCGTGAGCCGCCGCGGAGGCCGCCGAAGAGCCCCCCTCGCCGCCCTGGAGGCGCATCGAGGAGAAGTCGGAGGAGATGTCCCCGTTGCCGTTGCCTCCGGGCGCCGGCGACGGCGGGCGAGGGGCCCGGCCTCCGCCCTCGCCGCCGCCGCCGCCGCCGCCAGGCCCCCCCAAGGGCCCGGGAGGCCGCATCCGCGGCGCGTACAGTGCCCCGCCGTCCAGCGGCGGGGGCAGCCTGCGCCCCGCGACGCCGCCGCCGCCGTTGGCGCCCCCGTGCCCGTCGCCCCTCTGCTGCTGCTGCTGCTGCTGGTAGAAGCTGTCGTAGTCCTCGTCGCAGCGGATGTCGCTGCCCAGCCCCGGGGCAGGGGTCCAGCGGCCGTCGATGAGGGCGCCGCCGTCGACAAAGGCGTTGGCGTTCTGTCGCGGAGAGGTGGTGGTGAGAGAGAGAGAGGGGCAGAGGAAGAGAGGAAAAGAGGGGTGAGGAAGAGGTTCTGTTTGCTCTCTTCCGCCTCTTGGCTGTGATTGCGACGGCTGTGATTGCTTTCTCGTCCTTTTTCCATCGCCTTTCGCGCCCCAAACAAGAAGCACCCTCCCCTGTCCCATGCGCGCAGAGTCCCATCCATGACGAACAAGTGCCGCAGCAGTAGACAGAGAGGGAAAACCCGAAGGATACAAGCGGATGCCGGGGCGCGGGCATTTCGCCTGTCGGCGGCTCATACGAAAACAAAAAAAACTCGACGAGGAAAAAAAACTTTTGAAATTCTCGTCTCACCCCTTGCGCCGCCCACAGCTGCTCCAAGTGAGGAGGGGCGGACGTCGCCCTCGGAGGAGCGTCAGCAAAGCCGTCTCCTATCAGAGCCGCGACGGATGCATCGACATCGGGCCTGCGTGGTTTTTGAAAGGAGGAAAGGGAGAGAGGAGGGGGATGGTACCTTGAGTCGAAGGAATCGAAACGGTGTCGCCGTCGACAACACAGGGGGGCGGCGGCCGCATCTTGGCGGCCGCATCCAGACACCGAAAAGAGCTCTCATCTCCCCGACGCTCGCGCCAGCGAGGATACCGCGCCCTTTTCTACGCACCAGGGCTGGTTGGGCTCCAAGCCGGCGCCGTTGTCCTGTCTCCAGGTGGACATCTCGATTCAGCAGTCTCTTTCTCCGCTGCTGCCGTCGGTGTCCTTCGGCTGGAGAAAAAAAACGGACCCCTTGTCGTCTCTCTCTCTCCCGAGCAGAGGTCTCTCACGCCCGCGAGCGCCTGCTTCTGTGGCTGCTGCTACTTGACGATGATTGGAAGATGCGATCGGAGAAGAGGATAATGCCTTGAAAGGAGGGGCGAGTTGAGGGCCGCCTCTCTCTCTCTGCTTGATTTGTTTTTTTTTGTGAGCCGATAGAGAGAGCTGGAGGCGACCAAGGGAAAAAAAGAAAGACGTCTCAACTCTACTCTCCTCCTCAAACTTCTTGCTGTAGAACTCTTCGCTTCGCCTTTCTTTCCTTTTCTGCTTCTTTCTCCTTACTTCCCCTTCTATCACCATGGCCCTTGCCTCCACGCGCCCCGTGCGCGGCCTTGCGGGCTCCACCCGCAACGGTGCTGGTACGTTGAAAGCGTGGAAAAGAGAGCGGCAACAAGAGAGAGATCCTATGGTGTTTCGATTCGACTCCTTCTCGCTAGCTTTCTCTCTCTCCTTCTCGTGTCCTCTCATCTTTTTCCGCTCCGCAATTCTCTCCTTCTCAACCCGACCATCTACAACAGCCCGCCCCGTCGCCCGTGTCGTCGCCCGCGCCAGCTTCAAGAACGGAGAGCAGGTTAGTTGAGAGGAGGGGACGCGGAGAGAAGAGAGGAGACGGCTGAAATGTTTGCGTTTTTTCCTCCTCTTTTTCGGCGCTGCTTGCTTTTTTCCATCGCTTTGTCGGCGCCATTTCGACTCGAGTGTTCCGTCGCGACGAGCAGCTCCGCTGTGTCGATACCTAACTTTCCATGTTAGAGGCGCTCTATCGACAACGAGCTTGCTGCTCGCCAGGGTAAATTTGCAACAAAGGGCCCAGAAGGCGGACTTTCCGCGGCGAGCGCTTGGAGCGGCGCTCACGAGAGAGCCACGACGCTCGCGTGGGGGGGGCTCCTGCTTCCTTCGATCTCGGACGAGAAGAGAAGCTCTCCAGCCAAACAACTGACGGAGAGATGCTCCCGAAACCCCGCGTGCGAGCCGCTTCTTTTGATGGGCGAGGCTCTCCGATGCAGCATCCCGGAGACTTCTATTCTAGATAGAGAGCGCGAAACGTGGCGCAAGAAAGAAGCTCCTCCGCAGAGAAGTCTTCTCCCCTTTCTTTTCCCCGTTGGATCGCAGCAGCAGCAGCGCGGCGCTCGCTCGCTTCGCTTCTTGACCGCAACCTCTCCCACCCCTCTTCCTCCTCCTCCTCGCTCATGCAACCCCCTTTTTCTCCCTCCCCCCCCTCCTCCACAAAAACGCAAACCCTTTCAAAAGCCCGCCGACCCCTCCAAGCGCTCGTGGATGACCGGCCTCGCCTCCCTCGCCATGGCCACCGCTGCGGCCTCGACCCTGACTCCCGCGGCCCCGGCCCTCGCCGCCGACGACGCCGTCGCCGCCTCGCGCATGTCCTACTCGCGCTTCCTCGAGTACCTCGACCTCGGCCGCGTGCAGAAGGTCGACCTCTACGAGAACGGCACCATCGCGATCGTCGAGGCCGCGAGCCCGGAGCTCGGCAACCGCGTCCAGCGCGTCCGCGTGCAGCTGCCGGGCACGTCGCAGGAGCTGCTCTCTAAGTTCCGCGCCAAGGGCGTCGACTTCGCGGCGCACTCGCAGGCCGAGGACGGCGGCGCCGTCGTCGCGGGCCTGCTGGGCAACCTCGCGTTCCCGCTGCTGCTCGTCGGCGGGCTCTTCCTGCTGTCGCGCCGCGGCGGCGGCCCCGGGGGCATCGGCGGCGGCGGCCCCGGGAACCCGATGGCCTTTGGCAAGTCCAAGGCCAAGTTCCAGATGGAGCCCAACACGGGGATCGGGTTCGACGACGTCGCCGGCGTCGACGAGGCCAAGCAGGACTTTATGGAGGTGGTCGAGTTCCTCAAGAGGCCCGAGCGGTTCACGGCCGTGGGCGCCAAGATCCCCAAGGGCGTGCTGCTGGTCGGCCCGCCCGGGACCGGCAAGACGCTGCTCGCCAAGGCGATCGCCGGCGAGGCCGGCGTGCCCTTCTTCTCGATCTCCGGCTCCGAGTTCGTCGAGATGTTTGTCGGCGTCGGCGCCTCGAGGGTGCGCGACCTGTTCAAGAAGGCCAAGGAGAACGCGCCGTGCATCGTGTTTGTGGTGAGTCTTTTGAGTTTTGGTTTTTTTTTTCCTCTTTCGGCCTCGGGGGGGCCGTCGCGCGCGGGCGAGCAGTCCCGAGGGGGGTGTTTCGAGGTCGGGGTCGAAAACACTTTTTTTTCCTTTTTTCTTCTTCAGCTCACCCTCTCTTTTCCCTTGTCTTCCTCCTTCCTCCTCCCTCTTCCTCTCTCTAACCCAACAGGACGAGATCGATGCCGTGGGCCGCTCCCGCGGCACGGGCGTCGGCGGCGGCAACGATGAGCGCGAGCAGACGCTCAACCAGCTCCTCACCGAGATGGACGGCTTCGAGGGCAACACGGGCATCATCGTCGTCGCGGCGACCAACCGCTCCGACATCCTCGACCCCGCCCTCCTGAGGCCGGGCCGCTTCGACAGGCAGGTCTCCGTCGACGTGCCCGACGCCAAGGGCCGCCTCGAGATCCTCAAGGTGCACGCGCGCAACAAGAAGCTCGGCGACGAGGTCGACCTCAAGGAGGTAGCGCAGCGCACGCCCGGGTTCTCTGGCGCGGACCTGGCCAACCTGCTCAACGAGGCCGCGATCCTCACCGGGCGCAGGAACAAGACTGCCATCACCGACAGCGAGATCGACGACTCTGTCGACCGCATCGTCGCCGGCATGGAGGTGAGGAAGACGGAACGTTTTTTTTGCTCTCTCTTTCTTTTTCCTCGCTTTCTTTCTCGACAAAAAAAACTCACCTTTTTTCCCACTCTCTCTCTCTCTCTCTCTCTCTCTCTCTCTCTCTCTCTCTCTCTCTCTCTCTCTCTCTCTCTCTCTCTCTCTCTCTCTCTCTCTCTCTCTCTCTCTCTCTCTCTCTCTCTCTTCCAGGGCACGCCGATGCTCGACGGCAAGTCGAAGTCCCTGGTCGCCTACCACGAGGTCGGCCACGCGATCTGCGGCACCCTGACGCCCGGGCACGACGCCGTCCAGAAGGTGACGCTCATCCCGCGCGGGCAGGCGCGCGGGCTGACCTGGTTCGTGCCCGGCGAGGACCCGACGCTGATCTCCAAGCAGCAGATCTTCGCGCGCATCGTCGGCGCGCTGGGCGGGCGCGCGGCCGAGGAGGTCGTCTTCGGCGACGCCGAGGTCACGACCGGCGCCTCGTCCGACCTGCAGCAGGTCACGGGCATGGCGCGCCAGATGGTCGTCAACTACGGCTTCTCGGACATCGGGCCCTGGTCGCTGCTCGACCCCAGCGCGCAGAGCGGGGACATGATCATGCGCATGATGGCGCGCAACAGCGTCAGCGAGCAGCTGCAGCAGCGCATCGACGGCGCGATCAAGAAGATCGCGACCGACGCGTACGTCGTCGCGGTGCAGCAGATCAGGGACAACCGCGTCGCGATCGACAAGATCGTCGACGTGCTGATCGAGAAGGAGACGATCTCGGGCGACGAGTTCAGGAGGCTGCTGAGCGAGTACGCGGTCATCCCCAAGGCCAACCTGGACGCGGCGGCTGCGGTGCCGAGCAGGGCCAAGACCGCGGCCGCTGCCGCGTTTGAGAACGTCATCGATGTCTAGAAGCCCTCGCCTTCGATTTTGTTTCTCTTTCTCGCTTTTTTATTGACTAGGTTTGATCTTTTTTTTTCTTTGTCCGGCGTTGAGAGAGAGAGAGAGAGAGAAAGAAGAAAAGAGAGGGAGAGAGACAGAGAAATAAAACAAAAACAGCAGCCCCACATTTTTTCCACCCTCCTATTATTCCCCGTTCTTCTTCTTTTGGAGATTCTTTTTGTGCAAAAACAACATCAAAATCGAACAAAAATACAAAAACGAAAGTGGGGAGAGAGAGAAAGAGAGAGCGGCGGTCCCGGAGGAGTGAGAGTGACGACAAAAATCAAACGAAAACGACATTTTTTTCTATCTTTTTGGAATAAAAGATTCACGCTACAAGTTTTTTTCTCTCAACGAAAAACAGAAACAAAACTAAAACGACTACTATGCTTGGAGCACGGGCCGGACCAGCGGGTGCGACTGCGCGACGAAGAGGATGGCCCACCTGTTTGGAGAGGGGTGTTGATGTTTTTTTTTTGTCGAGGTCGAAGACAAGGTCGAGGTTGAGAAGAACGAAAAGAACCATCATCGCTTCTCTCTTTCTCTCTCTGTTTCTCTTCCGTTCATATTCTCTTTCTCTTTATCTCTAGCTTCTCACATCATCCAGCAGCAGAGCACGGCAGTGCCGCAGAGGATATGGTTCATGCTGTTTGGTGTATTAAACGAGAGAGAGAGAGAGAGAGAGAGAGAGAGAGAAAGAGAGGGGGAAAAACGAATGGTGAGTGCTTGATGTTCTATGTCGTCGTCCCGGTCTCTTCCTTTCTCTCCTTCTACCCCTCCCTCACCCCTGGTGCGACGGCCGCGACAGGAACGTGACCACGACGCCGGCACCGACCCCGAAGAGCAGGAAGAGGAAGGTCCCTCCCCAGAAGCCCATCGAAGGAAGATCGAGGGAAGAGAAAAGAAAGAGAAGAAGAAGCGAAAAAAATGAAAAAACGAGTCAGAATCGGTTTTTTTTCTATTTCAACTTTTTCTACTAGGAAACGCAAATATGAGCGAAAGCGACGGCGACGAGCTCCCTCCCGAGGCGGTGCCCCTGCCAGAGCTCGCGGTCGACGTTTCGGAGGAGTCTCCCGCGGGAAAGAA
>Ga0315289_10015140_pt1 | contig 10714 bp, 8 predicted proteins | sample YL17G11_40_MG_FD_203452 | JGI IMG/M metagenome (GOLD analysis project Ga0315289, IMG submission 203452) | Sediment microbial communities from Yellowstone Lake, YNP, Wyoming, USA - YL17G11_40 | ecosystem: Environmental > Aquatic > Freshwater > Lake > Sediment | place: USA: Wyoming | collected...
CCGAATCGAGTTATATTTATGCTAAAGCCGAAGTGGTGGAATTGGCAGACACGCTGTGTTCAGGGCGCAGTGCCCGTTGGGCATGCGGGTTCAAATCCCGCCTTCGGCATAAATTCAGACAAAAGTGATCAATCCACGTTGGAACAGCTCTCTCAAAAACTTCCATTTCCATATAAAAATTCTCGTTGCAAAAAGGGAATATTGAGTTATATTAAGGTTAGAATAAATTTGGGCATGAATTCTGTGTCGTGAGATTGGATTGATTAGCTTTGAAACAAATAAAAGTAGTCCCTTTTGATCTTTCAGAAGGAGGTTTAGGATGAAAAAGAGCGGTTTGTTTTTTGCTATCTTCATTTCTATTCTATTCGGTGTGTCAGCTTCCTTCGGGGCCAGTGGCTGGGTTCCCTTTAGCTCGAGCCAGCTTGCGGCTATTCAGACAGGAGGTGGTTTTGACTATCCGGGAGTTAGTCTTTTGACTTCGAATTCAAATGAATTGATCCTTGAAGTCAACTTCCCGGGAATGGTCACCGAGGATATTGTTAAGAATGGAATAACCTACCAAACTCTTTTTATACCCGGTGGTGGGAGGACCTATAATTTAGGATGGCCCGAGCTTCCTACTTTTGGGCGGTTTGTCGCAGTCCCCTTCGGAGCAGAGCCTCAAATCGAAGTTCTGGACTATTTTCTCCAGAGTTTATCTGGTTACAATGTTTATCCAGTGCAAGAACAGCCTGTTGACAAAGCCGGAGCCCCTCCACCTGAGTTTGTCAAAGATGTGCATTTCTATCAGCAAAATGAATTTTATCCAGACAGAATGGCATTTGTGGAACAACCTAAGATCATTCGAGGCTGTCCGGTTTCTTTATTTATTCTTTTTCCAGTGCAATATAACCCGGCTACCAAGGAGTTGAGGGTGTGCTCTTATATGAGAGTGAGAATCAGTTTTGTAGGGGGAAGCGGGGTATTCATTGATACGTCTCACCGCTCACCTTATTTTGAGTCTTTGTATCAGAATCTCCTTTTGAATTATTCATCTTTGGGAACTCCTTCTTTATTAGGTGGAAAAAGCGATACTGGTTGCGATTTTCTGATCATCACCCATCCTAATTTTCAAGCCTGGGCAGAGTCCTTGGCTTTCTGGAAGAATCAGAGTGGGATTTCCACCTGGGTGAGAAATACCACTCAGACCGGCTCTGATACCGGATCAATAAGAAACTATATTAAGAATGCTTATACTACCTGGACTCCTCCACCTTCTTTTGTTCTCCTGATAGGGGACGCCGAGTTTATTCCGGTATTTTACCGAACCACGCACACTTATGATGGGTATAAAACTGGGACCGACCTGTACTATTCCACGGTGGAAGGATCCGACTGGTTTCCGGACATATATATGGGAAGAATCTCGGTGGATTCAGCGTCTCAAGCTGGGACGGTGGTCACAAAAATTCTCAATTATGAGCGCAACCCCATTTCCACGCCCACCAGTTTTTACAATAACGTCCTGGTTGCCGGCTATTTTCAGGACGATTATTCTCCGTATGGCTGGGAGGATAGATTCTTCATAAAAACCAGCGAGGTGGTCAGAGATTTTCTTCTTTCCCAAGGATATAGTGCGGAGAGGTGTTACGACAAGACGGCTGGGAGTGATCCTTGTTGTTACTACTATGGCGATCCCCTTCCACCTGGTTTGACCTGGAATGGCAACGCCGCTCAGATCACAAATGCCATAAATAACGGAGTCTTCCTAGTTAATCATCGGGACCATGGCGCTGTAGATGGATGGGGGGATCCACAATATCTGGTGTCGGATGTCAATGGCCTTACCAACGGAGATAAATTACCCGTGGTACTCAGCATAAACTGTGAGACCGGTCACTTTGATAATGAGACTGATGCACCAGGACACGGCACTCCGTTTAATGGCGTCTGTTTCTGTGAAGCGTTTCAGAGAAAAGCCTTAGGTGGAGCGGTGGGAGTATTCGGGCACACCCGAGTTAGCTGGAGTGGACTGAATGATGAGATGTGCAAAGGTTTTTATGATGCTATTTGGCCCAACTTCGACTCCACCTACCCCGGCGGTGGCTCCACTCATCCTATTTATAGTCCAATGTATCAGATGGGGCCAATGCTCAATTTCGGTAAATTCTGGATGTATGACAAATATTACCTTACTGGTGGATCAGGTTATCCTTGGGGAGCAGATTTAACGGAAACAAAGATCACCTTTGAGATGGGACATTGGTTTGGTGATCCCACCATGGAGATTTGGACCAGTATCCCGGAGAGCCTGGATGTGACCCATCCTGATGTTGTGGTTTTGGGAGGTGCACCCTTCCCGGTTACTGTGAATCTTAATGGTCAACCGGTGAAGGATGCCTTGGTTTGCTTAATTAAAGATACAGAGGTTTATGAGGTTGGTCAGACTGATTCCACGGGTCAAGTGACCCTCTATCCTTTACCTTTGACTCCGGGGGAGGCAGAGCTTACCGTAACTGCGCACAATGCTTTTCCTTATGGATCGACCCTCTTGGTGTTTGGTGGACCCTACATCGTGTTTGATAAGTGGTATGTGGATGATGATAGTTCGGACGAGAGCTTGGGCAATAGCGATGGAGATGTGGATTTAGGGGAGACCATTGAGCTTCCCATTGTGCTGAAGAATCTAGGAGATTCCACTGCGTTTAATGTGCAAGCTATTCTGAGCACCACCCATCCATTGATCACCATGACCGACAATCAGGAGAGCTATGGCAACATAGCTGGCCATGACACGGTCAGATGTTTGGATGATTTTGGTTTTGTGGTTTCTCCGGAGATAAAAGATGGTGAAATGGTCAATTTCGAGTTGGGCATAACCGCAGACAATGGCAATTGGGATCGTTCCGGTTTGAGTCTTTTAGTTCACGCTCCGGTTGTGGTTTATGATTCGAGGGTGATTTATGAGGTTGTAGGGAATGGTAATGGAGAACCTGATCCTGGGGAGACCTGCGATATGACGGTGGTATTGAAGAATGAAGGAAGCCAAAAAGCAGTCCAGGTTTCCGCGGACTTGATCTGCAATAGTCCTTATGTGACGGTGACAAATTCAAGCTCTCCCTATCCGGATATTCCTCCGGACAGCTTGGTCAGCTCTTTAGTTCCTTATCAATTCGATGTCCAAAGTAATTGTCCACTGGGTTATGTTGGTGAATTTGTCCTGGAGATCACTGGGGCTGGACCCTATTCTGTTTCTGATACTTTTCATGTTTTGATTGGCCGGAAGCCGGTTTTGTTGGTGGATGACGATGATGGAGCAAGCTTTGATACTTTCTTTGTCTCAGCTTTGAATTCTTCAGGGATTTTGTGTGATATATGGAGATACAAGTCCTCAGGATCACCCTCGGACTCGGTTCTTGGCTTATATCAGGCGGTGGTGTGGACTACGGGAGATGATTTTGGCTCCATAGGCAACCCTTCCACCTTGACACTTGTGGATCAAGCTAATTTAAAGGCGTATCTGGAGGGTGGAGGGAAGCTATTTTTATCCAGCCAGGATCTTTTATTTGACAACAACCCCAACGATTTCATCATCAATTACTTGCATGTGGCTGGGCATAATGATGATCAAGGGATAAATTCAGTAGCTGGGGTATCAGGTGACACCATCTCTAATGGAATGAGTATTTCTCTGAGCTATCCTTTCAGCAATCTTTCCGATTATATAGTTTCTGGTTCTGGTGCGGCTGGCATATTTTATCGCACGGGCAAGAACGCGCCTTTATCACGGGATGGGATATTAACTTTGCCAAGCATCGAACTGGATAAAGGCGATCAGACCAATAATTATTGTGCTTTGCGTTATCCTGCGTCAGGATCGTCCACCTACAAAGTGGTCTTCTTTGCCTTCCCCTTTGAGGCAATTCCCCAGGGTGGAGCCGACCCCAATAATGCCAAGAGGGTGATGGGAAGGATAATGAATTGGTTTGGGATAGGCAAGCCCTCCTTTGCTCGAGGGGATGCCAATGGAGACGGGAGCATAAATTCAGGGGACATAGTTTACCTGATAAACTATCTGTTTGTGGGAGGTCCAGAACCACAGCCTTGGGAATCTGGGGATGCAAATTGCGATGGTGCCATAAATAGCTCTGACGTAATATATCTGATCAATTATCTTTTCATAGATGGTCCTGCCCCAGGTTGCCCGTAAAGGGTGATCAGTAACGGGTAACAGCGAGTATCAAAAAAAGCGTCCCGATGGATATCAGGACGCCTTTTTGATTTTCTAAAACCACTCCCAAGAAGTGCAATTATAGTTCTCTTATGCGTTGGTATCTTTAAGGATATTGAATGGCGCCAGCGAGTTACAACTCAGCACCTCTTTTTAAAGCCTCCACGTTCATGTCCTGTATCTCTTTTTTTGCGTGAGGATAAACCTTGGGCAAAGTTTTTATGACGCTTTCTAAAGAGACCGCTTTAGTATGATTTAATAGTGCTCCAATCATCACCATGTTGGCACATTTAATCGACCCGATTTCCTCAGCTATTTGGTTGGCAGAAATCATAACCTGATTTATGTCGACTCTTTTGGGCTGGCTTGCGACCAGGGAACTATTTATCAAAAGAAGACCATTGGGCTTCAACGCTGGCTCGAATCTGGCAAGAGAAGGCTCATTCATCACAATTAGAGAATCGGGATTAGAAACCACTGGCGATGCTACCTCCTCAGAGGATACCACCACCGAACAGTTGGCGGTCCCGCCTCGCATCTCCGCGCCATAAGCCGGGAAGAAAGTAACATGTTTGCCGTCTACCATACCGGAATATGCCAAAAGTATCCCGGCTGAGATTATCCCCTGGCCACCGAATCCTGACATTATCACACCCTGATACATCATGCCTCCGTCTTTGTTATCGTCTGCCGTCCACTGTCTGCCGTCCGCCGCAGAAAAGCCTAACGAGAGCCCCGCATCTGGCGGAGAATGGTTCGGCTAAAACCGAACACTCCAAAGATATATTCTTGCCCCTTGACCCTTAACTTACCGAGACTTTTTTCTTAGTTTCTTTTTTTGTCCTTTCAGGAGTTTTAAATTCCCCTAAGGGATAATAGGGAATCATCTCATCCTGAATCTTTTTGATAGCCTGAAGCGGGGTCAAAGCCCAATCTGTGGGGCACTGAGAAAGAATTTCCACCAAAGAGAATCCTAAACCGTCTATCTGGACCTGAAAAGCTCTTTTTATAGCTCTTTTTGCTTTAACCACGTTAGCCGGGGTGTTTACCGCTACTCGGGCTAAATAAACTGGACCCTCCAGTGCGGACAAAAGCTCACATACCCGGATTGGATTTCCCGCCACTTTTGGGTCCCTCCCAAAAGGAGAGGTGGTGGACCTCATTCCGGGTAAAGTGGTTGGCGCCATCTGTCCACCGGTCATGCCATAGATAGCGTTGTTGATGAAGATGATGGTGACATTTTCCGATCTGGCGGCAGAATGGATGGTCTCCGCCATGCCGATGGAAGCTAAATCTCCATCCCCCTGATAACTGAAGACTATGCAGTCAGGTCTGGTTCTCTTCATACCAGTGGCTACTGCTGGACCTCGGCCATGAGCAGGTTGAATCATGTCACAATTGAAGTATTCATCCGCAAAAACCGAACAGCCGACCGGAGCAATACCGATGGTTCTTTCTCTGATTTTTAATTCTTCCAAAACCTCACCGATCATTCGATGCACCACCCCATGTCCACAGCCAGGACAATAACGCATCGGGATATCGGTTAAGCCTTTGGTTCTCTCAAAAACTTTTTTTTCCATAGCAATTTTATTTTAAACTTTCAACAGTTTAAAGGGTTAGTTTCTTTCTCGTATGAGTGTGTGGCGTAAGTCTGGTTTGAGTTTATCGGTTTAGGTATTGGTTAGGTATCGGTTGCGTATTAAGATTTCGTTTTTCGTCTCACCTTACGTAGCCTTTCTCTACGACCAACCATAAACGATACGTAACCGAAACCTTTTAACGAAACCCATCAAGAACAGTTCAGCAACAGACTCCCATACTGCTTACTGCCTACTATTTTCAAATCTTAACTCTCTATTCCCATGATTTTTTTCACCACCCCCAAGACGTCTTCTCCTGTGGGTATGCCGCCTGCTGGTCGACCGTGAAAGAAGACTTCGGCTTTACCTTCAATAGCCAATTTAACATCCTCAATCATCTGTCCGGTGCTCATCTCCACTACCAGAATCTTTTTAATTCTTGAGGATAGATCATTCAAAGGCTTCATCGGAAAGGGCCAAAGGGTAATCGGACGCAAAAGTCCTATTTTTATGTTCTCTTTTCGTCCCAATGCTAATGCCGCTTTGGAGATTCGTGAACAAGTTCCATAAGCCACTATAAGTATTTCCGCATCCTCCACCATGGTGGTTTCATATCTCGTCTCATTTTCCTCGACCTTTGTGTATTTTTCCATAAGCTTCCAAACATGTTTTTCCATATAACCTGGTCTTAGATCATAAGATCTTACCACTCTCCTGGGTCTTCCATTCGCAATTCCTAAAGCCCATTCTTTTGGAGGAAGTTTGGCTGGGTCTATCGGATCAAAGTCAAATTCGATGGGCTCCATCATCTGTCCTAACAACCCATCCGCCAAAACCATGGTAACAATGCGATATTTGTCAGCAATATCATAGCATATCTTAGGGAAGTTTCCCATCTCCGAGACGGAGTTGGGAGCCATCACAAAAACTCTATAATCTCCATGTCCGCCACCTCTGGTAGCTTGAAAATAGTCTCCCTGAGAAGGAGCGATGTTGCCCAATCCCGGACCCCCTCTCATCACGTTGGCATAAAATATGGGAAGCTCGGCACTGGAGGTATAGGAAATCCCCTCCTGTTTTAAGCTTATCCCCGGACCGGAGGAAGAGGTCATAACTCTGGCACCACAGGCGGAGGCTCCAAAGAGCATGTTTATAGCCGCCACCTCGCTTTCTGCCTGGATGAAAGTTCCTCCCACCTCAGGCAATCTCCAGGACATGTATTCGGGAACCTCATTTTGCGGGGTGATGGGGTAACCAGCGAAGAAACGGCATCCAGCTCGCACCGTTCCCTCAGCCAGAGCCTCATTCCCCTTCATTAACTCTCTTTCACCCATAAGAATCTCCACTAAATTATTCGGAGTAGCAGAGCTTGCTCTGCGCTAACGCGAGACGAGTCTCGCTACTCCAAACTCTAAACTCAAAACTATTTATACACCTCAATTGCCACATCCGGGCAGACGAAAGCGCAAAGCATACATCCGGTGCAATCTTCTGGTTTAACCATAGAAGCAGGATGGTATCCGGTGGGGCTGAAGTTTTTGGACAAGCTAATCACCTGATGCGGACATGCCACTATACACAACTCACAGCCTTTGCATCTTTTTTCATCCACCTCTATTTTAGGCATAAAAATTTCTCCTCAAGATTCTTCCTACCCGAAGATGAATTTAGCGCTCGAAGAACTATCGGGCAAACAAATTTCATAGAAATTTACGAAATTTGTTTTTCAAAAGCAAGCAAATTTGTAACTTTTTTCACAAAGTCGTAACTTTATCTCCTATTTCCCTCACTTCATAGGATGGAAAGGGGGAAATAAGAGATTTAGGTGAAACAACGGACAACTGAGGAATCTTTAGCTTTAGGAGATACCGACATCAATTGGCTTCAGAGATTCGGGAGGCAAAAGAAAAATTGAAAATAAAAAAAGCCCTCCACTGATGTGAAGGGCCTTGAAGAAAAAAACCTGGATTCAGAGGTCTTCTCTCTGAAAACTTGTGGAGCTACGTTTAGTGAACGACCAGATTTCCACTCTCCACGTCTGCCGGGGTGCCAGGTGGGAAGTGATAACACCCTGGGTCTTGATCGTAGAATTCTCCCCAAATCTTGTCACCTTTTGAGCCAGGTGTGCCACCGTCATAAACTCCGACCAAAAGGTACTGCCCGATCAACATAGTGTCGCTTGCAGAGACTACTGGTCCAGAGAACAACGCCATGCTATCCCCGAATACTCTGAGGCATTGGACATCTACGCGGAACCGCATCCCGTCCGCGTCATGGTATTTAATCCAACCCCTGCCCCAGATATTGTTTACAGAATCGAAAACCGCTTGCGCCTCGAACTCAGCAAAAGCTCGTACCTCCTCTCCTTGCCCGTTGGTCATCATGAATCCAACTCCGCCCGTGACCTTAGGTGCGGAACCAGCCAGCAACAGTTCAACTCCCGCAAACACCAAAAGTCCAGCCAATAAACATATAAGGCACAGACTTGCAATTTTGTGATTCATCATTTTTCACCTCCTTTCCTGTTGTGATACCTTTTGTGTAGGTTCTCCTGAAACAGCCCTTCCAGGTTCATTCTTGCCACCTAATATATCACGATCAACCCAATCCTGTCAAGGTTTTTTCGGGGAAGGTCGCCAAACGGTGCAAAATCGTTACAGTATTGTTTAGATGTTTCTCCCTCGGAAATGACCGAATGCGAAGACACGTATTACTTAGAGCTGTCAAATCCCCTGATCTGACACGAAATTCCAGTTCCCAGGGTGTCAGAACTGGGATCTGACAACTCATAAAAATGATTTTATTCTACTGGTTATGAATCAAGCCATCCCAGTTTTGATCTGGGGTTTGCTCTATTGGAGATATTGGTGGATTCGACCAGCTCAAAGGTGAAAGATATCGAGAGCAAAGTAAAAGGCAGGAGTTTCCGGCTCCTGCCTTTACTTTATTAGTTCAATCTTTCGTTAGAAAACCTCATCCCCCTCCTCTCCATTTTATGGAGAAGGGGAGGATCGAAGATACATAAGCATAGGGGGAGAAGTAGAAGACTACTTATAAATCTCAGCTTGGTTACATTTGCAAATTCCCACGTGTTTTTCTCTGAATCTCCAGGAGCCGGATGGGGATCTCACCGGGGTCACATAAAGGATGGGCTGAATAGCACCGCCACATTTAGGACAATAAACCACATGCTTTTCCGTTCTGACTTTATCAGCAAAGCTGGTCAACTTTCTGGGCATCTTTTCTCCTTTCTAGTTTCATCCGCAGTCGGCAGTCGGCCGTCTGCCGCTTCTCTTCCTTTTCAAAAATCGTTCAAAATCTAATATAAATAACGAAACTTAGCAAGAACTTTTTTGACTTTAAAACTTTTCCGCCGAAGGCGGATCCCTGCCTGACAGATGGCAGGCGGGCGCCTTAGGCGGACAAACCTGCTAACTTTTCAACTGATTTTTATTTTCCTAATAGAAACACGCCCACCAAAATCAAAGATATTCCCATCCACTTGAAAGAAGAAAATGGTTCTCCAAAGATCTGCCAGGAGAACAAAACGATCAGAATATAGCCCACTCCCATCATTAAAGGATAAGCATAGGAGACATCCACTTTGGATAAAACCACCATATACATAGCCACGCTCAAGACATAGGACAAAAGTCCTAAGAGAACAAATGGGGTGGAGAAAATCTTGGTGAAGCTAAAAAGGAGCTGATCCAAGGAGATCGCCCCGATCTTATTCATCCCCGCTTTTAAAAAAAGATGACCGCATACGTTCAAAATTACCGCTGACAGAATCAGAATCCACTGAGACATGGCTAAAATCTCCCTAAAAAAGTTAAAGGCGCCAACATAAACTTTTCTTAAGCTAAAAGAATTCCAAGTTCTGTCAATATAAAACTTATAAAGAAAATTTCAAAATCTGCGAATTTTTTTCTTGACAACTGCACAAATGGGCAGTATGTTTAGGGTGGAATGATTTTGATTCAAGATTCAAAATTTAAGATTCAAGATTTAATTTTGAATTTTGAATCTTGAATTTTGAACTTTAAAAGAGGAGGAACTATGCCAAAAGAGTTGACCAAAAGACAAAGGGACGTTCTGGATTTCATCGGCGAGATGATCCAGAAAAAGGGATTTCCTCCCACCATAAGGGAGATTGGGGAGAAATTTAAAATCACCTCCACCAACGGGGTGAGAGCCATTTTGTCCGCTTTGACCCAAAAAGGCTACATCAGGCGCAAACCCTTAGTCTCACGCGGAATTGAGCTTTTGACTCAAACCAGACCTTTCTTTGTAGCTGTTCCGATCCTGGGAAGGATAGCAGCAGGTTTGCCGATCCTGGCGGTGGAGAACGTTGAAGGGACCATTGCGGTAGACAGGTCTTTTCTCACCGGCGGCGATATCTTCTCTTTGAAAGTGGCTGGTGACAGCATGAAAGACTCCGGCATCTTTGATGGGGACTATGTTCTGGCAAGAACGCAACCCACCGCAGAAAATGGGGATATTGTCGTGGCAGTAATCGGGGAGGAGGCAACCGTAAAAAGATATTCCCCAGGGAAGAACAGAATAAAATTGGAGCCAGCCAATCCGCTCTTTGAGCCGATCATCGTGGATAAGAAAAGTCCAGACTTTCGTATCGCTGGAAAAGTGATCGGGCTTTTGAGGAAAATGTGAGGAGGAGCGGAGAGTATAGAGTTTAGAGTAAAGAGTTAAGAGGGTTCCCAACATTCAGCTGTGGCCGTAGGTCGGGCTTCCGAAGGATGCCCGACAAATGTCTTTGAATTGTAATTTTGAATCTTGAATTTTGAATTTATATGAAAGAGCGAATAATTCTGCACGTAGATATGGATGCCTTTTTTGCCTCGGTTGAGCAAAGGGAGCGTCCCTGGCTTGAGGGCAAACCGGTGATCGTGGGCGGGGATCC
>Ga0315289_10015141_pt1 | contig 10714 bp, 8 predicted proteins | sample YL17G11_40_MG_FD_203452 | JGI IMG/M metagenome (GOLD analysis project Ga0315289, IMG submission 203452) | Sediment microbial communities from Yellowstone Lake, YNP, Wyoming, USA - YL17G11_40 | ecosystem: Environmental > Aquatic > Freshwater > Lake > Sediment | place: USA: Wyoming | collected...
GTTGGCGAGAAAGTTGTGGATGTGTTTCATGAGCAAACCAAGCGAGAAAAAGCTGACGCAACTGTGCTGAGAACGGAGCAAAAGCTGGATTTAGGCGGAGAATGGTTTGATGGGGCTTCAGGAACTAGCGCACAAAATCGTTACTTAACGCGCGAGGAAGCAATTGAACACATCGCGAAAAGGAAAATGAAAGCTCAGATGGACTCAATGCTAACAGAAATCGAGGAAGAAGAGAAGAGCGACCGCCTAGCTTCTCTTAAAGCAGATATCTCCCCCAACTAGAAGAATGGTGCACTGAATTTCTGTAATATAGATGAGGAAAGATCCTGCACTTTTGGCGCACGTAATAGAGTATAGCGGGTTTATGGATTTTCTGCTTGTCCGAAGTGTTAGACCGCTGTGAAAATGTCGTCTATGCATGCATAGTCATCATTATTTTGGTGTGGTTCGGACCCCAATGACAATTTTGAAGGTGCCACTCTGGTTACTGCGATGTCAGGTGGCGTTCCTACAATCGATATAATATGGCTGTGTAGTTGGATTGGTTTGTCTAGCCTGTGGCTTGCACGAGAATCATGAAGCTGAAATCCGTCACGCCCGTTATGTTCGGTTGTACGGTTAATGTTAGGTTGGCGCATATTACGGCGTTTGGGGAGAGAGCGTAGTTGCTGCAATTCCAGGTTAATACTAGGTACGAGGATGCGGTTGCGGGGGTCCAGTTGCCGTAGCTCAGTGAAAGAGTCTCAGTTGCGGTTCCGTCGTTCCGAACGTACACGTAGTTCTGGGTTGAACTGCCCGGAAAAATTGTTCCCCAAGTTATCGATGTTACTTTGCTTGTGCATGCGTTGTCCCAAAACATGCTCACCCCGATGACTTTTATAGTTCCGTAGTTGGCAATTTGCGCCTGGAAAGTCTGCTGAGCAAGGGTAACGCCGGCAAGTACGCACAGAAGAGCCAGCGGGATTATGAAGCGCGCACGCTTCTCGTTGACAACGAGTCTCTTAAAGCGCCGCATCCATTCTGTAAGTGCTTGCCCTATGCCTTTGTCGCCTTGTTCATCGCCAGATTCTTGGTTCATCAGCAATCACGAATTCAAATCACATTCTTGCGAGAGAGTCATAACCTTTTTTGAGAAGCCAAATTGACTGTTTAGTCAACTTCTGATGGAAAGTGTCCGACCAGCATTGACAAGATGAACGCGTGCGCTTCCTGTCCACTGTAGTTGGAAACCAAGAGACGGCATAGTTGGCTTCTTGTTCCACGAAGTATGATGCTATTTCTCAAAATCTGATCCAACAGGAACCGGCACAAGACAGATGCTACTATTCGGAACTTTTATCTTAAGGGAAAACCCATTCCATGAAAGATCCAAAGAGGCGAAAAGAATGGAAGGATATAGTCGGCATCAGTCCAAATCCTCTTCAGGCATCCTTGTCTTGATATTCATCGCAGGACTAATCATTGGCGGAATGGTAACGGCCTACATAACGTATCAACAGATCAACGTGTTGAAGAGCGACGTAGCAACTCTGCAAAGTCAGATCTCAAGCCTGTCAGGCAATCAAACCGTCAAGTATGAGAACATCACAATCTACCAAAACGGCACAGCACTAACAGAACTGTTCGAAAACGTGAAAGATTCTGTCGTACTGGTTCAAGGAACTACAAGTGACAGCACGGTGCAAGGATCAGGATTCGTCTACAACTACTCAGGAACAATGGTTGTACTAACAAACTACCATGTCGTTCACGGCACAACAAGTAGAAGTGTAACTTTTTCGAACGGAAATGGATATGCCGCAACGATCAACGGAACAGACCCGTATGCGGACTTGGCGATCCTCATAGTTAACGCTCCGTCAAGCGAGTTTAAACCGCTTGAGATAGTAAGCTCCTCAACATTGACCGTTGGAGAACCCGTTATAGCCATAGGAAACCCATACGGACTGGTCGGTTCTCTGACAACTGGAGTCGTAAGCGCGCTGGGACGGACCATCACGGAAGATCAGTTGACAGGAGGCTTCTCAATAGCCAATATCATACAGACAAGCACGCCGATCAACCCGGGAAACTCAGGCGGCCCATTACTTAACTTACTGGGCAGCGTAGTCGGAATAACAACCGCCATAGTCGAGGATTCTCAAGGTTTAGGTTTCGCTATTCCGTCAAACACGATTCAGAAAGAGATACACATGTTGGTCACGACTGGCGGCTACGCGGGACACTCCTATCTGGGAGTGACTGGACACAGCATGGATTACGAGCTGGCTCAGCAATATCACGTAAATGTGACCTACGGCTGGAGAATAGTTCAAATCAACTCTACAGGACCTTCGAACGGAAAATTGAGCATTGACGACGTGATAGTCGGACTCAACGGCACAACCATAAGAAGTGGCGACGAAATGTCAAGCTACCTTGAAGAAAAAACCTTGCCAGACGATACCGTAATCGTGAGGATAATAAGAAACAATCAAACGACGGAAGTTGCCGTAGAATTAGATCGAAGACCACACCCACCCGTCTAAGGCATGCCAACAATTCAATCCAAAATCACTGAAACTTTGACAAAGTACCAGCATGCAAACTTGCCAGTAGGGCATTGCCGAATGCTGTCTTGCCTGCAGCAGGATTTCGGCAACCCAAACAAGAAAGGCATCAAGCCTGCAGCAGTTTATAGGGCTGCCAGCTTGACGATCAGCAACAACTTAGTCGAGCATCAGAATCATTTGAAATACCGTCACGTTCTAGAACCTGTCAGATTGCCATTAGCGCATGGGAAAACGTAAAGCAAAATGTAAAAGAAATGTAAAAATTCATGATTCCTTCTCTGTCAATGGTCGGCGGGCTTGGGACACTCTTTTCGCAAGTTTTCACCTTGTCTAGGAGATTCGGTCAGAAAGAGGGGAAACCAGTGAATTCGGGAGGCATTGCTTTGAAACCCTTTCATCTAGGTGAGAACGGGCGATAGATCTCAAAACCTTGGCATACGTGAAGACAAGAACTAGGACTCAAGCCTTTCGAAGAGAATCCTAAGGAACTGACACAGAAAATGACAAAAAGAATAACCGATGCGCTGATTCCTGGTGAATATACCGCTGATAGCTTTGATGACACAATGCGAAGGTTCATTGAAAAACCATAGACAGGCGACAGAATTTACAGATCGTCACTTGCTTTCTGATTTGCAGTGGCAAGGACCTGTGGAGAGTGTCTTAATTTGTCGATTTTCACTTTGCACACTGTAGCAGGGCACCCATTTTCGTGTAAATACTAGGTATAAGGGAACTGAATGGCACGCCGCGCCCTTGTTTGCGGCTGACACTGGCAGTCCAAAGGAGAAATGTGTGATTAGAGGTGAGAGGATCATTCTTGCGTGCGCTTGTTCCGAAAATGGTTAAAAATGGTCTCAATTCGTCTCTTGTGATTTTGGGGGGGGGGGGGAAAATTTTAGGCCTAGCGCCGGCTTTGGTCTTCTCGCAGTGTCTGTCTTTTTTGTCATTTGGAGGGTTAAGCTGAAGGTCGCGGTGAAAGGCTCCGCGATTATCAGATCGGCTTGATGCCCGAATCCATGATTTTCCATCCTCAGCACGACCAAGACTTGACTGCAAAACAAGCCCGTATCGGACGTGAACAGGCAAAAGAAGAATAAATACCATTTTAGACCAATTTAGGAACACGCATGCGCGTAATCAAGGCTTCGAGGATAGAAAAAATGGGTGTTAGCGTGGAAGCACGCTCATCATAAGCGCGCGCTTTTCATAAGCCTTATACTTGCGTGTATACCATTAAGTTTGGAGAAAGGAATGGTGTCGCTGGAAAGAATTCTTCTATTTGTAATGCTCGCAGTCATTCTGACAAGCCTCTTTGTGCCAGCACTTGATTCAAAAATTACGGAGAGTGGCAAGAATAAGAATCTGCAAGAGAGCAAGACGCAGCATGAAGCGCTGGCTCACCTGGGGATCTCCAATGCTCAGCCAAGTCTTTCAGAAACGCTCCCGCCACCGATAGTCCAGTGGAACAACACCTACGGAGGAGCAGGCATTGATCGGGCTTGTGCTTTGGTGCAGACGGTTGACGGAGGATATGCGCTGGCCGGCACCAAAATTGTTCATCCAGAAGTGTACGATGTTTATTTGGTCAAGACTGATGCGTGTGGAAATGTGGAATGGGAGAAAACCTATGGAGGGCAATATATGGATATCGCCTCCTCTATGGTTCAGACCGATGATGGCGGCTTTGCTATAGCCGGTTCCAGCAATTCCTACACCCCAAACCCGTATGGCGAGCTCGATTTCTATCTGGTTAAGACTGACAGGCTTGGTAACATGCAGTGGAGCAATACTTACGGAGTACCTGACGCCGAAGCAGGGGCATCGAGTGTAGTTCAAACCAGTGATGGCGGATATGCGCTCGTCGGCTACATCGTGCACGCCTACCCTTTCTACATGACTTACTTGGTTAAGACCAGCTCTAATGGCGAGATGCAGTGGAACAGAACTTATCCAGACTATCAATGGGCGCACTCTCTGGTGGAGACTGACGACGGAGGATACGCGATAGCCGGCTACACTTATTTTCTTGGTGGCGGGCGCGCTTTCTTGTTCAAAACTGATTCCAATGGCAACGTGCAATGGGGCGGACATTACGAATATGGCAATGCGGCCAATTCTCTGGTTCAGACAATCGATGGAGGGTACGCGCTGGCAGGTTACAAGGGCTCAGATGCTTATCTAATGAAGGCTGACGCATTCGGAAATATGACATGGAGCAAGGTATATGGAGAAACATCTAGCGGGGAATCTGCTTACTCTCTGGTCCAAACTACTGACGGAGGATACGCACTAGCAGGTACCTATTCTCCCGCCACTGAAGCATACTGCGTTAAAACTGATTCTGATGGCGAAATGCAGTGGAACATAACCTACGGAGGAACAAGCGAGGATACGGCGTATGATTTGGTGCAGACGGCGGAGGGAGGATATGCGCTGGTGGGAAACACGCAATCATTCGGCGCTGGGGGCGAAGATTTTTGGCTAGTGAAACTTTCTACGCCTAATGATTTGTATGTAGCGAGCGTCAAGCCCATTCAAGTGGTTTTGGACGCGAACGCTCTGGTTGCCAATAAATCGACGGTGATTATGGCGACTGTGTGCAACACGTTTCAAACTCGTGTATGGACTGACATAGGCGTCAACTACGACTTTGGAACAAGGGTCTACTTCGAACTTGGTCCAAACGATGACGGAATTCCGTTAGATCCTGGAATTAACAGGATATATATTCCAGGCGGACCGGCAAAACCAACTGCACACCCAGATCCTTGGGAGCCTGAAGATGAGTGGCTCTCCTGGACCAAGACCGGATTTGACTCAAATGTTAGAGTCTCAATAGATCCGTTTGAAAAGATCTCGGAAGCAGATGAAACCAACAATTTAGCATCATGCAGCGTGAAAGTTGTGGCGTCTAGTAGACTGAGAATACTGGTGGTTCCAGTCTACTTCCCCATGGAAGGTGAAGACGAACGCTCTTTCTCGATGCGAGTCCTAGACAAAGGGTTAGGGGCACAAATGGATTTCTTGAACTCCACATTTCCTATTGCAGAGGATCAATTTGATTGGCACCTGAATTCTCCAGAACCATGTTATGAGTTTCAAGAAGCATTCGATCCGATCCCTCGCAGAGTGTGGCTTAATTGGATTCTCGGGCGAAAGTACACCGTTATGGCGCAGAACTCAGAATTTGATAGGGTTGTAATTGTGGTTCGTGACCTCGGAGGAGTTCTTGGCGTAACGTTCTATGGAGGCGTGATACCGGCTGTCTTCGTGAATTATCAAGACCTCGGAGGAGGCATGAGTAACCCTCCCGAGTTGACGGCAGATTTGATCGCTCATGAAATCGGGCATACCTATCACCTGCAGCATCCTCATGATGAGGGGCCCGCAGTCTATGACGCTCAACGCTTCTGGGTCACCAGACGCTTGTATGAAGACTCAGCCAGCACATTCATGAGCATTGAAGACCGCTTGCCTCCGGGAATACCTGACGACAGACGATGGATTGACAAGGGACGATATGACAGCGACCCGAAACAGCGGACATTATACTATCTTTCGCTAGGATGGCGATGGAATCTTTTTGATCAACTCACCATTCCCGACCCAGAAGTGATAGTGCTTAGAGCTGTAATGTTTGAGAACGGAACGGCAAAAGCAGACGAACCATGGTATCGACTGCCAAAAGGTGTACCAAACCTCTTCCTCGGAGACACTGGAAACTATTCAATAGTCTTGTTAGATAGCGAGAGACAGATACTTGGCACATTAGGTCTCAATGCGAGCTTTTCTTACCTTTCTGAAATAAACGGAACGTGGATCGAAACACAAACCGACAAGATACCATTCGACTTCACCATACCTTACCTTCCAGGAACATCCTTTATCGAAATACGCAATGCAACAGACCACATTCTCTTGAGTAGAGCAGTCAGCCCCAATGCACCTACCGTCAACGTTACATTTCCTAACGGAGGAGAAGTTCTGACAGCTGGCATGAACTGCACAATCAATTGGGAATCATCGGACACAGACGAAGACCAGTTGACTTACTTTGTGGCTTACAGCCTCGACGGGGGAGACACATGGATACCGCTAACACTGGATATAGTCGAGAACAACTATGTTTGGAATACCAATCATATGACAGCTGGAACTAACTACCTCGTCAAAGTCATCGCCACAGACGGAGTCAATACCGGAGAAGACATCTCCAACGGTACCTTCACACTAGTGGATCTAACTCCACCTTCAATAGATGTCATCTCACCCCAGAACAAAACCTACTTCAATAGCTTAATCCCGCTGACCTTTGAAACTGATGAACTGACCTCCTGGATTGGCTACTCCATAGACAACCAAGCGAACGTAACGCTAAACAGCAACTCCATAATAAACGTCGAAAACGACATCCACCACATAGTTCTTTATGCCAATGATACATCGGGGAATATGGGGTCTTCCCAAGCTTTGGACTTCAACGTTAACTCATCGTTTTATGATCCTTGGAAATCAAGCTTTATAGTGCCAGGCGGATACCCCATCGTTGATTTCGCAATATACAATGGAAACCTGTATGCTGCAGCTGATAGCACTCTTTATGTCTATGACGGTAACAGTTGGGACATCGTCTGTGAATCTACTTACGTTGCCTCGATTGAGTCTTTCAACGACAGACTTATCATGGGAAGCCAAGGCGGGCTATATTATTACAATGGCGCAAGCTTCAGGTTGATCTTCGAAGTTCCAGCTTATGTAAAAACGTTGGGAGTATACAACAATACTCTATATGCAGGAACCTTTCTGGATAAACCCCCTAAACTGTACTACTGCAATGGCGCGGTTGAGCATCCAAGCAACTGGCACATGGACAATGGCTTTTCAGCCATACTCAATTTCTCAGGACCGTTTGGTAGTATCGACTCGTTTGCAGAATACAATGGCAAACTCTATTTGACTTCGGGAGGAGCCATATTTTGTTATGATGAAACAGGCAGGAGTATAGTCGAAACATATTTCGATGTGTATGGCTTTTCAAGCATGACGGTCTACAATGGCAAGCTGTACTTGGCGACGAGAGATCAAGGGTGGAGAAAACCCATGTATCTCGGAGGTTCAGGCTTCAGTGGAAGAGTAATCGAGTTTGACGGGGAGAATTGGACGATTATTCTTGATCATGACTATTGGATATACTCTCTTCAGACCTATGACAACAAGCTCTATGCTGGTACCGCAAACAAGATCCTGATTTATAATGGAACAGACTGGAGCACTTCCTTCAACGCCTTGGAAGGAGCCTACTACGCCATATCCTTCACAGTCTTTGATGGCAAAATCTACGTTGGAATGGGTAACGGCTACATCTTTGCCGACCCAGTTGATGAAACTGCCGTTCCATCGAAGTCCTTGCCGAGTACGACCATACCAGAGTTACCGCCGACCTCATTCACGGCATTTTTCATAATCTTATCTTTGCCTTCGATATTCCTTGTCAAGAGAAGATCCTGCAAAAGGTTTGGCATAACCTCTAGCGCGCGCTAGGATTAGGCTCTTAATTCAACGACTGGTTAAAAACTTTATAAAGCCGTGCAGCTATCCCTATCGTGGAAAATGATGGTCTTTGAACTCACGGCGTTAGTGAATCTGTCAATAGAGTCTTTGTACTTTTCTGTAGTGGTGTTTCTATGCTGTCTCTTTGCGATTGTTACGTACTGGGTCGTGCGTGTTAGCAAAGACTTGAACAAGCATACTGAGGAGAAGGTAGACGAGGAAAGGAAGCAGCGAGTGAATGGCGACGTAGTTCTAAGGTCAGAGGTTAGTACGGGACTAACGAATATACGCTTTCAAATGTTTCAAGATTACAAAAGAACTTTTGACGAAATGAATAGAAAGTTTGAGGAAGTCAAGGCTTCGGACATCAACGCTCGTGAGCATCTGAAATCGCTGGGAAATGAGCTAATGGCACGAGTAGAGAACGCGAAATCGGATAACACAACAAAATCAAAATCCATTTCTTCGCGCGAATCATCCAAGATTGACGGAAAGGAATCGCTGAGGCGAGGTTTGGAAATTCAAAAGGAATTTACTGATGATTACAAACTTGGACACAAAAACATTAGACGCTCATTAAAGAAGGGCGAAGCCGACATCGTTGATTCTGACAAAAACGGTAAAGTTTCAGAGGTTGTAGCGGTAAAGTCGTTTGACCTTGAAATTACAGAAAAGGAAAGACTTGCAGAAACGTGAAGGGGCACAAATACGCAGTAAGCCTTAAGCCTTCACGGGACGCGAGAGCGGAAGTCGAAACTGCAAGACAAAACGGTTTATCAGGAATAAGGCTAGTAGTTTTCAACCTGAGAACTGGGCACAAAATCTTTGATGATTTCGTGTCCTTCGATGAAAAAATAAAAATAAGGGAAAATGCGCCTGATACCCGATAGATTCTGAACATATGGAGTGATTGAACCCTGCCAGCGGGAAATGTTACGGTTACAGTTTCAGTTACACCCCTTTATGCCTGCAGTTAGATAGTTATGCTATGAAAGTTGTAACAAGCTAGAAAATTGCGGGAAAGCGGCGGTTTGGGCAGGGTCACTTCACTAACCTTCGCGCACACTCTCCGATTATCTATCTTGTTTTGGCTTTATCCTTGGATCAACATAAGTAGTTTTCTTCGGATCAAACCCTAAGCCCGTAAGTAACTTCGTTATTTCATTCTCGAGTTGTTCAGGATTAACATCAGTATTAGAACCTGCATCTTGGTCTGTCAACTCTACCTTTTTGACCATCGCATTATCTTTCTCGTCAAGTTTCTCACGATTAGCATTAAACCTTTTTTCTATTCCTTGAAGGTCGTTATTGCGTTTTTCCGCCCTTGTTAAGTTGCATTCCCCGTCGTTATCTAGCATCCATTTGTACCGAACATAATCTCTTATTATTTCGCTAGGTTCTGGTTCTACGCGCACTGAATGGAACTTTGAAATTGTTATGTTCTTCTTGTCGTGCAGTTCCTTGAGTACCAGCGGAATTAAAGGTTTGAGCAATTCGGCCAAAGCTTCTTCTGTAGTCCCAAAGTTTTGTTGCATTAATTCCAGCCTAGTCCTGAGCGATGCGTTTTCCTTTTCGAGCGTCAAAACCACTTCTTCAAGTTTCGTTACCTTGCCATTGCCGTTTGAAACTTCCATCGCTAAAACTTTGTGAACTTTCGTCGCATCGTTTTTCAATTGAACACCATTTATGTAAGCCGCTATGCTTTTGTCAACAGCCTCGCCGCACATCATTTGAGCGTTCCAAGAAGTGATTCCCAATTCCGCACAGGTTCGCAAAAACAGTTTTCTTCCGATGTGCCACCCAAATACTTGTCCTTTTGCATCTATACCCGTTTTTTTCTGCAAACTCTGCAATCTTCTAAGCAACTGCTTTTCTTTCACATTTCCGCCTTTTTCGGATTGAAAGAGATACTTGTTTGATTTGTCAAGTGTTGGGATATACTTCTCTAAGAGCTTCTGGAATTCAGCATCTATGAAAATGTGTGCGATGATGCTCTCTTTTCGTGTGTTGATTAGGATTTCTTGCGGTTCTTCACTTGTCTTAATGTTAAACTGTTGCCATTCAAGTTTGCAAGCGTCACCGATTCTTAGACCCAGCATCCAAGTTTTAATCATGGCCTTCTCTTCAAGGCTTGCAATTTTCCCCATTTCACGAACCTGTTCAGCGGTTAGCATGTGGTCACGGGTCGTTAGGGTCGTTGTATAGATTCCCAAGTTTTTGCGATACTTGACGGGTGTGCCGAAATACTTCAAAAACTGAATCGGTGAGTTAGTCATGTTTCTGCATGTGTTTTGAGGATGACCTCTGTCTTTAAGCCATACGAAGAATTTTTCAACAGTTTTGCCCGCTTCATCAGAACCGATTAAGGTTTCAACGCCTTTGCCGTAATACTCTTCAAACTTTTTTATTCCGTTTTTATAGTTTTTTCGGGTTTGTGGTGAAGGAATTCCTTCAAGCCAATCTTCCACTTTCGCCATATTCATCTAGTTCTTGTTTCCTAAAGAATACGGTTATGAAGAGAGAATCAAGAGCAGAAATCAGTCATCACATGACTGTTTGCTCCCGCTACTTCCTCTTTTTTCTGTTATAGCGTTTTCTACGTCTTTCTT
>Ga0315289_10015142_pt1 | contig 10714 bp, 11 predicted proteins | sample YL17G11_40_MG_FD_203452 | JGI IMG/M metagenome (GOLD analysis project Ga0315289, IMG submission 203452) | Sediment microbial communities from Yellowstone Lake, YNP, Wyoming, USA - YL17G11_40 | ecosystem: Environmental > Aquatic > Freshwater > Lake > Sediment | place: USA: Wyoming | collected...
AGAAGAAATGTCTTTGCCATCCAGGACAACTATTCCTTTATCGGCACCTAAAAACCCGCTTATGATATTAAAGACCGTTGTCTTGCCCGACCCGTTGGGGCCGACAAGGGCGGCAATGGAATTGTCTTCTATGGCAAAAGAAAGATCATCAACGGCTTTTATTCCGTCGAATTCCTTGGATAAATTATGAAGCTGGAGCATGGTCATACTATTTGAATTTATACTTACCTATTAGCCCTTGCGGACGCCAGATCATCAAAACTACCAGCAAGAGGCCGTAGATCATCTGTCTCAGAGGAGCGGCGACAGAGCTTGGCATGCCCAGGAATCTTAAAAGCTCAGGCAAGATCACAAGAAGAGAAGCCCCGACCAAAGACCCCTTCAGGCTTGCCATGCCGCCGAATACGACCATCAGGAGAACCGTGATGGATTCCATGATCGTAAAGCTTGAAGGGTCGATGAAGGATATATAGTGAGCGTAGAGGCTCCCTGCGATTCCGGCGAAGAACGCGCCGACAACAAAGACAATGATCTTGTGGCGGTTTACGTTCTTCCCCATCGCCTGCGAAGCGATCTCGTCTTCCCTGATTCCCTTGAGAATCCTTCCGAAGGGCGAGCTCGTGATGTTTCTGATCGCTATAAATGTGATGACAACAAAGACCGAGACCAGGATCAAATAGCTCCAGACATTTGAGATCTGATAGCCGAATATGGAGAAAGAGGGAATGCCGGGAAGACCCATCGGGCCTCTGGTTAATCCTATCCAATTTTTAGCAATCGAATAAACGATAACCCCCAGGCCGAAAGTCGCCAGGGCAAGGTAATCGCCTTTGAGTTTTAAAGACGGATAGGCAACGATTGCGCCTAAAATCGACGCCAGGATCGCACCTACGATAAGCCCTATCCAAGGCGAAATACCAAAATTCAAAGCGAGAAGGCTTGAGGTATAAGCTCCGACACAGGCAAAGGCGATATGGCCTAAAGCGGCCAGGCCCGTATAACCGACGATGAGGTTGAGGCTGAAGGAAAGGATCGTATAAATTCCCGCGATTATTAAAATGTGAATGAGGTATTCCATGAATTAGAGTTTCTCTTTTTCGGTTTTTACGCCCATGATCCCTGAAGGCCGGAAAAGCAGAAATAGGATTAATATCGCAAAGGCGATCGCGTCCTTCCATCCGGACTGAATGTGCCAAATTCCGAGATTCTCGGCCAAGCCAAGAAAGAGGCCGCCCAAAAGAGCTCCTGGGATGCTACCGATCCCACCGATAATCGAAGCGATAATGCCTTTGAGAATTGCGTTCATGCCCATTGTCGGCTCAATATTCGTTTCAAGAGAAACAAGAATTCCAGCAGCTCCCGCAAGAGCGGAGCCAATGGCAAACGCAATCATAATTATCTTTTCTGAATTGATACCAACAACTCTCGCGCCTATCGGATCGTCCGATACAGCTCGGATGGCTTTTCCGATTTTTGTTTTTTGTATAAAAAGCCAGCAGAGGAAGAATAAAACAAGACTGGATACGATGATAAGGATTTGGATGTCTGTAAAAACCGCTCCGAGAAAATAATGGCCTTCCTTCACTGGACCTGTTCTCAGCGTCAAGATTTGAGCCCCGAAAATCAACTGGAGGAGGTTTTGGAGGAAAATAAAAACGCCGAAAGAGGCGAGAAGAAAGACTAAATTAGAGGTCTTACGTTTACGGAGCGGGAAATAGACAAATCTATCAATAACTATGCCCAGAAAAGCGGCTAGGATAATGGATAAAATAAAACAGAGAAGAGGGTTTATCTTTAGAAGAATAAAAAAGGTGTAGGCCAAATAAGCTCCGGCAGCATAGACAACGCCGTGGGTGAAATGGAAAAATTTAACAGTCCGGTAAATAACGGTAAAACCTAATGCTACTAGAATATAAATTTGTCCTGCTATGATACCGTTAAAAAAGAGTTGTTGAAACATTTAATTAAAGTAATATCAATCTAAAATGCATCCTATTTAGGATGCCATTTTTATTCTACTTCTTTTTTGCAACTATTATCATCCTTTCTCTTCGGTACAAAATATCGTTTATTTCAAATCCACACCTTGTGACTAAATCGGATATTTCTTGTTGTCTAAACCAATGAGTAAAGAAATTATGACCTTTGCCATTTTTACAATATTTAAGCAAAAAACTCTGCTGGCTAATTTTTTCTTTAATTTTTAAATTTTTGGTGTAAGCACCCGAATCTAGACTTATATTTTCATAATTATATACGCTTATTATAAGGTAGCCGTTATTTTTTAATATGAATTTAAAATTTTCTAATACTATCTTTTTTGCCTTTTCATGGCTTTCTTCTATGGAATTACTCTCATTTGGTAAAACGATGTTTCCCAATGTATTATTAAAACATATAACCATGTCAAATATTCCTGATCGATATTTTTCCTTCAATTTCAATAGATCAACTTTATACAAATTAGTCTGGTTTATTTCTCTATCTATTTCTGATAATCTTTTTAATCTGTTTTCAGCGAGTTTAAGCATATTTCTAGAATAATCTACCGCAACAAATTTATTCCAATATCTCTTCTGTGAAAGGATCTTTGCCAATATATGTCCAGGCCCAACTCCTCCATAAAATATATTTATTTTTCTCCCAAGTTTTGATTCTAGAGTTTTACCATATTCATATACGATATCACTATCATCTCCCCAATGAACATCATCTTCTAGGTAATCAATACTCCCTTGGTTAAAAACGGTCTTAATATCTTTATAAATGTTCATATTTTTAAAATAAATAGTATATTGATTTTTTAATATATTTACGGCAATTTTATGACAAGCACGAACTAATCATCGTTTTAATTTCTTCTTTTGATTTACTTACGAGGCTAATAAACGATTCTTTTGAACTTTCCTTTATTTTATTAAAAATATTTTCATATAATTCTACGTTATGTTCCACATAAACCAAGAACGTAATTCCAACAAGGCCACCATCCCTTTTTAAATAATTTGCTGGATCTACTCTAACCAGTACGAATCTACTATTTCCCTTAAATAAAACAAAATCTAAATGATGTATGTTTTTTAGAATATCATTATTTATATCTTCGATATAAAGCCAGTTAGTGTTGTTTATATCCTCTTCGTCCTTTGTTAAAGCATTTTCTATTTCGTTAATAAATTCGCTTTCTTTTTTTCTAGCATAATTTTCCTTATTTATTACAGCATATCTCGCTATTAAGTATTTCGAAAAATCAATACAAAAAGGATAGCGTAAATATTTTTCACTCCACAGCGGGTGAGCGGTTTCCTTACTTAAAATAATAACTTGTTGTTTTTCTGCCGGAGAGCTAAACCAGTTAGAAATAAATTGATACATACCTCCGTTGCCCGCAAAATTGTGCGATAGATATTCTTTTTTATTTACATTTCTACTGTTCCATTTCGCAATATCTGATTCAAGCTGAATCGATAATCTATTTAATGCTTCGAAAGGTGTAAATGTAGTCCATTTTATTTGTTGCCACGATCTTTTTAGTAATTTTTCTAATAAAGTTTTATAGTCATTCTGTGTCATTATCAATGCTATATCCCCTCCTGGAACTAATGTAATTGGTAAATCACCAAAATCTATTAAACCTGTAATTTCGTTTCCCAATTTAATCTCTATAATCCTTTTAATAACATCGGGTTCCCTATCATGATATTTTGTTCCCTCTATTATATTCACTATGTTATTGGTTGTTTTAATAAGTTTTTCCTCGGAAATGATAAAAGATTCTATGATAATTTCAACAAATATTAATATAAGACCCAAAAAAGAAATAGCAACCGTTAAGGGGGCTGGAAATTTATTTATAAATCCCGTGAGCAACCCACCTATTGTCAGCAGAAAAAGAACAATTGTTATTGCAATTTTTTTCTTTAATCCTCTATACCATTCAATAATGGTTTTTATCATTCCATTGCCTCCTTGATTTCTCCAATACGCAAGAACTCACCCGTGCCAATTTTTTTAATATAAAAAGGCTTAATAACATCTCCGCTAGCCTGAAATTTTATGCGGCTTCCTGTAACACCATCGAATTCCATATCAAGAAGCACCTTAGCAATAGAGTCTGGCTCTGACCTCTGAGATTTTAACATCGATTGCATAAGAAAATTTATGGAATCATAGCCATGTGCCGAAGGAAAGCCCGGCTCTCTTCCAAATCTTTGCTTAAATTTTTCAACGAAATCCTTAATGGCGGGAGCATTACTTTTAAAGTCAATAGCTGGTGCAGTATAAACTAAATCATATGCAGCATTACCAGCGAGTTCGAATATTTTTGGATCTTCTACGCCTATATTTGAAAAAAGTCGTATCTTTATTCCCAATTCTTTTATCTGTCGAGTGATGCGCGCAATTGAACTATAATAACCTGGCAAATACAAAGCCTCTGGTTTTTCGGTTTGAATTTTAGCAAGCGATGTACGGAAGTCCGTGCTGTTCTCATCGTATCCTTCATTAAATACGATTCTACCTCCTAAATACTCGTATTTCCCCTTGAACACGTCCTTTAGCCCAACTCCATAATCATTATTCGGATATAATATAGCCGTTCTCTTAATGCCTTGTTGATAAATGTACTCTGCTATAAGTTTGCCTTCATAATTATCAGATGGATAATTTCTAAAAAAATATTTGCTGATTCCCGAAAGCTTCGGACTTGACGCACCGGGCGAAAATAAAAGTATCTCGTTCTTATCGGCAATAGGCGCCATAGCAAGTGTTGGAGAGCTAAATAAATCTCCAATTACGATTCTAATTCCTTGTGTAATAAATTTATGCAATGCATTAACTGCTAGGTCGGGCTTCCCTTCAGAATCCTCGTACGAGACAACTATTTTTTTGCCATCAATGTATCCTTTTAAATTAAAAATATCCACGGCTAATTCAATACCATTTTTGCAATCTTCTCCTAATGACGCTCCGTCTCCCGTTAAAGGCAGTATTACTCCTATCTTTATCTTCTCAGTCCCTTTCTGCGTTTTTGTGACAAAAAGTGTGATAGCCAGAGCCGCAGCCACAATAATAACTATTGCAATCCAAATTTTTTTCATATTTTTATCCTTAGCTTAATTTATATGAGATATTTAATATATCTCGACCTTTTATGAAGATTAAGGCGGTTTTTCCATTGAAATGCATTCTTCAAAAAGTCCGAATTAAGCAAGCTCATTGAAGGCCCATTCTGAGATTCCTCATCTTCTTTATTAAGCTTAACAAAATGACGAAAATAGTCAAGAATTCTTAAACTTTGTGTTAACCATCATCCCCGACGCGATCGCGTCAAACATGTTCTGGTGAAATTCCTCTTTCCAAACCCTATCATGAGAGGGAGACTTTGATTTAGGGGGATATTAAGATTCCCGAAGCCTTTCTCCGGCACTTATTATTAGCACTACTTTTGTCGGTGATTGCTGGATAACCATGAACATCCGATTTTCTTATAAAGAGGGTTGCTCATTCACGCCCGGCACCATCCCTTCTAAACCCTGAAATATATTTTCGGGATTCGGCGGCAGGCAAACCTGGCTAAGAAGTTTTTTTATCTCTTCGTTACAGATGACTGCAATACCGTGTTCCCCGGCAATTTTAAGGTTTGCCGCGACCTCATCGCGCGACAGCCATGTTACAATTGCTGGTTGAACTTGTAGATCACCATAACCAGCAGAGATCAACTTTTCTTTTATTATCGCTGTTCTCTGGACTAGCTTGTCTATTTTATCATTTTCATTAAGAAGACCAACAGTGCATTCTATGACTCCAATATTCCCTGTCGGCGATATCACTATAATGTCAGGGCCCTGTTGAAGTTTCGGTATCCGTCCATAGTTTGCAACAAAGAATCCGAGGAGATAATAAAGAGTTGAGACGGCGCCTTCGAATGCCTTAGCGAATTCTTTAGCCTTGTTTGATTTTGGTCTGCTAAATGATTTTGGATTGGTTAACATGTCCTCGAGAAAAATCATATCCTTATCAAACACTTGATGAATGGCGTATCTGCTGGTTAGATGCTTTTGAGGATCACAAACGCGCAGCTGATGAAGACAAAATTCTTCATAGCTGAGAAACATTTGAAGCTCGGGAGTTTCCCCAACCTGCGTTCGATATGTCCCTATTTCTATATCGCCTTCGCGTCGCCATTCAAGCATGGAACCATTGATGCTTGATCTTTCCCCAGAATCCTTTGGAAAGCTCTCATACCCCAATTTGATTTTCTCTTTATCGAGCGCAGCAGCAAGAAAGCATTCTATAGTTGCTTTGCCGTTTTCTATCGTTGATCCATTCCCTATCCAGCCAGGTGGACTTGCCACAATCTCAAACATGGTTGAATCGCCAATTTGGCTGAGTGTCGGGAGGTCAAAATGGGCCAATAACCCGTCAAGGTTTTCGAATGGTTTATCAGCTGCTTTAAGCTCCCAATCGAGTTGTTCGAACGGGCGGGAACCGAAAGAATTACTAAGTAAGGTCCATATTGAGATTCCGTGCAATTGCAGGCATGGCGACCTCCTTCCTTCTGGCAAAGGGAGGAAGCGAGAACTAAACGGGTCAAAACGCACAGAGAAATATCCATCCCTCTCAAGCCCAATAGACACTGCGCCATCGACAGCAGGGATTATGCCGGTTTTCGCTTTTTCAAGACATTGCACAATGTCAGCCGCCGTCATGTCAGACATAAACCTTTCCGCGACGATATGCTTCGTTCTGACCTCGAGCTTTGCAGCGTTTGGTTCACTGCGACTGGGCTGTAAGAGGATGCGTCCAAATATAAGGCGCGGGCCTCTTGCCGTCCTCACCGCGACGTAAGAGATCATAGAAAACGGGTACGCGCCCGCCCATGAGGTAAGCAGGGCTTGAAAATTAGAAAATTCCTGTTCCTGCTGGCTGTTCAAAGGACAAGAACCTGTTTCTTGAGACATCACGGTTTCCCCCGTTACTAGGATCGGAAATAAAACCCCACGTCGCGGAAAGATGATATCTCCATCGTCAGCCCGATGTCAACAACACGCATTGACTCACGTAATATGTTACCGAAGGAAGACCTGTTGAATCATATAAAATGTTATCTAAATCCCATAAAGGATCGGGTGACCTGCTTAGGATGGACATATGATCGCGTGAACAGTATCTAAAAGCTCTCTTGGGACGCTATCTCCGGCCCCAGAAAAGGGGGGAAAAGCGCGCTTTCGGACGGATATTGCCGTAATACGGGCATGGCCCGCAAGTCCGTTAGAAGCCGATTTAGCCTTTAGACCTGGCCTAAGCCTTAAACAGCTTATGAAAACAGGCCGCACCCAGGGCCACCGCCTCGAACATCCTCAGGTGATAGGGATTCTTGTGAGCCTTTTCTTTTTCGAGTTCATTAATAAGAAACGGGTAATCCGAGACCATCTTTTGCGCGAGAGTTTTCTTATTGTGTCTTTCTTCTTCAGTCAGAAAGAAATTCTCGAGCTCTTTAATCGAATACTGATAAACCTTGATTTTCTTTCTTGCTGCCAGGGCTTTTATTCTTGAAACCAGGAGCCTGAGATTTTTGGACGAGTGGGCCGGATGGAGCTTCTTTAGCGCGATAGTGTTTAGATCATAAAGCTCGATGTATTCGGAAATAATGTCAATCACTTTATCACTTTTCTTTTTCGACCATTTCCCGTCCAATAACTTGATTCTCCAATCGAAAAGGCTCCGGTCTTGAAAGACCGCAATCCCCAAATATCTCGTGCCGGGATTAATGCCGATTATTCGAAGCGGCTCTTTTCGCATATTTATTGATGATAGAGTTAAATAAAGCGGCTCGACTTCTTTTAATGCGTTCATCCGGAACCTGTTTTACCCAGCTCAGGGCTTCTCTTATGCGGGATTCGGGAAGGCTCTTGGCATACTTGAGGTATAGAGGCAGCGATTTCAAGTCGTTTAGCGTTTGAGCCATGTCTAAAGCCAGTAGCTCTTCCCTCGTTTGAGGCTTAAATTCCTTAGAAGATTTATCGTCCGTCGCAAAAATATTTTTACTATCGATATTATTGATATTTATTCTTGTTCTCTTATTATTGTTTATGTTGTCTGGTGATACATCCCTTGTATAACTTTTGCTACAAGGGTGTAGCGGATTTGATACATCCGGGTTCAGAAGGGAATAAAGACAGCGGTCTTTCTGCCTCTCGATCTTTAAAAGCCCCAGCTGGCTTAACTGGCTTATTTTCCGATTCACCGTTACCCGGTGAAGCCCTATCTGGTCGGCGATTGTCTGCTGAGCCGGGAAGCAGGTCTGGGTCTTCTGGTTGGCGTAGGAGGCAAGAACGTTGTAGACGGCGACCCCCGAAGATTTCAGCCGCTTCCCGTATCCGGCCAGGATTTCTCTGTTAATCCAATACCATCCGCGCCGGCTTAGGCTTCTTATTTGGTTTTTCTCATTTTCGCTCATAATTTAAGAGTTTTTTTGTTAGCTTGCTTTGGCATATCTCTTTTTTAACAATCCTTCCTCCCTTTTTAGAAGCTCCCTCCTGAGAATAGTTGTCAGGTTAGGAAACAAAGCGTCGGCCATTGTCCGGTACAAGGCGGCCAATTTGAAAACGTTAAGAGCAGTCGGAAGACACATCCCTCTCTCCCAGCGCGAGATCATGGTTGTGCTTCCAATGCCAAGAATCTCCGCGGCCTGCTTCTGATTCAAGCCTCGGGCTTTTCTGTATCTTCGTAAAAGATTGGGAATTCTCTTTTTCGTCGCGTACCACATTAAGGTCCTAAGCGCCGTAAATCATATAATCCGACCGTCTTTATCTTAATGATCGTCTCGGGAATAATAAGGCGGGAGAATTAGCCGAATTAGGTTAATTTCAGCGGATATTCAGGCCGGGAGCGATTATCGGGTATTAAAAAGCTCCCAACAAGAAGGCTGGAAGCCTAATATTCTGTAAGCTTGTTTATAGCACATTATCGCAATTTGTCAAGGCAACAGGGGTTGCACGAATTGCGGCTTATAAATCCCATATGGATATTTCTTGCATTCGTCTTAGTTTTTCCGATATGGACATATAATCTGTGGATTTAAAACGAATAGCTGGCATATAATTAGCTCCGTAATTAATAAAGACGAGAAAAAGGGGATATGAATTCATGGAAAAGTATGAGGCTTCCATTAAATGGAACGACCAAGAAAGCTGCTTCATGGCAATAATTCCAGGACGTAACCGTTTGCGCGCCTACGGTGATACTCGCGCTGAAGCGCTTAAAAATCTGAATATCGAAGCGGCAAGATACCCTGAGTATGTCGAAGGATTAACGGATTCGCTTGGTCCGCTAAAAAAAACGCCTTCTTATAATTGCCGGATTGATTTGAGGGTACCGAGTAGTCTCCATAAAAGCCTTTCTCAGGCCGCGACAAAAAGGGGAATATCGCTTAATGCTTATATTGTCGCTTCATTGCCTAAGCCGAGACCGCAAAAAGCCTCAAGAAAGAAATCCCGGGAATAGTATTTATTGGATGGAAATGCTCAACGGCTGGAAAGGGGCTCGGCCAGGCGATACTGATTAGGAACGTCTTTATCGTGTCCTGGGCGTATTAACCGTTTTCATCAAATTCCACCCGCTGCTGAATTCTTAATGAATCTTCCTGGGTTAAAGTCGCAAGATACCGCAGGACCATTGAAATCGAAGAGTGCCCAAGATGGTGCTGGAGCGCCTTCGGGTTTCCCGTCTGCCTCAGCCTCTCTATGGCGTCCGAATGCCTTAAAAGATGCGGAAATATTCTTTTTGAAAACTCCGCGTTTCTGGCCGCGTCCTTGATGATCTGCCAGCCACGGATTCTGTTAAAGGCAAAGAACCGGCACTGGGAATCGATACCCTTTTTGTATGCATAAGCAAACAGCCTTTCGGCGAGATTCGCCGGGCAGGAAACGATTCTCGGTTTATTCCCTTTGCCGATAATATGCAGAACAGGCAGTCCCTCGAAAAAGTCAATCTTGGCCGGTGTCAAAGACAGCCCCTCAGAGATTCTGAGGCCGGTCTGATAGAGGACAAGGATAAAAAGGGAGTCCCGCTCTCCGTTTCTTCCTTTTCTCGCCTCCTCGGCGAGCCTCTGGACTTCCTCCGGCAAGAGATAAGAGACGATCCTGGTCGAATCCCCAAACGACCCGTTCCTATGGTTTGTTTTCCTAATTTTCCTGGGCATAAATATTGCCTTGACTTCCACTCGGATTAATAGTAAATATTTTACAGTTGAACAAAAGTATTCCTTTTGTTCAGTTTATTTTTTTGCAGAAGGGGCTATAGCAACGAAATCATTTAGCGGGTTCTTTTCGTTCCCTTTCTTTAATTCTAGGTTGGGCAAAACGACCTGTCAAACGTAAAAAAGTTGCAAGCTAGTCACCGGCTTTCTCACGGCTCGGAAACGCTAGAGATCGACCAGAATGTTAGGCAACAATTAGCCGGATACGGCCTAGTTCTCTGATATCTTAACCTTCTTGGCATACGCTGCCTTAAAATCATCGATCACTGACTGATTGCTCTTGCTTGACTTGAGGCTGATTGTGCACTTCAATTTCGTGTCCGATTCTCTGGTGAGAAGGAAGCTCATGGTTGTCACCGTGCCGCCAAAGGCCGTTCCCGGATACACGGCACCGAACGTTCCGCCGGCCTTGTCTGACGCCCCTACTGTCAAGCCTTTTTCCAGGGCTGTCTC
>Ga0315289_10015143_pt1 | contig 10714 bp, 19 predicted proteins | sample YL17G11_40_MG_FD_203452 | JGI IMG/M metagenome (GOLD analysis project Ga0315289, IMG submission 203452) | Sediment microbial communities from Yellowstone Lake, YNP, Wyoming, USA - YL17G11_40 | ecosystem: Environmental > Aquatic > Freshwater > Lake > Sediment | place: USA: Wyoming | collected...
CAGAAGGCATACTATTTAAGGAAAAAGGAGATGATGAAAAGTGTCAAATAAAATACCTAAAGAATGTCCATTTTGTCATGGAAAAAAATTACATTCAGAAGTAGGATATGAAATTGTGAAACATTATGAAAATGGAAGATTACTAGAAGTTGTGCGTGTTCCACTTCCAAAACGTTTAATATGCGATAATACTTGTGGTGGAAACATCATATCAGATGACATGCCAGAATGGAAACAATAAAGGAGAACAAGATGAAGAAGCCATAAGGAGATTCAGAGAACAAATCCGAAGAGAAATGCTTGAAGAAATCAAAAAGAAAATAAAAATGACTTCAAAAAAGTATAGAATAACAAAATCAAAACTTGAATCTATCGGGAGAAAGTAAAACTAGAGGATGGTGAAGACCTTGACAAGCAGGGAGTATGTCAGGCTTAGGGTTAGCAGGAATACGCTTGAGCTGTTCCTTCACGCATTTGATTATGCTTCGGCTCAGGCAAGGGAAGACATGAAATATCACGGATTTTTCTTCGGAAGGAAAGTGCAGGAGCTTGTCAGGCAGATGAACGATGTTGTTTATAGAGCAAGGGAAGTGAAAAAATGAAAGGCGCTGCATGGCTGATACTGTCGATAATCGTGATAATGGCACTGCTCTTTATTTTTGTCATAGCTCCGATAATGTTCAGACCGCCTACAAACACGGAGCAGACTCTTGCGGACTTTTGCGCCCAGTATGGAATGGACTCAAGGCAGAGATTCTTTGCAGGGATAACGCAGTGCTACAAGACAACTGTTGCAGGTCAGGCAACGACAGAGGTCGCATGTGATGTCTTGAAGAAGAACGGAGCTTACCAGTGGAAGACGACATGCTCCATAGAAGTTCCGCAGCCGAAATTCAGGGACACAACGGGGAAGATACCATGATTTTAGAATTAGTGGTTGCAAAGTTCTCAATTATTTTGGGTGTTGTATTTTATTACTGGATGAGGAACAGGCAGGTTGACAAAAGGAGAGATGAAAATGCCGCTTAGTTTGAAAGAAGATGCCAAAGTGGAAGCCGATGCCCGAAGGGAGAATAATCATTTTCTTATAGTCCATCCAAGAGGGACATGCAAGATATGCGACCATATAAGATTATTATTGGAATTTGACTATGCGCTTTTGAAATGGCACAATAACAGATTGGAAGCTGGTAATGAATGAAAAAACTTACGGCAAGGATAATCAGCCTTGTTTTCGGAGTTGCACTTCTGACTTTCATGATTGTCACTGCATACTCGATGTTGCTGCTTTTCGTTCTTGGGACGATTACTGGAATCGGCTCTTCGGAGAAGACTCTTGGAATTTCCCATGATGCGGTTGTCGATGCGACCCAGTTTGCCATCAGGATGATGCTGCCCATACAATTGTTCCTGTTCATTGTTGCGTATGCGGTCTCGGATTTCCTGCATGACAAGGTTCATGCCATGCTGATGAGACGGGTCGATGAGCGTCCCACATGGAAAATCGCTAAATCACGGAAGAAGACAAAATGCGTCTAAATATTTACTACTTTTAAGTTATATACCGCAAGCGGTATCTTTAAATACCTTCCGAGCCAAGTAAAGGCATGGGTAGGCATCCGTAGGATGTCTATGAAAAAAGTCCGTAAGGGACTAAAACTGAGGTGGACGTATGGTCTACTATTGGGATGCGCTCTCACAGAGCGAAAAGGCACAGGAGCTTGTCAACTCTCTTCCTGTCGCCAAGCTTGAGTTGATAGAATTAGAGGATGCAGAGAACACATCAGGATATCGTGCATCTGTCGTGAATGGCGATATAGTCGGCATGGTCACGAAGAAATATGCGCTGGTTCAGCACAAGGACGCTTTTTCTCCTATTATCACAGCCCTTGACAATGCTGGCGAAGGGTATCAGGTCTCGGTGTGGCACAGGAGAGGCAAGGCAGGTCTTCGTGTCATAACTGGAACGGAAGCGTCAGACGGAGTGAAGCTCGGATTTCAGGTATTCAATTCCGTTGACGGAACTACTGCAATCAACTACAAATTCACCATGAGGCATCAGATGACCTTCATCGAGGTTGTCGGATACAGGCTTTCATGCCAGAACGGAATGGTGATGAGAGTTCCGCTGGACGAGGCGGAGTTCGTATCACAGGAGCAGAGGCAGCAGATTACGCAGCTCATGACAAAGCTGTTCTCGATAGCTCACATCGGCGATGCAAAGGCAAAGGCGCAGCAGGTTCAGTATATCGTTGAGGCATTGGCTTTGCTGAAAGAGCCAGTCGCAGCGATGATAGCGAAAGCCAAGACTGTCGGAATCCTGCCGAAAGAAGCGGATGCATTGCTGGCAAAATACATTGGAAAGAGGCTGTCGGACAAGTGCATATATCAATATCGTAGGGACAAGGCAAAGGAAGGAGACGGCTTGTGGTCGCTTTACAATGCAATCACATACGTTGCGTCCCATGACGGCATTTCCGATTCGGGCAAGAAGTCTTTGCTGGACAATTCGGCAGACCTTCTGAAAGATGTCCTGACGAAAGGCGTTGCAAAGGCAATCGAGGTTGAGGTCGAGTAAAATGGCAACAGAAGTTTTCTTTTTCAACAAGGCTGCATTGAATGACGATGCAGCCAGAGCCTTTATTTTAGACCTCAACATGAAGAGTCATGATGATGTCGTTTCGACCACAAAATTCAAGTTGAGCCTTTTTTGGAACAAGATGCCGATGTCGTTCTATGACATGAAGCCAGAGGAGATTTTTTCTCTTTTAAATGGCAGCGAAAATCCTTTTGCATCCGAGAAGAAGCGGGAATGGATTCGTGCAAACGGAGTCTCGCACACTTCGATGTCAGTCGGAGATGTGATTCACATAACTTCGAAGGTCATTGACAGGGTTGTAAATAGGCTTGACAGGCAGGACAAGGACATCAAAGAGCAGTGGTTCATCTGCGTGGGCGCAGGTTTCGCCAAGCTTGTGTTTGCTGAGGTGGTTGGCAATGGAAACTTGTGAAAATTGTAACAACAAATACGACAGCGAAACCGAAGGAGTAACAACGAGCAACAGATATACAGGAGAAGAGCATAATTTTTGCTCGGATAGTTGCCTGATTGCTTGGGCAAAAAGGTTTGGGTGAAAAAGATGCAATTTAACCTAAATCAAACGGCGACTCTTGAGAGATTGAAAGAATTTGCAGACAAGCTCACGGAGCTTGCAAACCAGATAGGCTTCAAGGTATCGGCAAGGGGATGGTGCTACCAGCTCGAATCCGAAAGGCTGATAAATAAAAATGAATTCGACAAAGTTGAAAGCTGGATAAACAATTGCAGGAAGCGTGGGATACTTCCAGTGGATTTCACGGCAGAAGAGGAAGGAAGAAAATTCTCAGGGGTTGAAGAGCCTGATGAAATAAGCCCTGTCCGACACATGGGAAAATACGTCAATGCATCCCTTCATGCAGAAGACTATTATACTCCTGACTGGTGGGAAGGCGAGAAATATTACATACAGATGCTTGTTGAAAAAATAGACTTGAAGACCCTCTTCACTCCAGTGTGCGAACAATATCACATACCGATAGCAACAAGCAAGGGATGGAGCAGTGTCCTTCAGCGTGCGACTTATGCAAGGCGGTTCAAGGAAGCTGAGGACAATGGCTTGATTTGCGTGCTGCTTTATTGCGGAGACCATGACCCTGATGGCGGAAGGATAAGCGATTTCATAATAAAGAACCTGCATGACATACAGGGCATAGTTTGGGAAGACGGCGAAACAGGATATGACCCTTCGAATTTGCAGATAAAGAGATTCGGGCTTGAAGCCGATTTCATAAAGAAGCACAATTTGACTTGGATTGACAATCTTATAACAGGAAGCGGAAGGAATCTCGCATCGCCCTCGCACAAGAACCACGACATGCCTTATGTCCAGAATTACATCAAAGAGTTCGGAGTAAGAAAATGCGAGGCTAATGCCATAGTCCCCATGCCAGTAATAGCAAGGAAATTGGCTGAAGATGCAATAATAAAATTTGTTGGAACTAATGCCAAGTCTCGGTTCGCTGCAAAGAGCGATGCAATAAAAAAAGAGCTTGACAAATTCAGGGAAAAGACAGGGCTTGACAAGTCGCTGCGGCGTGCGCTTGATATCATAAAGAAAGAGCCTGAGCCGAAAAAAGAAGAGGATGAAGATGACTGAATTTAAGATAAACTTGGAAAGAAAACTTTCGAAAAAAGAACTTGATTATTATATGCAAATCCTTCAGGATAGAAGAAGCGGAGCGTGATTAAATGGAAACCAAGACGAGCATAACGATTGACGATGAGCTTTGGAAGAGGCTGAAGGTTCATAGCGCCAGAATCGGCAAGCCCATGAAGAAAATCCTTGAAGAGCTAATTAAGCAGGAGCTGAAGAGATGAACAAGCGATATTGCGAGCATTGCTGGACTGAAAAGAAGATGACACGGCTCATGCGCTCCAAGATGAACCCGAAATATACTGTTCGGCTCTGCGAGGAATGCAGGAAGATATCGAAAAGGGTGTGGAAGTATGCATGATATTGTCCAAGAACCATGCAAACGCTGTGGCAAATCTCCGAGATACAATTATGACGGTTACTGCATGGATTGCGCCGATTTGCTTGGAGTCTCTGAACTCTTCACAAAGGGCATGACCGAAGAGGACAAACAGAGGCTTATTGGGCTGATGAAAGAAAATTATGGAACTGATATAACCAATGCTATGGTTGACAAGCTGAAGCTTACTCCATTGCGCCAGTGGGCATATGAGTTCATGGAAGAATATCAGGGAGATTCAGCAGCCACCCAGCAAGATAAGTTGACTGTCGTGGAAGCAACTGCAACAATCATGGGAGCAAAGGAATTCAACGTCAGGGACGGGGAAAAGGTAATAGACCTTCTGATGTATTCGCAAAACAAGATATTTACAAGACCGCTTCCATTCTGGAATATTTTCTTAAATATGCGGCTGGAGTTCGGCAATACTATAGTGATGGGAGTTTGCTTGTCCGCAATCGACCTTGTTGATGGCAAGGAAGCATTCAACAAAAATCCGAACTGGAACACGGCAAAAATAAAAGTTTATGCGAATGTGTTGCAGAAGAACAATAAAGACTTCAGCGTTTACTGGATTAATTATAATCTTGGAGACTATTCTCCGTTTGAAAATGGGCTGAAGAACTGCGGTCATGTCCACAAGGGAGCGACATGCTTCGAGGAACTTGCAAGAAAAATTGATTTGTTTGTATGCAACTTCTTGGACTTCATTTATCAGCCAGAAATTTCGATGTTTGAGTGTCATACAGACCCGAAGCAGAATGAGAAGAGGGAGAAACGGGGAAAATTTCCGCACGCTGAAATAAAGAACTATGTCGTGATAGACCATTTCCTAAAGAAATATCCAAAGATTTTCAGTGATGAAATCAGAGGCATTCAGCAATATTCACACCGATTCTGGGTGCGTGGTCACTTCCGTTCCTTCAGAAGCCCAAGATACAAAGGAAGCAGGGGAAAGAGAATATGGATTGCTCCATTTACAAAAGGTCAAGGGTTGCTTGTAGAAAAGGAATACATCTTGAAGGATAAATTACAAATGCATTACAGTGAGGATACGAAGATTGAAGAGGTTGAATCTTAAATGCCTGTGAAACAAAGAGTTCGAATGAAACGACCCTCTGGTAAGCTGATACAAAGAGTCGAAAGGTGGAAGGAGATGGAGAAGTGGTTTCGGTGACAGAAACAATACAGGAAATCCTTGAGAGAGAAGTCAAGTCGGCAAAGATGCTGATGAAAAAACAGAAGAGCATAACTCCCATGATAGCCGTATGCCTCAAAGGAGAGATGATGGTCTTTCCTTTGATTGGAGAGAAGAGTCGAGAAAAATGCGAGATAGGAATGTCCTGAAGTGCAGTTGCGGCTCTGTCCTAGTCTCGAAGCCGTCCATTTGCAGGCACAGGAAAAAGGGTCATGTCCTGCATTCGATAGGGCTTGAAGGCAGGTTCAGGAAGGACAGTTGCGGTCGGATAAAGAAGGAGAGGAAAACAAGTGGCAAGAAAATCTCAACAAAATGTTATACGAAAGGAAGGTGGTATTAATCAGGCGTGGATACCCTGCCGAGCTTGAGGCATTGCACCTGCTGCAACAGGCTTACGGAAAAAACAACGTCATGAAAGTAGCCATCGGAAGTTTTGGCTCGGACTTCATAATATTTTCTGACTGCAAGAATGAAATACGAAAGCTTGTAGAAATCAAGCAGTGCTTTTCGAGGAAGAAGTTCAGGGCTTCTGCGAGGGAAAAAGAGCAACTGAAAAGGATATCCGAATTTGCAAAGAGCCATGCAGTCGCAGCAGAGGTATGGGTAAAATATTTCAGGAAGCCCTTCGAGAAGCATCCTATTGGTGATTTCATATGAAGAAGCCAAAACTTACTGAAGAGGTGTAAAAATGGGAAATGATGCTTTCATATTTTGCAGGGATTGCAAGAAAAGGGAGTTCATTGGCAGGGCATACAGATACAAGCCTGAGCTGATAAACAAGAAGCTGAGTCCAGAAATCATAGACCAGCTTATTATACTGACAGAAAAAATCAATGCCAGTCTCGAAAAAATCATTCTTTCGGATACCAGAGTAAATGGCGTGAATCCATTCGAGGACATGCTTGACTTTGCGGAAGAACACAAAGGTCATGAGCTGTGGCTGATTGATGATTTCTCTGATTTCAACTGGCAGGATGATTCGGATGCAGAATTATAAGAGGTGGTTGTTATTGAGGCAAATATAAGGCTGTGGATTGTCCTGCTGGCGACAGTGGGCATATTATACGCCGTATTATTCTGGAGCGGAGTGATTTACTCATAGGCAAACCCACAAGGCGTTCAATAAACAGGCAAAATATTTTCAGAGGAGAGCGAATTATGTGTTATGTGAAATATGCAAAATTCAAACAGGAACAATGCTAAAAGAAGGCAAACTGTTATGTTCCTACTGTTTTGATACCAATAACAGCATGATAGGGCTGCATCAGGTTCAGAGGAGATACCAGCGCATTGACCGTGACCTTGCGGTGATAGAGAGCCTCGTTGACAAGGCGGTAGAGAGAGGCGACTATCATATAAATCCGATGAAGACCCTGAATGACCTGAAACATGCGATACACCTGATGCGGCGCTCGCTTTACATGCCGATTGGCGTGAGGAATTTGCTCATCGCCAAGTTCAAGCTGCCTGCCGATTCCAAGTTCATAAATGTCGATGACGAGGATATCCCACGACAGAAGAGAAAGAAAATAACATTTACCTGTGATTTTTGTTCTGAACGATTCATAAGCAAGTCTTACCAAGTAACACCAAAGTTCTGCTCGAAGAAATGCTTTAAGGCATACATGATGAGGACGGTTGATGTTTCACTGCTGGACAGGACTGCCGAAGTCCTGTCAAAAATAAAGGATGAGGACTTGGAATTGCTTGAGCAGTTAAGGTCGTGATGATTAATGACAACAAAGAAAACCGAGACAGCCTGTCTTGAATTCGTCTGCCCGAAGTGCAAGTCCATTTATGCCTTTATAGGTTTTAAGGCGAAAAAAGTTAAACAGCGTCATGGTGTAACAGCAACACGGAAGCCTCATAAGCTTCGGTAGACGGCGCAACTCCGTCTGACGCTACTTGCGAGGATGCCGTAGCGGTCAAACGGAGCAGACTTAGGCTCAGACTCAAGGCTCTGACTTAAAGCAGATGAGAAATCTGCCGCTCGCAGGAGCTTCGAAGGTTCGAATGGCATATACTTGCATATACCCGAAATTCCTTCTCCTCGCACTATAAGACGGCTGGAGAAACATGTCAAACAAAGCAAAGGAAATAATTTGCGACTGCGGAAGCGGCTGTTCATCAACAGTCGGCTGCTACAATCTGGAAAAGCACAGGAACTGCAAGCTTTGCATGAAGCTGGAGACGTTATCAAGATGGAGACTGGGATTAACAGGAAAGGCAGGCTAGGCAGATGGTTCGTGCGCCAGAGAATCCGCATGGACAGGGGAATGTTCTGGCTGCCTACGTTAGACTACCTCGCTGGCTCTGTCATCGGAGTTGTTGCAGGAGTGAAGGGAAATATCTATGACGGGATATTCTATGGCATGAGCGCTTATGTTGTCACAAGGATGGTCGCCCTTGTCATCGGCTATATTGACGAGACAAGATGGGGTCTCTGGCAGTATAACAACAAATACATGACCGAAGACCTGAACCCGTATTTTCAGGAGCTGAAGAGGAAGGTGAATGAATGACTGAGTATGCATTTAATGATATTTTTCTCTATGTAGCAGTCTGTTTTATAGTCTGGATATTCTATCTTGTCTGGAAACTAAAAAAAGAAATCAAAGCGCAGGAACATCAACAAGCGCCGACATCCTAACGCATTGCTTCAAACACAAGCTTCAAAAATATTTGAGGAGATGATTAAAGATGGGAGAAAAATTTGTTCAGCTAAATGCAAAAGTTAGAAGAGCAGGCAATGGTTTTGCAATTACAATTTTCATAAATGACGCTCTTCTTATGAAGGCAAAAAGCTTCAAATTCGATGCTGATGTTTGAGGGAGATACTGACATATCGATGTTAATCGATGTTGTTGTATAAGTTGGCTCATCGGGCTGAAGAGGAGATGAGACAGCCCTCGCCAGAGGAGAAAAAATAAATATGAATATTACCTGACGGCTCGGCAATCAGGCATCTAACGTCAAACAAGATTTTATTTGATATTTTTTGCCGTTTATTATATTGCCCTCAAATAATATTCTCTCAGATTTATTTTGTCTTTCTGCGTTTCTTTGCCACTTTGCTCACCTCTTGCAATTTGAATTCCAATGTGGAACTATTATTTGTCGGCTTGACCGACAGGCATTCTTGTCAAACAGAGTTCAGTTTGAAAATATATGCCTTTTTCTTTTACCGTGTTATAATCATGAAATTTTTTTCAGCCTGTTATTTTTATGTTCTTCGGAATAATGAGCATTCAGCCAGCTAACAGTATCTTTGATTTCCTTCCAGTTCTTACATCTTTCTCCTTGACCGCACTCTGAACATGATACATTTACTGGGTTTAGCTTCTTTGCCATATCAGCTCACCTTCTTCAGATGCTCAAGCTTCCTTTCCTCAAGCTTTTCCTCGATGTAAAGTTCTGCTTCCTTTCCAGCAAGACCATACTCGCCAGCAGCTATGGCAGTTGCTTCCATGCCGATGATTTTCATCCTTTCATTCATCAGCTCACCTGCTTCAATTTATTTTTTGACGGGGAAACAAACACCAGTCTTCTCGGCTTCTTCGGAGCTTCGAACTCGAATGAAATGGACTCCTGTCCCCATTGCTTTGCTTTCTGCTGGATGAACCTGTGGATTTCCTCATCGTGCTTCTCCCAGTCCCTGAAGTCGGAAAAATTTTCCACGACAGCGACATTCTCCTGAACGACTCTGCCGCCGTGAGAAGTGTATGAGCCTATCCTTTTGTCGGTCGAAGTTCCGCCGAAAGTCCTTGTGAGAAAGTTCCTGACTTCGCTTACCCTTTTTTCGTGCTGCTTCTTGGATATTTTCCTGCTTACATCCTGAGTAGAAGGGACGTAGATTGCAGTATAGGTTTGCAGCCCTTTCTCTCTTGGAAAATCAAGATGCAATTTTTTTGAATGGATGTCTCTCATCATCTGTCGTCAGTCCAGCCTTTTTCAGCTTGTATTCGGCTTTGCGCCAGCATTTCAGCTTTTCTTTTTCTGTCCTATGATGATGTGCGCAGAGCGTCATGAATGAAATTGCGGCAGCCAGCATATATACTGGTGGTTCGTTTTCTGGTTACATCTTGGAAAGTCTTCTCAGTATCTTCTTCGTTGATTTTCTCATGCATTGACAGCTCCAAACATTATAGAGGCAAAAATAACTCCAAGCAGCATGATGACAAATCCTGTTATAATCATCTTCGAGTCTGTTCTTCCTGAATACATCAGTCCCATGCTAAGCAGGATAACTGCAAGAGTGAACATCATTATAGTAACGTCGACCGCCGTGCCTGTCGCTCCCGTTACGCCGCCTGTTATTGGCGGAGTCGCACTTACAACAAAGGACGATGTTCCATTTCCAATATTCGAGGATGTGTCATTTGCATAGACCGTTATGTTATGGCTGCCGAGAGATGCGCTGTCCGTGAAGTTCGAGCATGAAGGTATTGAAGTATTGCTTCCTGAGTCTACAGAATACCAGCAGGAATCCAGTGCAGTTTCGTCTTCTGCAGTGAAATTAACGTGAAAGGGGGATGTCACGCTTCCGCTTGGAGCCTGTATTGCTATTATGGGAGGCGCTGTATCTGAGGCATTTCCAAGCGTGAAGAAAATATCAGGCGATAGAATATAATCATCGCCACCATAAGAGCCATCTATACTTATTCTTACCTGAATATCATGCTGTGCCTCAGATAAGCCTGTCAAGGTTATATTGTTATAACCGTCACAGCCACCATACCAACCGCCCCCATCAAGGTTATAATTACATACGTAGTCGCCAGTTATTGTGATGCCAGTTACGTTGAAAACAACCGTGAAGTTCAGGTCTACGTCCTGCGGATACGGATAGGTTATGTTCTTTGGGGATGTCATGTTCAGGAAGCCTACTGCTGTAGGGCTGACAACAAGCCAATCTGCGGTGTCACATGCAGAAGACCATCCATA
>Ga0315289_10015144_pt1 | contig 10713 bp, 10 predicted proteins | sample YL17G11_40_MG_FD_203452 | JGI IMG/M metagenome (GOLD analysis project Ga0315289, IMG submission 203452) | Sediment microbial communities from Yellowstone Lake, YNP, Wyoming, USA - YL17G11_40 | ecosystem: Environmental > Aquatic > Freshwater > Lake > Sediment | place: USA: Wyoming | collected...
CAATCCGAAGGGATGTCGGCCACGAGCGCCTTGGTGCGCGGGCTCAGGCTGAAGCGTCCGGCGGCGGTCCAGTCGCTCCGGGCCCGGCCTCGCAGAAGCGCCTCCGAGAGCCAGACGGCGGCGACCGCGAGGACCGTCGCCAGCACGAGCGCCAGCGCGACGTTTGAGCCGAAACGGACCCACCGCTCGGATTGTGAAAGGGGTCCGGTCTCCTTGGAGGGAGCGGGCCGGTCTCCGGTTTGCGTTTTCATCGCCATCGGCGGCTCTCCACAATCTTGACCGCGAAGAACAGGACGTACACCGTCACCGCGACGAAATAGACGATGTGCACCAGGTCCACGACGCCCTGGCTGAAGTCCATGTAGTGGGACCGGACGGCGATCCGGCTGACGATGTGGCGCCACGTGCCGGGGACGCTCGCCGCAATCCACGGCCCCAACAGGCCGATTATCGCCAGGATGACGAACGCCACCACCGCCGCGATCACCTGGTTCCGCGTCATCGAGGAGGCGAGGATGCCGACGGCCACGTAGAGCGCTCCGAGGAGCGCTAGGCCCAGGTATCCGCTGGCGATCGGGCCGTAATCCGGCCGGCCGAACGCCGCCAGCAGCGCGACGTAAAGGAGCGTCGGCACGAGCATCGCCAGATACACGAGCCAGCACCCCAGGAACTTGCCGACGACCACCTGGACGTCCGTGACCGGCGCGGTCATGAGGGTTTCAATGGTGCCGGTGCGGAACTCCTCGGCCAGGCTCCGCATCGTCAGGATCGGCAGGACGAAGATGAGGATGATCATCATGATCTCGAAGATGGAGCGCATCTGGGCGGGGGCGCCGGGATAAAAATCGCCGAGGGCGAAAAAGATGCCCGAGATCACCAGGAACAGCGCCATCGCAACGTACGCGACGGGCGAGACGAAGTAGGACGCGACCTCGCGGCGGGTCAGAACGAGGATGTTTCGCATCGCGGCACTCCTTCAATCAAGCCTGGTTTCTAACCGCAAAGGGCGCAAAGCACGCCAAGAAAGACGAGAGGAGGGGAACAGCGGACATCTCCACCGCGCCGCTTCGCCGTCCTTTAGGTCTTGATTTTATCTTTCTGTTGTTCCCCGCTTCTCTCTTTGCGCTCTTTGCGTCCTTTGCGGTTAAGTCACGCGTTCATCAGGCGGCGGCGATCGCGCGGGCGGCCGCCTCGCCGGCCGTAATCTGCAGGTACAGTTCCTCCAGGCTCGGCGCCTGGCTCCGGATTTCCCGCAGGCGCCAGCCGCGCTGGGCCGCCAGGGCCGCCAGCGCTTCCCGCACGTCGCGGTCGCCCGTCGGGGTGACGGCGAAGTGCTGCCAGCCTTCGCCGACATCCTCGCGGGAGACGCTCGCAACGCCCGCCACCTGGCCGATGACGCGGCTCATTTCGTTAGGCCCGTCGCCGGCGTCGGCGGCGCGGACCTCCAGAACGACGCGGTGCTGGGCCGCGGCGCCTCGGCGAAGGTCCTCGACGCTGCCCGCCGCCGCGATCCGCCCCGCCGCGATGATCACCAGGTGCGAGCACGTCCGCTCGACCTCGGGCAGGATGTGGCTCGAGAGGAGGATCGTGTGCGCTCCGCCCAGCGAACGGACGAGGCGGCGCGTTTCCTGGATCTGCGTCGGGTCCAGGCCGATCGTCGGCTCGTCGAGGATCAGGACGGGCGGCTCGCCCAGAAGCGCCTCGGCGAGGCCCACACGCTGGCGGAACCCTTTCGAGAGTTGCCCGACCGGCCGGCGGCGAACCTCCTGGAGCCAGCACCGCTTGACGGACGCCTCCACGGCCGCGGCACGTTTCGACCCCGCGATGCCCTTCAGCGCGGCCCGGAACTTCAGGTACTCGTCCACCCGCATCTCGGGATACAGCGGGACGTTCTCCGGCATGTAGCCGATCGAGGAGCGCACGGCGAGGCTGTCGCTGAAGACATCGTGCCCGGCGACGGCGGCCCGGCCGCTGGTGGCGGGCATGAAACCGGTCAAGATGCGAAGCGCCGTGGTCTTGCCCGCGCCGTTGGGGCCCAGGAACCCGACGATCTGGCCCCGCAGGACCTCGAACGTTGCGCGGTCCAGCGCCAAGGTCCGGCCGTACCACTTCGTGAGGTTTTCGACCTCGATGATCCTGTCCACGGTCAATCCTCCCGAGACCCGGCAAGTCCGTACGTTTTTAGAACCCGGAAATTTACGGGAAGAGGCGGGGATTGTCAAGGGACCGCTAGGGGGGATGCTGTCAAGAAGTCCGTGTAAGTATGGGTCGGGGTTTTGTGGGGTGATAGTTCCGAGGCTCACCATTCATGGCAGGGGCCGAGTACCTTGGCCTGTCTGAGGACGGGTATGTGGCCTGTCAGTGGCCAAGATAGTGGTGTTACGCCAGGGCGAGGGTTGTCCGGAATTTGTAGGCCAGGCAACCATCCCCATACATAAGTGAGCATAGGCTGGCCGCCATGCTTGCCAGCCCTTGCATCTACGAGGATATCGCCCAGTTTGTGCTTGTTCGCTGTGTAGAGGTCGGGCAGACTTACTTCAGTGAGCCACAGGTGGTCAGGGGCGTTCACGAGGGCCTTGGAAATTACCGAGACGGGCCCATGTCCGTCGCTGTCAACCGTTGCCTTCAGGTGTGCAACGTACTGCTCCTTTGTGCACCCCAGGGTGCGAGCAACGATGCCCTTCTGCGGTTGGTCCAATTGCTCCCATATCCTTTGCAACCACCGGTTACCTGGATTCGGCTGGAGCACGCCTCGTAGCTGTCGCACGATGCCAATGGATGCTTTCTCAGCGAAGTATGGCGGGACATCAAGTTCCGGCGGCAAGAATCCGATGGCAAACCTGGCTCGTTGGGTAAGGTCGTACTGGGGGAGTACCTTACTGCGGAGATAGGAGGGCGGCATGCAGGTGTACATGCCAAAGTTGTCATCATTTATCACAAAATGATCTACCCAGGCCGCGCTGGCATGGTAGGTACCAAATGCCTCGGGCCGATAGGCGAGATGGGCCTCGCAGTCCCATTTGTCTGAATTCATGGTGTGGCCGAGGACGGCCACCACGTGCCCCTCGGTGTGGATCGGATTGAAGATGAGCAGAACCGCGTACCCGGATTCCACTAGAGGGTAAATCCACTCGGCGTAGTCAACGGTGGGAAAGGTAATGAAATCCGCCGCAAGGACATTGAGGTTGAGGTGATCCGTTATCTCTCTTATCTGCTCTACTGAAAGACCCTTACTCGCGAAGGTCTTGCGATGATCTATGCCCAAGATCTCGTTCAACTCACGATTGGTCACCTTGTGGTCAACTAGCCCCTCGGCGGTGTTCAGAATCATTCTGAGGGCCGCGTGGGCGCAGACGTGCGTAAGGCCGTTCTGCTGGCAGAAAAATGCCCCATTCAGAGTGTACTCCTTGCTTGCGCCTCGCGGACCAACCGTCGTCTTGAACTCTCTCTGGCAGTGAACGTAGTAGTTCGTTACCCCTGCGACAGCATAACCGCCATTGCCGTTTTCCGATACCCATGCGGGCGGCCGGGTCGCGGCCTCGAGAACATAGGCCATCTCGCCTGATGGGCATCGCTCCTTCACAATAGGTACATCCGTGGGAAGCTCCGCCCGCAATACCACCGCGTATCCGAGGAACGACGTTACGGGCAATTGGTCTCGCCACTTGTCCTTATCGCGGCATGGTGCAGCGAAGAACGAGAAGCGGATTGCGCTCGGCTCGGACGGCAGCGTCTTGCCCACGCGCGTTTGTAGGTCCTCGAACTCCTGGCGAATCTCGTCGTTGGGCTCCAGTTCTTCTCGAAGGAGGGTTTTTGCCCCCATCTTCCGCATGAGCGAACAGAGCCTGTGGATAGCCCCCTCCGCTCGGCAGTTGCGCCAAACGGGAGCGATCAAGTCGAAGTAGAAGGAATAACCTGGCGTCCCGCTCTCGCAGGAGAATATTTCCGGGACGGCCTTTGCGAAGACACCTTGCAAACGCAGTCCTCCCCTGCGCGAGGTGGTGCGGCGCTGTCGGAACGCTACAGATCAGGTTACAGGCCCGCCGAGAATGATCTTGCTGCGCAGCGACTGCTCCTGCCAGGCCCAGAGATCGGCTATGGCCTTCTGCTGGTCCTTGTCGAGGCCAAAACCTTGCGCGCCAATGGGGCGTTCGGAAGTCGGAGTCTTTTCTTCGGCACTGTGGGGCTGCCGCGCGGAATCCGCCCTTCTCCTGGCTTTGCCTGCCATCAGTCGCCTCCTAAAAAACTCGGACCCAAAACTATACGCGATGTCTGTCCTCCTGTCAAATAATCCATAAGGCAAAAATGGTACCTCCGGGGAAAAGGAACCTGCGAATGCAGGGCCGGTCACACCGCTTGGAAAGCGGCAGCGCCACGCTCGTCTCCGCCAGTAGTAGGCGCATATGCCTTGGACCCAACATATAGGCTATCGGCCCGCCGGGGGTGGATGCAAGAGAAAAAAAGCAGCGACCTGTACGGCACGGAGCTGGGGCTTCCACATCGTCTTCCCGCATGTTTTCGTGGACGGTCAATGGGTGGCGGATACGCCGAACCCGAGTGGGTCACTCCTTGATCGGTTCGGGCGGGCTTGCGCCGGGCGCCTGCGGTGTCTCGGGCGGCGGTGCCTCAGCGGGGGGTTTGGCGAGTTTGGCGGAAGCGCCTTCGCGGACCGGGGCCTTCGGGTCCTGGAGTTTGACGGCCGAGGAGAGGAGGTCCACCTTTTCGGCGACGCCGGCGACGGTCTGGGGCGGTCCGCCCTCGGCTGGAGTGGTCTCGATGAGGAAAGCCGTTCCCGGCGTCACGCCGTCGGCCGAGCCGATGTCGAGGTAGGCCATCCCCGTCTCGGGGTTGACGCGAGCGACGCGGATGGGTTCGACGACGTCGCGCATCTGGTCGAGGAGGTCCTCGACGGCGCGTTGGACGGCGACGAGGGGCCGGAGGTCGGCGCCGCAGGCGACGGCTTTCACTTCGCCGGTCTCGACCTTGTAGACCGTGAGGTACATGACGCAGGCGAGGGCGGGGTCGAGGTCGAGCCGGCGTTTGTTGATTTCTCGGCGGACGGGGGCGAGGGCCGGGTCGTCGGCCGGCAGGCCCCCCGCGGCGAAGTAGGACCCTTCGACGATGTAATGGACGCCGATGAGTCGGCCCGGTCGCGGCGCGGTTTCGGGGTTGACGGCGGCGGTTTTCGCCAGGGCGAGTTCGCGGGCGATCTCCAGGATGCGCTCGCGTTCGACGACGACGAACTGGCGCGTCGCGACCAGTTCGCGCGTCAGGAACTGGCGGATCGGCGCGGGCATGAAGACGGCGGCGTCTTCGCGTCCCGTCCGGATGGTCGTGCTGCCCTCGCCCGTGACGGTGGCCGTCGTTTCCTTGCCGGTGCCGTCGGTCTTCGTCGTCTGGATGTTCACATCGGCGGATCCGCTGCGCGAGATGTTGACGCCGCGGCCGAAGGGCAGGTACTCCTGAAGTTCGACCACGTCGCCGGCCCGGAGGAGCGCGAGGACGGGTTTGCGGTCGCGCCGGACCGTCTTGATCTCGTGCTTGTAGTCGTAGGCGGGTTCGCCCTGTTTCTCTCCGCTCGGGGGCGGAGGCGGGGCCACCTGGATTTTTTTGTCGGCGAGTGCGCCGTGCGGCGCCGCCGTCAGGACGCCGAGGAAGACGACGGCCGCCAGGAGTCTGATGAGGAGGCGGCGGTCAACGCCAAAGCCGAGAGGTTTCATAGGATTCTCCTTGTTCCCCGATCCAGCGCCTTTAGAGGCTGTTTTCATAACCCCCCTCTCCCTTGATGGGAGAGGGGCGGGGTGAGGGTGGATGCCGTGAAGCAACTTTCTTTTCCCCCCCTCACCCTACCCTCTCCCACAAGGGGAGAGGGAGAACCCCGGCGCGTCGAGCGCGCGGCGCGGGGCGTTTTTATTTCGAGTCGGCCTTTGTTTCGCCGGGCACGAGTGCGGCGTGGGGCCCGTAGGTGATTGTCTCGTACGCGGGCGTGCCGGGCGTCGGGGTGGCCATGCACCGGCCTCCCGCGAGGACGTGGGGCCCGTGGTCGCACAGGTTGCCGCAGTTCTTGTGGTCCAGGTCCGTCACGATGCCGCGCTCTTTGTAAAGGGCCAGATACTGGTCGTAACTCATGTCGCGCGGGATGGTGCCCTGGGCGACGTGGAGGTCGTAGTTTTCGCGCGTGGGGGTGCAGCAGCAGGTTCCCCCCAGGATCCAGGGCTTCAAGCCTTGGACGTGGCCGACGCCGTCGTGGCAGGCGGTGATGGGCGGTGCGTCGGCGGCCTTCGGGACGTAGGGCAAGGGTTTGTAGGCCGGCCCGCAGCCGGTCGCCACGAGGAGGACCGCGCCGCCGATCAGAAGCAGGAAGGCTGTGGCAGCGGGTGGGCGGTTCACGTCGGATCGCATGGTCTGGTTTCCCGTGGTCAGGGCCCTCGCGGTTCGGATGGGCGGTTTACTTGATCTCGGCCTTGCTGGCCTGGCGGACGCGGAACTCGTAGTCGGCCGCCTGGGGGTTGATGCTCACGATCTCGTGGGTCTTGGTGTAGCGTGCGGGGATCATGAACGGCGCCCAACTGGTCTCGTAAAGGGCGAAGCCCTGGGCGTCTTTCCAGACGACCTGGATGTCGACCCAGATGTTTTCCTTCTTACGGTTCTTCAGTTCCGTGCGGACGCGCAGGAGGTCGCCTTCGACGCGGTCGCTCTCCTGGCGGAGGACGGAGACGTACTGGCTGACGGTGAAGCCTTCGAGGAGGACGCGTCCGGCCTGGTCCACCTGTTTGGGTTTGGCCTCGCAGCCGGCCAGCGCGAGCACAAGGATTGTCGCCAGAACCGCCGTCGCTGATCGCATGGAACCGCTCCTTTCGGAAAGTCGCCATTCGCGCCGCGTTCGCTAGAATCCGTAGGTCGAAGCGGGCTGCGCGCCGCCGGCGACGGCCTTGCGGACGTCCTCCGGCCCGAGCCGGTTGTCGCCGTCGAACCACGGAGCCAGAGAGACGTTGGCCTCGCCCGTCTTCGGGACGCCGATGCCGTAATACGTGTTCGTCCACCGGGGCAGACGCGCGCCGTTGATGTCGTACATCTCGAGCCGGACCGTGTGCGGACCGGGGGCCACGTCGGCCGCAAAGACGAAGACCTTGCCGGGCAGCGTGGTCCAATGGCGGACGTCGCCGGAGATGTCCCAATGGCTGGCGGCCGAGCCGGCGTAGGGCGCGTAACTGAGCATCTCGCGGAGGACCGCCTTGGTGGTCTGGGCGGCCTCCTTTTCGCCGATGCGGTCCTGGGTGGCCGCCTGGTCCCAGAGGTCCAGCACCTGGAAGGCGGGTCCGGCGTAATGGCCGTCTATGTAAACGCGAACCGCCCGCGGACAGACGGGCGACCGGCCGAACTCCGTCCTCTCGCCGCTGATCCCGCCCAGGTACTTGTACGGGCACCGGCCGAGGTCCAACGTCAGGACCAGGTTCGTCGCGGTCTGGAAGGCGGGGGTGAAGAATTCCTCGGGTTTGTCAACGGATCGGCGAACGGGGCTGGCGGGCGCGGCGCCCTGGAGGACGGCGGGAGCGCCGGCCAGCGTGCCCTCGGCCCCGGCGAGGTTGACGATCGGCTCGATGTACAGGTCGGGCTTCTCGGGGTTGTGGAAGGTCCGGTAGACCCAGGCTTCGCCCTCGGTCCGTTTCTTGAGCATTTCGCCGGCCGTCTTGGCGTCCTCTTTGGATTCGCGCTGAGCGTCTTTTTCCTTTCGCGGCGTGCGGGTGGTGGCTTTGCGGAACGCGATGGCCGAGTTATCCATGTCGCCGAGTTTCGCGTAGGTCTTTCCGATCCAGTAGAAGGCGAGGCCGAAATCCTCGCCGACCTCGGGGGGAGTGGATTTGTTGACGACGGCCCCCTTGTCGGCCAGGAGCGCCCGCGCCAAGAGGATCCGCGCCTCGTTGTAGTTCCCCGCCAGGTACTCGGCGAGGGCGAAATAGGTGCACAGCATGGCGCGCTCGTACGTTTCGCCCTTGTAATACTTCAGCCGCTCCGACGAGAGAGCCGCCCCGACGTTCTCGTGCTCGACCTCGAGTTGGTCGAAGGCTTCGCGGAGCCGCGGCCGGGCGCGCGTGTAGGAACCCAGGAGGATCGCCTGCCGGCCGAACTCCATCCGCGCCAGGACGTAATTCGAGTCCTTCGGGTCGGCCGGGAGGTTCGGTTCCATCAGGTCGAGCGGGTTGACCCAGGCGGGGGCCGCCCGTTGGGCCTGGGGTTCGCAGCCGGCGGCGAGGGCCAGCGCCACCGCCAGAATCACCAGCGTCCGATTCATCGCTTTCCCTCCGGTTCGCCGCGGGGCTTGCCCCGCGCTGCGAACAGCCAGCGCCCCGCAAGCGGGGCGGCGAACCCCCCGCACAAAACTCATCTGAAGTCGCTTAGCGGTCGTACACGCCGGCCCGGACCAGTTTCTTCAGTTCGTAATCGTTTTCCCAGAGAATGGCGCTGGAGGAGGCATCCGTCAGCCGGACCGACAGGCGCATGTACTGGGTCTGGTTTCGTCCCCGGCTTCGGCGGATGCTCTCGACGCGGCCGGACATGAACAGGTCGGCCCCGTAGACGGCCTTGCCGCCGCTCGTCGTGACCTTCCCGAGGTCCTTGTCGCGGCGTTCGGCGCGAATCTGGTCGATGATGTCGCGGTCGAGGAAGAGGATTTTCCCGCCGCAGTTCTTGATGAGTTCCGTCCGGATCTTGTACAAGAGGTCGTCGGTGCTGAAGAGTTCGTCGCTCGCGTTGACGACTTCCGTGAAGGCGAGCGTCGGGGGGTTGGCGGCGTTCTGGATCTGCGGCAGACGGATGAGCGACTGGGCCATCTGGAAACAGGCGGCCCGGAAGTCCTTGCTGCTCATCGCCCCCAGGAGGGCATCGTCCTCGCTGTCCAGGTCCATCCGCGCGGTCTGGCCCGCGCATCCGCCCAGCGCCGCGAGGGCCGAAAGCATGAGGCCAAGGACGCTGGCGCGGCAGGTCCCGTGAAAAAGGCTGGCGAAAACGGTCCGATCGGACATGGTTCGTCTCCTTTGGGTGACCCGTTCAGCATGCCCGTCCGGCCGCCGAATTGCAAGCCCAATCGGGACAGCACGGGAATGCCTCAGGCCAAAAAGGGGACGGGAGTCTTTTGCCGCCCTTCGACTTTCCTCAGGGCGGCCCTGAGCATTGTCGAGGGGCCGGAACGGCCCTTCGAGCCTTCGCCCGCCGAAGGGCTTCGGCCCGCAGGCGGGTGCTATGCACAAAAGACTCCCGTCCCCTTTTTGGCCCTAATACTATCGGCGGCTCCGGGTGAGGCGGACCATTCTTTTCGCGCGGAACTGCCCGGCGCGCCGGGATTGCAGGTTCGAGTCCTATCCGGGGAGCCAGACCTTTTTCCGCGGAAGAAAGCGGTTCGAGTGGTTAACACGGAGCCCCGAGAGGGCTGACCTGCCCCCCCGAAAACGAGTTCAGCTCTTGTGTTAGACTTTGGGCTCTGGGAGTCTTGGGAAGGGGCAACTTCGGACGATGGTGGTTCTTGGACAAATCAGCCTCCGAAAAGATGTTGTGATAAGACGCTTTGGAGGCTACCATAAGTGTCACCGAAGAAACAGGTTACGCCGCCAGGCTGCGGGCGCAATGATCGGTGGATCGGCATGCCTATGCCAAGGAAACCCCCAAGACCGTTGATCTGGGTTCCGATCATCCATTCGCAGGCCGACATGGGGAACATGAGAGAGCGGGTCAGGAATCTCTATGTTCGGAAGATGGGCCGGGCGAAATGGCGGCAGCACGTCCAGACCGTGGACCGGATGTGGAGGGAGATTCGTGCGGGGGTCGAAGCGCTCGCCCTCGATTACGGCAAGGTCCGGCTGTATCAGGACGGCTTGCCGAACTGCGGTCATGAGCAGCAGATCGTCAGAGATCTGGCGCAAGCCGGGAGCCAGAACCATCGGCTCCTGCTGGACTTGATGGAGAGAGGGGCGAAGATTACCGGGACGGAATTCCCCGAGTTCCTTCTCGAAGAATATGAACTGGCTCAGCAGGTTCTGGTTTCAGCAGACTCGCGCGGGGCGGGAAACCGGCAGTCGGCCCAGAGCGACCTCGGCAAACGTATTCTCGAGAAACGGGATCGTTACATTGCCGAGCGGATCGGTCAGACGCTTCGAGCGGGGGAAACAGGCCTACTATTCCTCGGGATGCTCCATTCGCCGGGCGGCCATCTTCCTGCGGATGTCCAGATGGTGCGGCTCGACGAGGCCCGTGAGGCTGCACGGCAGAAGAAGTGAAACCTTGTTCGGGGCGGTGCCGGTTCTTGTCGGGGCCGACAACCCCGACTTCTTGGAGGGTCCTCAGAGCGGCGACAGGCGGGTGTGACCAAAAAGTTCGCCTGGCGCGCTCGGGGTTGCCCGCGCCCGGCGTGGAACAAGAACGCGGAAGTGGTGCACCAACGGCCGCCGCCTGCCGCAAACCGGAGAAAAAACGGGCCGCCGACGCCTCGCGGACGCAAGCGGCCCCTACGCTGGGATGGGACGCTTCCTTATCGGCAACCCTCGGCGAAAGATTTACAGAAAATCTTCAATTCTCCCGACGAGGGTGCACCACAAAAAAGTGGCAACGTCCAGGGGTGCCACCCCCGGCGCGCCGGGGCTTGTCAATCGGTGGGGCGGGTGTCGAACGCACGGTTTGACAAGTCCCGGCGCGCCGGGATGGCACCCGCCGGCCCAAGAA
>Ga0315289_10015146_pt1 | contig 10712 bp, 8 predicted proteins | sample YL17G11_40_MG_FD_203452 | JGI IMG/M metagenome (GOLD analysis project Ga0315289, IMG submission 203452) | Sediment microbial communities from Yellowstone Lake, YNP, Wyoming, USA - YL17G11_40 | ecosystem: Environmental > Aquatic > Freshwater > Lake > Sediment | place: USA: Wyoming | collected...
ACAAAGCTTAATATCTGATGTGAGCGACCAAGGCTTCCTGCGCTATATCTGCGTCGCCTCTGCCTCAGCACTAGACGAGGCGGCGCTGCTGCTCGACCTAGGCCTCGGCCAGGGCTTGCTGACCAGAATCAAGGCTGCTCTCCTGCTTCTCACAACTGGAGCAGGGCAATCGGACGATGACTTAAATGAGGGCGCCCCAAAGCGCCAGTTTATTGGGGAGCTAGATGCCCAGATCACCGAGGTGGTGTGCGCTCTAAGCCTAGAGCTACGCAGCTGCCCTTGGGTGCTACAGCAAGAACGACTGCGCTATCTCTTGGCGACTATTGCGGACCCCTGGCTGAGCGTTTTGCGCGACCAGGGCGTGGCTTGGCTGTTCGAGCTCTTGCTCGCAATTGCCAGCCGCAAAACCATGAATACCCGCCAAATCGCCTTGCTCCTGCGCGCTTCTTTTCCTGATGAACGGGGCTTTTTGCAGGAAAGTAGCGTGGCGATTTTATGCCAGGAGCTTAGTCGCCACCACTTGCTCAGCCTAGAGCGCGGCCACAGCATTTGGCGGACGCTGCCGCTCGCAGAAGAACTCACGGCGGATGCTTATGCCATGCAGACCTTAAGCGACAAAGCCCCAGTGCTGAGCGAACTCACCGATCTAAATGCATCATTCCAGGCAACTATGATTCGTGCCATGGATCTCTCCGCGCATGACACTATACAAATCATCCACACACTTAGGCCGCTGACACCGCTAGGCCTCAAGGCCGCGCTGATGCGGCTCGCGCAGCTCGACCCTAAGGAACACCTACCCTGTGTATTGGAAAGTCTAATGGCTAACGAGCCCTCGATTTGGCTGCGCCGGGTCGCTAATGACCTAGCCATTACTTTGGGTATTGCCCCAGAGCTAGGGCCGGTGGCAAGATTAGGCCATGATGAATCGCCTCGACCCATATAAAACTAGTATCGAAGGCCTAGGTCTAAACCAGGAAACCTTGGCCTATCAGGCGGATCTGCTGGACATAGCATTGCGGCAACAAAAAGGGCCGACATTTCCGGTGCTCGACACCTGCCGGCTGGGTAACGGCGGCATCCTACCCGAGTTCCTACCCGCAACCGCACCAGGTGAGCCATGGGCAAAGGGATACGCTGCGTTTACTCTTGCCGCTGGTGCCGCCAGCCGCTACTCACAGCCATTGTTTGCGCTCAGCGAAGCATTGGCGCAAGCCGACCGCTCCGGCGCGGTAGCGGCCTTAGCCGCGCTGGCCAAGGAGGGCGCCTCCAGCTGGCCCCTGCCCGCCCAGTTCACCAAACTAGTTGAACAGCCAGCTCGACTAGAAGAGCTGGGTGGCGTTGACCTCATGGGCCTCGGCGAACATTTGCAATTGCCCAAAGCCCTCATGCCCTGTGTCCGCGACGGCGTCAGCTTTCTGGCGATGAAGCACCTCGAAAACGCGAAATTGCCTGGACTAACCGGCCAAGTTTTCATCACGCCGCCTGGCATGCAAAAGGCATTCACTCGCCACCTTGAAGAAGAGCTCGGCCGCAGCCACCTCCTAGCTGCGCCGTTGCCTACCGCCTACCTTGAGCAAGGGCCAGCGCTATCGACCATACGCTTCGAGCGCAGCGGTCGCCCATTTAGGGAGCCGACTGGCGAAGTGTCGCCGGTGCCTGCCGGACACGGCGCTCTGGCCCAGCTTTTTCCTGCGGCCTTGACGTTGTTTCCTGGTACCGATGCTTTGTTTATCCGTAATATCGACAATATTATGGGTACCACAGCCGAGGTCTTGGCGGCGACCGAGCGCTTTCTCTGCTTGCACCGGCGCATCCTGACGACCGTGCAAACTATTCGCACCGGACTAGCTCGGTCCGACCTATCCCTCGCTGGGTCCGCGGCGGCAGCCCTGTTAGTCACGCTTGGCCTGGATCGGCAGCAGCATGAGGCTGCGCCCGAGCCATTAGAACTCCCTGATGGCCCAGAGGGCGCCCTGTGGCGACTCCAGATCATGCTCTTTCACTGTGACCTTGAAGGGGCGAGGACACCAGAGCGGCTGCTGGCGCTGTACGCGCGGCCGGTAAATCTACTCGGCCAGGTGCCAAACATCCATCACGATGTCGGCGGCACCCCATGCTTTATCGCTATGCCAAAAAGCGGCGCAACCGAGCACCCAGGTGGATCAAAACGCGGCAAGGCCTGCCTAGAAGTAGTTCATGCCTCGCCTGACGATCAACGTGCCAAGCTGGCAGATCACGAAAAGGCGACTCATTTTAACCCCGGCTTCTGCGCCGTAGAAATCACCGCCGACCCACTCCACTACAGTAAGCGCAATCACCACTTTTGGTTGATGGCTGAGAAGGTTTACCGCGGGCAACAAGTCGTCTACTACGAAACGGCCCTCTATGAGCTGATCGGTCACAGCGACTTTGCGAACACTGCGTTCGTCGAAGTCCCTCGCCGAGTATTCAATCCACACAAAACACTGCGCGACGCCTTAAATCGCACCCTGGCTAGTTGGCTACCCGCTTAACGCTGTCTTTTTTGACACTTCGCCGCGGCATCTTTAGCCTCCCTGTCAAACCTTTGCGCTGCAAAGATTTCCGGTTGTTTTGCCGGACCCGGTCACGCTAGAATTTAGACATCCCCAGCCATTCATCCCCATCACTTTTTTCTAGCAGCATGCACCCCCACATCGTTGCCTTGGAGAATTTCATGCCCCCGCAGGTTAGCAGAGAAGCGTTCGCTTCGGCCTTGCTCGAACTCGGCCACAATCCAGAAAATTTCCGCGGCCAGCGCCTGTCGCTAAACGGCATGTGCGAGCTCTACGAAATCGACGACGACATCATCTTGGATGCGATCGATTTAAAACAAATTGCCGCCCACTACGACTACCTCAACGACACCATTTGGGTCGATGCCCTCGATGCCGCCCACTTCTTCTATTGCATCAAGCATGAAGCTCCTCTCTACGCCAGGTAAGTACCCGTCAAAAAATAAAGCGCCTTTCTGGGCGTCAGATGATGGCGCTACCTTCACGGAGCCCGCACATAGTAGAAGATTTCCTGGTTGCCGGCCCGCCCGCTTAACCGCGAATCAATACTGATACCTGCAGGGAAGCCGATGGCGGCAAATGCCGCCATCACTTGCTGGGCAGCGGCCTGCCGCTGTACTGGGTCAGCAACCACTCCACCCTTGGGGATGTGCTCGGGGCTAAGCTCAAATTGGGGCTTCACAAGCACGACGAAGATGACCCCGGGCGCTGGAGCAGCTAAACGCAGCGCTGGCACCAGACTGGCCAACGAGCTAAAGCTGATGTCGGCAACGACCATTCCTACCGCCGGATGAGCCGTCGCATCGAAATTGCGAATATCGGTATGCTCTAACAGCGTAACGCGCGAATCCTGACGCAGCTTCCAGTCGAGCTGGTTGCTGCCGACTTCTACGGCAATGACTTGCGTGGCGCCATGCTCGAGGCAACAGTCGGTGAACCCACCGGTCGAAGCACCAGCGTCCAGCACCACCTTGCCGCGCACCTCTTCGGCCAGCCCAAAGTCGTTGAGAGCCGCCGCCAATTTATCCCCGCCGCGGCTAACGTAGCGGGAAACGTCTTTCACACGCACCGAGGTGCCAGCTCTGACCTGCAGGCCTGGCTTGTCCTGGCGCTGCTCATCAACGATCACTTTGCCAGCCATAATCAGTGCCTGCGCTACTTCGATGGAATCGGCGAGGCCACGGTCCACCAGTGCCAAATCCAGGCGCGTTTTCCGTCCGCGTATTTTCGGCACATTCAATCCTCCGGCAATTTTCAATTTTTTACCAAATAAAATCAGATATTTAAATAGTCCATTTGCTTTTTTTCTAATCCCGCCGCTGCAACTGCCGACAGTCTCCTTGGGCCAAACAGGCACAAGGGAGTAGTACATGAGTACCCAAGAAATCATCCGCATGCTATCGATCGACGACAAAAGCATCACCACCGACCTCGATCGGGCGGGCTATCGCAAGATGGGTGTGGTGGTAAAAGCAGCCACCAACTACGAGGAAGCGCGGCGGATTTTAACTACCGAGGCGATTGACCTGGTCGTCATCAACCTCGACTTCGAGGGAGTTGACGGTATTCAAATCACTAGGCACCTAAAGGCGCAAGCGGAGTCAGCCAACCTACCAGTGGTTTTAACCAGTGTACGGACAGCGTCAAAGCTGCGCTCGAAGGCGCTTGAAGCTGGCGCTGACTTGTTCGTTGAACAACCCTTACCGCGGCAATACTTTATCGAGAAGCTGAAGCAGCTGCTCGAACAAAAAACCCGAACTACCGACCGCGTCGTCGGCGCTGGCGATGCCCGCTTCACCCTTGAAGGTCGAGTGCACAGTTGCGCGATTGGCGACCTTTCACTATCCGGCATCCTCCTTGCCAGTGATCTAGACATCCAAGATGGCACCATCCTCTCGCTCGAATTCGACCTGCCCGGCCAAAAAAAGCCGATCAATGTCAACGGCGAGGTGGTGCGCACCATCCAATTCAATAAAAAGTTCCCTGATCAAGCCACCGGCATCGGGGTGCGCTTCGCACATTTCACCGGCGATTCAGAACGACGCCTGGAACGGTATATTGCCAAAACGAACCATAGCGACGCCAAATTGCACTATTACCTTTAATATTTCATCGGACGCCTAAACAGTCCGAACCTGACGGGCCCTTGCGCAGGAATTAGCAGTCGACTAAGCAAGGCGCCTGCAGCTATCCCTTGAAATCCTCGCCCTTTCGACTCAACCACCCGTTAACATTATATATTTTAAAATAGAATTCACTATTAATCGCCCCAATCCGAAAGGAAAGGAAGGGGGGGCCTGCTTTGGCGGAGTCAGTTAAAATTTCATACAGTGCTACGACTACGCGCATACGCTGCGAATTTAGCCGTAAAATGGCGCTCACGCTAAGCACTCCTCCTACAGATATCCTAAAGCGCGCCATCGCAAAAATGGAAGCGGTGAAAGTGGCCGGCACCGTCGCTGCCTACACCACCTATGAGCCACGCTTTCTCGCCTGCTGGAAGGCCTTACGCGAAGACAAAGATTCACCCGAAGACCGTATTGTTTCCCTGACGCTTGCAGCCGGCGCACCGAATTTTATTGGCCTCACCGTGCAAGCCAATAAAATGGATAAATCCCTCATCACCATCGCCGCCACGCCTGCCGCCCGCTCAAACACCTGGCAATGGGAGTGGTTTAAACACTGGATCTGCCAGCGCATGCTAGAACTTGGCATTAAGGAATCGCCAAACAATGCCCAGTTATTCGGTGCTTTCACCAGGCTCAGTCTCGGCGAAACCCCAGCTGGGCAAATAATCGGCGCCGTTCCCGGCACCGTCGAAGGTAGTGCAGGCAAGACCCTCGCTATTGTTGGCAACAAGCAACGCCAAGAAATTGCCATCATCATCCGCAACAGCGCCGATCTGCGCGACAGATCTCGACACGACAAAATGCTCGCGATGATCAATCAGGCCACACGCCAAATGTCTGTCGATGATATCGAATATCGGGTCCTTAAAAAAGACTTCCTAGCCGCCCTCCAGTCGGCAGTAGATGGTCCCGAAGGCTTAGGCCTGGAGTTACCCCTCGCGCTGATAGCTGCCATTGGCTCCTCAAAGTCCAAGGTCGCCTCGTCTGTGCCCAGCGCCAAGGCACCGCCGGTACAGCCAGCCAGCGCCACGCAGCCGGCACCTCCCACAGCTCATGGTAACGACCTTATCAAATTCCAGATTTCTCCAGACCAGATGCTAGCTACAATCACTGGATTTAATAAAAATCTCTATAATAACCCTAATATTTCAATCGATCTCAAATGGGTAAAGGCACAGATGCATGCTGCCACAGTAACCCTGGCCATGCCGGAAGAACTCGAAGCACCCATCGCCGAGGCGATAGAGAAACGCGCTGATTTGAACGGCCTGGTTTGCTGCCAGGGCAGCGCTGGCAGAGCCGGAAAAGGAATCTACCTGCACCACACCTACAAAGATGCCGCTAGCCGTGTGCAAGGCGATATCGAAGGAGCTAGTCTGGACCTGCGCATGTTGCAGCAGCGCAGCACCGTCGTCGCCGGTCAAATAGTTGCGGAAATTCGTTTTAAAGAGGCGGCGATCGCACCGCGCAATATCTTCGGCATAGACCTCCCCGCGCTTTCGCCCAGCGAAACTCTCGAAGTTCATGTCGGCGAAGGGCTAATCCGGAGCGGCCTCTATGTATTCATCGCCCAGCGCGATGGGATTCCGGTAATCGAGGGCGCCAATATCTCTATTTCCCCTACTCTTGTTCATCAGGGTGACGTCAATCTTAGTACCGGCAACCTCGTCTTTGACGGACCTATCGAAATCCACGGCAACGTCGAGACCGGGGCGATTATTCATGGCACCGGTAACGTCATCGTCCACGGCACCATCTCTGGTGCCCAAATCAGCGTTAAAGGCGACTTAATTGTCGACGCCGGCATTTCGACTGGGACAACTGGACAGGTTGTAGTTGGCGGCTCGATTACCACTCAGTTTATCGAGCAATCAACGATCATTTGCCAAGGCGACATCACTGTAAGAACAGCCATCATGAACAGCATGATTTACTGTTCTGGAAAAGTTGAAGTCGCCGCAGGCGGACTTATCTCGGGCGGCAATCTCGTCGTCTTAGGCACGATGACGACCGGCTCATTCGGCTCGGCTCGCGGCAGCATCACCACCGCTAATGTCGGCGTCAACTGGAAGACTATCCGCTCCATGGAAATCAAGAAAAATCGCATTGAAAAGCTAAAAAAGCGCCTCAACGACGACCGCCTGGCCCTCCGCGACCTGACACAAAAAAAGCCCGCGCAAATGACCGCAAAGCATCACGAGGCAAAAAATCTGCTACAAAAGCGCCTGCCGCGCCTACGGACCATCGTCGATCATTTAGAGCTAGGCATCGCGAAGGCGAGCACCACACTTACCTACAACGCCACGTCGCGCCTCATCGTCAGAGATACTCTCTTCGCTAATGTGCATATCACTGTAGGCGGACAATTCGTGCCAATTATGAACGATGTGATGGAGGTGGCTGTCAACCCCAAACGCATACGCGGCAGTTTCATTTCTGCCCTCGAAGGAAAGGCATCATGAATGTTAGTGCGGTGACTTCTCAACGACTAGCTGCCCGCAGGCCGCTGCAATATCCTGTCCCTTGCTATAACGCACCATCACTCGTAGTCCGTGGCTGCAAAGAGCGCTCCTAAAAGCCTGCACTGCTTCAGGCGAGGGCGCGGTGAGCCGCGATGGGCCCACTACATTCAACGGAATCAGGTTTATCTTTGAATTCAGCCCCTGGCTCAGCAAGGCCAGCCGCTCGGCGTCCACTGCGCGATCATTGATACCCGCAATCAGGGTGTATTGCAGTAGGACCGGTGGTCCATCCGGGCCGAGGATTTCCCGCAGGCGAGCGAGGACGGTAGTCAGCGGCCAGCGCTTATTGATCGGCATGATACGGGAGCGCTGGACATCCTCGGTGCTGTGCACTGACAGGGCTAGGCGTGCCTTGGGCAGAGCGGCGTAGAGGCGTTCGATGCCTTCGAGATGGCCGGCGGTGGAGACCGAAATATGGGAGAGGCCGATGGCGAGGCCGTAGGGGTTTGAGAGGATGCTCAGGGCCGGGATCACGGCATCGATATTGTCGAGGGGTTCGCCCATGCCCATAAAGACGATGTTGCTGATGCGAGATCCAGCGGGGAGGCGGACTTGCTCAAGCCATTCGGGATGAGCCGCTATCCAGCGCTCAGCAAGGAGCACCTGGCCGACAATTTCGTCGGTGCTGAGCTGGCGGATCAGCCCCATGCGGCCAGTATGGCAAAACACGCAGCCTTGGGCACAGCCGACCTGCGAGGAAAGGCAAAGGGTCAGGCGCTTGGTTTCGGGCATGAGCACGGCTTCAACTTCACGGCCATCGACCAAGCCGACCAGAAATTTAAGGCTCTGGTCGTAGCCAGAGCGATGCTCGGCGACTAAGCGAAGGGGGGCGCTGGAAAGCAGCTCAGGAAGTAGGGCGACTAAACCACGTGGCAGCGTCGGAGCGCTCCAAGGCGCCACATTGAGGGCCTTGTAGGCGCTGCGAAACAAGGTCTTGGCGTGGACCGGGCTAAAGCCATATCTGCCACACAAAGCCTCTATGTCAGCCAAACCAAGGGCATAAAAGCTCTGGGCAGCGGCTGCCTGGGCACTGGCCGCCGCCGCCAAAGAGGGGGCTAGCGATGCCGCGATGGTGTTAGAAGAGCTCGCCAAAGGGTGGATTTATCCGTTATAAAAAGAAGAAGCAGACAAAAATAGACTGAGGAACAGAGTCTGCAGAATCTAGCTCAGACACCGCCACGTGAGTATCATATGAACGATCGATTTAAAATTGAAAACCTCGGCGAAGCGCGCTACCCATCGCCGATCGATCGTGCGGAGGACTTTGGATTTATCAGTGATGATCACCGGATAGCCTTCAATCCCTACCTCGAGAAAGAGCGCCTAAACGCCGCGAGTGAGGGCTTTGAAATCGCCGGACCCAGGGCTAAATTATTTTTCAATCCGCCAAAATCAAGGGCTGCCATCGTCACTTGCGGTGGACTCTGTCCCGGGATCAATGCAGTGATCCGCGGCATCGTGATGCAGCTATGGTACCGTTACAACTGCCGCGATGTGCTGGGGATCCGTTATGGATTTGGCGGCCTGTCGGAGGAAGGCGAGACGCCGATACCCTTAGAACCCGACACCGTCAGCGACATCCACATGCAAGGCGGTACGATGCTTGGTTCCTCGCGCGGGACGCCGCCGCCAAGTGAAATCGTGGATTTTTTACTCGAGCGACACATCAACATGCTGTTCTGCATCGGCGGTGACGGGACCATGCGCGGAGTATCGGCGATCTGGGCTGAGATCAAAAAGCGCGGCCTATCGATCAGCCTAGTCAGTGTGCCAAAGACGATCGACAATGACATCCCCTTTGTCAGGCGGGCTTTTGGCTTTGAGACCGCGGTGACCGTGGCAACGCAATCGGTACATTCGGCCCATGTCGAAGCTACCGGGGCGCCCTACGGTATTGGCCTGGTGAAATTAATGGGCCGCAATGCCGGATATATTGCAGCGACCACTTGTCTGGCTGCCGGACAAGCAAATGTCTGCCTGATACCTGAGGTGCCGTTTAGCTTAGACGGTCCGAGCGGGCTGCTACAGTTGATCGAAGCCCGAGTGCTGCTGCGGCGGCACGCAGTGATCGTCGTAGCGGAAGGCGCGGGGCAGACTATCTTTGACCGAGCACAGCTCGGTGTCGATGCTTCAGGCAATCCAAAGCTAGGCGATATAGGACTGTATCTCCAGGAACGGCTCAATCAGCACTTCCATACCAAGCAAATCCCCGTTTCGTTAAAGTACATCGACCCAAGCTACCTGATTCGCTCGGCTCCAGCCAATCCAACCGACCTATTGCATTGCGCGCGCCTGGCGCAAAACGCCGTTCATGCCGCCATGGCCGGCAAATCCGGCCTACTCATCGGTTACTGGCACGGCTTGATGACACACGTACCAACGCAAGCTCTTGCCAATATCAAACAGTCTATCAACCCAAAGGGTGAAACCTGGTTCAATGTCCTAGAGACTACAGGCCAGCCGATCGCAATCGGGACCTAGCGCTTCCCCCTACAAAGCCATCGTCGCATCGAACGTCACGGTGGTGAGGCTCAGTTTGGCTGCATAGCTATAGCTGCCCACGACACCGGTAGGCTCCATCAAGTCGCCTGAGCGAGTGATGGTGCTGGGCGGATTATAAACCAGCGCCGTGTTTACGGTAACCTTGTCCGTCACGGCGTGCGACGAGCCAAGGGTAAAGGACTTTTCGCTAGCCGCCGGTGACACCAAGGTGTTGAGGATAGCGATGTTTAGCTTACTCAGCACGTGACCTTGCAGGTAGACCGGTTCGAGCCCATCTTCACCACTGACGTGTCTTGGCATCGGCATCTTTGCATAGTTAAATCCGACCTTCCAGGAGTGCGGTCCAGTCGCGTAAGCAGCGCCCAGAGCGTAGACGTTTTGATCGCGCCAACCCAAATCTTGGTAAAATGGGGCGTCAGCCCAAAGGATACGCTTGAAATCGAGCATAACCCTGAGGTCAGCGGTCGGCTGGAGCGCAGTGCCAACGCCGATTTCCTTAGGATCAGAGACCTTTAGATCATTCCTATTCACCGTCTTACTGGGCGTTAGATCGGCGTTGTAGGTGTCGGCATCCATGAATCCCTTCATCCTGGCGGTCTTTGGCAACATATAGCTAAGGCCGACAGCCAACACCGGCGTCACCGTAAATAGCGCTCCCAAAGCCGCGCTACCCGCCTTGCCGCTAGAATGCCACTGGGTCCGTGCAAACTGCGCCTTTGAGTAAAGCAGGCTCGTCTTGTTGTCAAAAGTCTGACCGATCAGCGTGGCGCCGAGACTAAGTTCGGGCAGTAGCTGGTAGCCGGCGCCCAGCATGAAGTTTACCTGGGTCGTCGTCCGCTTTAGGCCAGAAAGGCCAAGATGTTCACCGTAGTCGAGCTTGCTGCCAAAAGCGCTGGCGCCGACTGCCAGCACTAGATCAGGCGCCACTCTATAGGCGGCGCCAATGGCGGTAGGCGAGGCTATGCGAGCGGCACTTGATTTGTGTACCCCTGTATCGTCGCTCTGCAGCACAGGGTTACTCA
>Ga0315289_10015148_pt1 | contig 10711 bp, 7 predicted proteins | sample YL17G11_40_MG_FD_203452 | JGI IMG/M metagenome (GOLD analysis project Ga0315289, IMG submission 203452) | Sediment microbial communities from Yellowstone Lake, YNP, Wyoming, USA - YL17G11_40 | ecosystem: Environmental > Aquatic > Freshwater > Lake > Sediment | place: USA: Wyoming | collected...
TTACACGGCCGTCAAGAACAATTCTTATGATGTCGTCTGCATTGTGGGCCCCTCTCACAGGACGTACGTGACTGGGGCCGCAGTTTACTCTTCCGGCAGCTTCGAAACCCCGCTTGGCAGTGTCGATGTGGCCGGGGAAACGGCAAGGGCGCTTATCAGCTCGGACCGAGGATTTATGGACGACGCGGGCCCCCACTTCATGGAGCATTCCCTGGAAGTTCAACTTCCTTTCCTCCAGACCGTTTTGGGGAGTTTTAAGATAGTTCCCATACTGGTCAGCGATTTGCCGGCATCGCGCTGCGAGGAGCTTGGCAAGACTCTCGCCAGTTGCGTCAGGGGGAAAAAGGTGCTCCTCGTGGCGAGCTCCGACCTTTCGCACTATCCTACCTACGAGGACGCAAACAAGGTTGACAACGAGACAATCAAATCCTGGAAGAGCATGAATCTCGAAGAAGTCTCATCCAAGGAAGAAGAGATAATGGGTAGGCGCATCCGCAACCTCTCCTGTACGATGTGCGGCAGCTCGGCCATCATGATCGTCATGGCCGCTTCAAAGGCTCTTGGAGCCGATTCTACGATCATCCTCAAATACATGAACGCCGGTGATGTGTCTGGTGACAAGAGCGGTGTTGTCGGATATGCGGCGGCGGCCTTTGTCAAGACCCCAGGGAAAGAAGAGAAGGACAAGTCCGAGAAGAAGGGGGACATGAAGAAGGGCGAGATCGGAAAGGGAGAGATGGGGAATGGAGAAATGGGGAAAGCCGAGAAGAAAGAGGAGAAGGAGTTTTCACTGACAAAGGCAGAGAAAAAGAAGCTTCTATCGATCGCAAGAAGCTCGATTGAAGCCACCCTTGGCGGAAAATCCCTTCCAAAATTCGACGTGACCGAACCCGACTTGAAGACTCACGCAGGTGCGTTTGTCACGCTTCGCAGGAGCGGCGACCTCAGGGGCTGCATCGGCAGACTCGTGGGAGATAAGCCGCTTTACGAAGTGGTATCTCGCATGGCCGTGGCAGCGGCTACCGAGGACACCAGATTTCGACCCGTTTCGCTCCCGGAATTGCAGAACATTGACATAGAGATTTCCGTCCTATCACCGCTCAAGAAGATGTCGAATCTGAAAGAGCTTGAGCTGGGCAAGCACGGAATCTACATCGCGAAGGGAATGAGAGCCGGCTGCTTTCTTCCTCAGGTGGCCGACGAAACAGGCTGGTCTAAAGAGGAGTTTCTGAACCGCTGCTGTATTGACAAGGCTGGTCTTGAGACTGATGCATGGAAAAAGGATGCAGACGTTTTTCTTTTTACCGCAGAGGTTTTCTCAGAGAAGGAATAGGTTCCAGAGAAGGAATAGCCTCCCGTAGGAGACGGCACAACCTTCCACGAAAAATCACGTGGCCACCGTTATGGTGACTCCACCCGTGGCTCAGTGAGATGGGAGTGGTGAACGGCGAATGGGGAAACGAGCCAAAGACAATCCCGCTGGTCAGATCTCCAGACGAGAGTTTTTCAAGAAATCATTCTCGTTAGCAACAACCCTTGGTGCGTCGGGCCTTGTCCTGGGCTCTGCTGCTAATTCTGAAGCATCTACTGAACTCGCGGCAGCGGCGCCTTCAAACCTTGGCACGGCTCGCAGTAGCTCGTCCCTGGCTGCTTCGACTGGTGGACCCACTGCTGCAACTGCTGCCACGACTGCCGCACCTGCGTCTTTACCGCGTCGCGACCTTTCAAGAGCTCTTGTAATCCTGGCGAGGAAAGCGGACAGAGGCAACGACCTTCAAGCCTTCTACAAGACTCTTCTCGATGCTTCGGTCAAACGTCTTGCGAACACTGGGAAGCCTGAGGATGCCTGGGGGAGATTTTTCAAACCAGATGATGTTGTAGCAATCAAAGTAAACTCAATAACGGGTAAGAGGCTCTCTACTTCGCCCGCTCTTGCCAACGCAATTGCCGAACGGCTGATGTCCTGCGGGGTGCGACCAGACAGGATAATCGTGTGGGACCGCACCATCTCGGAGCTCGACGCCGCAGGTTTCCAGATAAACCTCGCCAAAGAGGGGCCGCTCTGCTTCGGAACCGACGCCCCTTCGATGGGGTATGAGAGATCGCCGACGGTTCTGGGTGCCGTGGGTTCATGTTTTTCCAGGATTGTTACTGGAGACACAACGGCTCTGATAAACGTGCCTCTCTTGAGGGAACACGAGCTTGCGGGCGTTTCCGTGGCACTTAAGAATAACTACGGAGCGATTCACAATCCTAACAAGTACCACGCTGACGGCTGCACTCCATTTGTGGCAGACGTCAATACGCACCCGGACATAAAGAGAAAGACAAGGCTCGTTATCTGTGACGCTCTCAATGTGCAGTTCCAGAGCGGGCCGGGTTACAAGCCCAAGTGGATATCTGACGTTGGAGGCATTCTGGTGAGCACCGACCCCGTGGCGGTCGATACGGTGGGGGCAGAGGAAATCGAAAAGCTGAGAAAAGCAGCGGGCCTGCGTTCGTTGGCCGAAGAAAAGCGCTATCCAGGCTATCTATCAGTTGCCTCTGATGACGCACACGCTCTCGGAATTTCTGACCGCTCGCGGATAGACGTAATAAACATGGAGCTGACGTAGCAATATGAAAGACTGTGATCTTGACTGTAGCCGACGCGAGTTCTTTAAGAAGCTCGGGATGTTTTCTGGGATTGGGGCGCTTTCGAGGATTGCGGCAAGCTCCCTCTTCTTGCCTTCTCTCGCTCGCGGACGCGCATCAGGGGCAGGCGCATCACGCGTAGCGGGAAGCCCAGCGGGAACGGCGGCGGGACGCGGGACGGGCTCAGCGGTGAGCCGGGCGGGGACCGCGGCCCAAGCTTCAGCCGCGACCTTGGGAGAACCCCCACAGGGGTCGACCTCCGAAAAACCTCGCCGTAAAGAAGCAATGTTCTACAAGAAGCATCCCGAGATGGGGGTCGAATGTGAGCTATGTCCCAAGAAATGCAAAGTCGGCGATATTGAGCGAGGTTACTGTGGCACAAGAGAAAACAGAGACGGTGTCTACTACTCTCTAGTCTATGCGCTGCCATGCGCGGTTCACATAGACCCCATTGAGAAGAAGCCGCTCTTTCATTTCCTTCCGGGAACAAACGCCTTCTCCCTGGGGACCGCGGGATGCAACATGGACTGCAAGTTTTGCCAGAACTGGGAGATGTCGCAGGCAAGACCCGAGCAGACAGAGAATTTCTATCTTCCTCCAAAGGAGGTTGTAGCGAAGGCAAAACAGACCTCTTCATCTTCCATAGCTTTTACATATTCTGAGCCTGGCGTCGTTGCAATCGAGTACATGCTGGATACAGCAATCGAAGGAAACAAGTCCGGCATCAAAACAGTGATGATCTCCAACGGATATATTAACCGCGAGCCAATGCTCGAAGCCGTAAAACACCTCGGTGCCGTCAAGGTGGACCTCAAGGCTTTTACCGAGAAGTATTACAAAGAGGTATGCGACGCAACACTGAAGCCGGTTCTGGACACGCTCGTCCTTCTCAAGAATGCGGGTGCCTGGTGTGAAATCGTGTATCTTGTTGTACCGACGCTTAACGACAGCGACTCGGAACTTGCCTCCATGTCAAAATGGATTGCCCAGGAACTTGGATCCGACGTGCCCCTCCATTTTTCCCGCTTCTATCCCATCTACAAAATGAAGAAACTGCCACAAACTCCAATCTCCACGCTCGAAAAGGCGCGCAAGATTGCAATGAACGCGGGGCTGCACTACGTCTACATCGGAAACGTGCCTGGTCACGAGGGAGAAGACACCTACTGCCCTGGCTGCAAGAGGCCGGTGGTGAAGAGAATCGGCTTTTCGATCGTGGAGAAAAAGATCTCCGCGGGCAGATGCGACTACTGTAAGACAAAAATCGCAGGAGTCTGGGGCTAGTCGGAGCTAATCTGAGGTTAATCTTGAGCTAACTCAGGGCTAGTTTCGCCTTGCACGAAACGGCCACATGACCACGTAGATCGATCCCGCCTTGCACGAAACGGCCACAGAAGTACGTAGGTCCATCTCGCGTTTCACCAAAGGGCCCACACAACTGTACAAGTCGATCTGCCCTGCAAGTGTGATTCTAGCAAGTTATGGCTTTGGCTCCGTCGCGTACACCCGGTCGTCCTGCACCAAGCAAAACGTGGTTCTAAAGCGGGGAGAATCGCGCTTTACTTGGGGCAAAATGATTGGGTGTATGCAAGAGTGTTGAAGCTGTAGCGGCTTGCGCAGTTGGAGATTGCCCGTTTTGAGGGGCCTGACGTCTGTCAGGCCCCTTGTTGTTTGTGGAGACAAGGGATGACAGGCGGTTTCGCTTGCATTGGCGGTACTTTGGTGATATAATACGGCGAGCATTAGGCCAAGCTAGCCGACGAAGTCAACTCTGTGCAATAGATTATGACGGGGGCACGAATACTTCGCAGGTTTGCACGCTTCGTGCCATGGACGGCATAGAGATCTTCGATTGTAGGGTGCGCGGTTAAGTCGTTTTTTCGACGATCGGTTTCTATCTCTGCAAACAGGAAAACGTGTCTTCACCCTCGGGGGTCATTACTGATATTCGGATCGTGTGGGCTCATGAGAAGCGAGGCCATGAATCAGTGCACACTTTTTTGTATACGGACCGGCTACAAGTGTGTTCTAGAGTTTGAGAGGAGAGAGGAGAGAGGACAAAGGAGGAAGTACCGTGATTACTATAGCCGCATCTCTTCTGAATGGATTCTCGACCAACAGGTTTGCAATTGCGATTTTTGTGGCAGCAGTTGTTGTTGCCGTCGTATTTGCGCCAGGGTTAGTGGAGGCGGCCGCGGAGGCCGTGGAGGCGGCGGCGCTCAGTGGAGGTTAGCAACTGACGGCGGTGAGCAAGGCGCGTAACAAGGACAAGGACGACTCTCTATGGAAGTGATGCAAGACATAGAAGAGAGAGCAACGAAGGACAGCCTGTATTTCTTGGAGCTTGCGAAGTTTGCTCCTGACGATTCGGACGTGAAAGTCCGGCATGCTTTCTTCCGTGCGGCACGGCGTCGAGGCCTGGATAAAGACGATCCTCAAGCTGCTCAAGTCCTACTCGAGAGATGGATCAAGAAGGGAGACGGCTGGGCCAAACGTATCTATCTTGACATTCTTGAGGGATGGGCCCTGCGCGGCGATCGTGCTGCATATGAGGAATTGGAGAGGCTGGCAGCCCAGGTCGATCTCGATGCCTACAATACGCTCATAGAGGTTACTGAGGAACTTGCTCGGCGGATGGCAGCCCGCGAGCTGCGTAACCAACTCGATGCCGAGGACGTTGCTTCAGAGGTGATAAAGAATATCCTCGCGCTGGGAAATATCGGGGAGCTGATCAAGAACAACATGCTCCTGGCTTATGTGAAGAAGGCCGTGAGAAACGCGATTTATAATCTTCGGAACCCAATGCGGAGCTCTGGTAAGCCCCATGATAGTCTCGATGAGCCCAGAGGCAGGTCACCCGAGCTAACATTGGGTGACTCGCTCAAGTACAACGGTCCATCACCAGAAGAGAAGTTGTACGAAACAGAAAGGGCAGATTTAATCCGTAGAAACCTCAAGCGCCTTTCCCAGAGAGAACAAACAGTCCTATCGCTGGTCCACGGGCTGTACGATGGGGAGGCACGCACGCTTGAAGAAGTGGGGCGCATGATCGGTGTGACCAAGGCACGAGTCGGGGTAATTAAGCGACGAGCCCTTGCGAAGTTGAGGCAGTTGTTCGAACCGGAGTACGAGACGGGACCATTCTGAATGAGGAGTGTGTAACTATGAACGAGAAAAAGGGCAGAAGAGTGACAGCACCAACTGACACTCCATACTACCATATCTCAGCGCCAGACGAGTACGACCCGAAGGAGTTTGGCGTTTCCGATGAGCAAAGTGCCCAGATCACTAGACTCCGGCGGCTCTTCGCCGAGGGGCGTTACCGGGATTTACTAGGTGAGCAGGCAACGTCCGATATCGCAGGCGCAGTATTAAACCTTTACCAAGCCATGAGTATCTTGCAGATGCCGGCTGAGGAGCCTGGTGGTGGCGATCGCCTGTGTGTCTTGGGTCACCTGGCAAGCGCATTGCACATATTGAATAGTCTCCCGTCTGATATGCAAGTTGATTACTGCCGTAGACTGCGAGTGAACATTGGGGTGCATATTGCATCGGCTCTCAAGGCCCTCTCAAATGACACGTATTACCCGCTGGCCTTGGTTACCGCATCGATGGACTTAGCATCTGACCCACGCATGGGTAACTGGACAGCATACGCTACGACTGCGGAATACGAGTATGATCATGGCGTCAAGTCGGGCCTAGCCTCAGATGCCATAAACGAAAAAGTCTTCGAGGCCCTTATGAAAGCAGCTGGCGCCAGCGTCAAGTTCGATACGACGAAAATGGAACGCTACGTGGACACGACCGTTCATTTCGAAGATTTCAGGAAGAGTCCTCTATATGCCGTTTTCAAAGAGAGCCTCAATAAAGTCAAGGCGTAGCGGACCAAGTAAACGATAACCGTCCTGGTACACTTACCCTCGTGATAACTGTTTAATATTGTTGTTCACATCTGCAGTATATCTGTGTTCTTACGATTGGGTAGTGCTATGGGAAGATAGTCACTCAGGAAATTGAACCTCCACTTCCGAGCCAGAAGGTTGAGACGCGTAGATTGAGTGCCGTGTCTGAAGTCACTCTCGACATGGTGCAACATGCGGCTGGCGTCAGTAAGGTCATGACCTACTGATGCCAGTGCCTTCCCCAGGAGATGTAAGATGGGAACGGTTGAAGAACTGAGCGGAGGACTAGTTGAAGAAGCTCATGAGTGCTTACTACAGATGGAATTGTACCTTGATCCGCTGTTCTACTTTGGAGACATCCTCTCACTTCTTACCACGAAGGAAATCCGGTACTTGCTGAGGCGTATCGGAGGCGCAGGCCATGCAACCAAGCGAGAGCTGGCAGCGAGCGTATCAGACATGCTGAAGTCCGCTCTCCATAATATCGGCACGGGCAGCAGAGGCCTGCAGTATTTCTTGAAAGCGTTGGATCCTCATTTGGCGAATCCCAAGCTATGTGCTCAGATAATGTCGAGAAAGTCATTCTTGGACGTCTCGATTTCTATCGTAATAGAGGAAGCCAGAGGATTGAACGCTGAGATTAGGAGCCACGGGCTAAAAGACCTCGAACTGGCACTAGACGAGACGGAGGAGCTGGGGCTAGAGTTCGAAGGTAGAGACTATATAGTGGGCGAATCTGAGTCGGCGACCGTGTACGAGTTCTTGAAGTGTGTTCCATATTTTTGCTCGGAAGACATAGGCACGGTATCCATTTGGAATGGCTTCAGATATCTTTATGCTCGCGCAGAAATTGAGAAAAGACACCCTTTGTATCCTACCAAGTACTCCCTCTATCTCCCGCGTGCAGAGAGGCATTGGCTAGCAGATCCAGTGGAGCAGATCATCTTGGAAAGCACTGCGAACCCATCGTTGATAAGGGCGCTTAGTCCCAGAGAGTTCGAAGTATTCCTCGCTAAGATCTTTGAGAGCTTCGGGTTTGATGTGCATATGACTGCGCGGACGAGAGACGGTGGTGTAGATATATTGTGCATGACAAAGCAACTTGAGATACCATTCAAAGTGGCAATAGAAGCCAAACGTTACCATCCATCGAAGCCTGTGACAGTGAATCTCATTAGGAGTTTTGTCGGGGCAAATAAGTTGTTTCAGGCCAACAAACTTGTTTATGTCACTACATCCAGATACACTCGCGATGCCATCAAATATTCAGCTTCTCCCTTTGTGGCCGAATTACTGGAATTGAAACAGCTACCCGATATTGTCAAGTGGGCAAACGAATTTAGGAAACAGCGATTCCCATGCGACGCCTAGTTGCAAACTGGGGTCTTTGCATACAGTTGGAGCTAGACTGTCGAGCTTCAATAGGAATCACTCGTTTTGCATAGGACGGTGCGCTCCATATGTTTCTCCCTACAAGTGATGCAGCTGAGTCCGTGTGTGAGATCTTGTCTCGTTGGGGGTGCTCCTCTGTGCAACGCGAAGTAAGTGAAGCGACCACGAAATAGCTCTGCGGTCGTCGTGGTGGTGATCTTCTGCTTCGCAAAAGCTCGTCATGCGCACCGGGTAATTATCCAGGAAGGTGGAACTGCGATCTGATTGGGGGCTCGGTGTTGGTAGCGGTACTTCGAGCGTCGAGTAGACGACATGGGGCAGGATCAAAGCTATGTTCAAGTAGCTCATGTCAGGGAAGGCATAGAAGCGCAAGCTCCGACAGTGTGCGGGCCACGCGACAGTGATCCGATTGCCGTCTCGAGGCAGGCAACTTCGTGGCCACGCGGAAGATGGTGCTGTTGAGGTAAGTGCCCAGTTGAGGGTGCGCTGTTCTAGTCGGGTAAGGGGAGCCTGGAGATCGGGTATAGTTGCCGGGGCCTCGGCTCCGCTTGAAAGTGGACGGGAATAGCCACCCTGAACCTGTAGCCGCCGCACGAGGTTGTTACTCCACAGAGTACGACGTGGATACCTGATTGGAACGCAAATGAGAATCCTATACATATTCCCGCACCCGGACGATGAGTCCTTTGGCCCTGCAGCGGTAATCCATTCCCAGATCAAAAACGGACACGAGGTCTACCTGTTGACTCTGACAAAGGGTGGAGCGACCCAGCAGAGGCATAAGCTGGGATTGACAGTGGCGGAGATGGGTGAAGTACGGTACCGGGAAATGCTGGCTGTTGAGAAAGTGTTAAAGTTGAGCGGAATGACAGTCCTCGATTATCCAGACAGCGGTTTGAAGGAGCTGGATCCGAGAATTCTCGAGCAAGAGATCAAGAACCATATTGAGAAACTGAGACCTGAGATTATCGTTACACATCCGGTACACGGCATAAGCGGTTTTCACGATCACCTGGTTACCCACGCGGTGGTGAAAAGAGTCTATGTTGAACTGCGGGGAGCCGGAGTAGTTTCTCTCAAGCGGTTGGCTTTTGTAACTCTTCCGGACAGCGGGGAGTCGACCTGGATGCAAGGGGGATGGGCGAGATTGAAGCTGACCGAAAACGCGCTAATAGACTGTATTGTTCGTTTGGAGGATGACGACATTGAGGCGATGAGGAACGCCCTGGGTTGCTATGCTAGCTACAAGGAAACGATTGAGAAAGTCGGCGTCATGGAGAAGATTGGCGATCGGGTCTATCTTGAGATCTACGGTGAAGATTTTTCGCCGCCGCTGGGTGATTTGACTGATCGATTGCAGGCTTAGTGCTTTCTGATTATTTTTTGGGAGGACGGTCAAACACGAGGTCGAGGCTTCGCGCCCGCTGACCCCTCTTGGTCTGCTGGCTGTGGTAGAGGGCTGCTGGGCGAGAGCCTTGCGCTATGTGATCGTGGGGACTGGAAGGCAAGCTCCGATTGCGCGGTGTGCGCCCGAGGGCCGCGGAGGTCGTGGCATCGACGGCGAAGTTCGTTGCCGAGCCATGCTGGGATAGAACCGAGCGGTAGCGGCGATCGGCGTCTTAATGCACGGCTCGCCTTGTATTAAGACCGTTCAGCCCTTTCAGCCCCGCACCCAGAAGAGGCTCAAACCTGAAGCAACGAGTAGGATCGCAACAATAGCAGTCGTGGCGGGAACTCCCACCACTGGAAAGAGCACTGCACTACATAAAACTGCGCCCAGCCAGGAACCCACAAGATCCCAAGCATAGGTGATACCGACACTCCCAGAAGCTGCACACGCAAAGAAAGCCCTACTCGCTGAGCTGAAAAGAGCTCCGCCAAGGGCGCCCGCAAGAAGTGCGAACACTGGGAAGAACCACTCAAATGCATTGAATAGATCCGGCCATGTTGTTCCAACTGTGAAGCCGTGTGACGCACCCGCGACGGCCATATTCCCCAACGCCGTCGCCCCTGTCAGATTTTGCGAGCCCATTCTTACTGCTAAGTAGATAACGCCCAAGAAAGCGAGCGCAAAGGCAGCAGTCAAGATCTGGATAATTGCCGGTCGTCGCAAAATCGCAACGCCTGAAACCATTGAATGCTCCTCACGTTTCTCCACGGCAGCCCCAGTTGCAAGTCCCGAACCCACTGAAGGTTCCTCATGTCTCTCCAAGACAGCCCCAGCTGCCAGGCCTGAGGGCATTGAATGTTCCCCGCGTCTCTCCAAGACAGTCCCCACTGCCAAACCCAGCATGTATGCGGTAAGAAGGACACCGATTCTGTCGTACAAGTTTCCGTAGAGTAGTTGAAAGCAAAGCAGTATCTCCAGCTCAAGTACAATGGCCGCGAACCCAGAAACCGCGAGTGCGCTCAGCACAAGTCTGCCCCGCCTTTTCGACCCTGTCATGGCGATCAGCGCGATGGCAACTGCTGCGGTGACCACCCAAATGCTCCATCGATTCCCAAAAATCCATTCGAGGACCCGCTTCATGAAGTGTTCATATTCAGCGCTCCACAGAACCAGATCGTAATAGAAACTTGTGGGGCTGAGGTCAGTGTTCACCGATCCGACTTTCGATGTGGCAACGCGCTTTCCCACGTAGGCAAGACGCTCACTCGAAAGCGTTGACATAAGAAAATAGTCTCTAACAAAGAGCGTCTCAATATTCCTCGCGGCAAGACGAGAAAGAAGTGACTCTGGCGCGGCCACGATATACGGGTTTTTATCCGGAGAACACACA
>Ga0315289_10015150_pt1 | contig 10711 bp, 7 predicted proteins | sample YL17G11_40_MG_FD_203452 | JGI IMG/M metagenome (GOLD analysis project Ga0315289, IMG submission 203452) | Sediment microbial communities from Yellowstone Lake, YNP, Wyoming, USA - YL17G11_40 | ecosystem: Environmental > Aquatic > Freshwater > Lake > Sediment | place: USA: Wyoming | collected...
TATTCTTTTTTCTGAATTGGCTTAGTGCTTTTGCATTTGGGATAGGCGCTACAAGCAAGAAATCTGCCTCTCCGACCCGACCTAATCACCATGGGGCTTCCGCACTTCGGGCATTTTTCTTCAGTAATCTGGACGACTATCCTTTTCCCCTGTTCATCTAAAGGAACAGTATAACGGCAACGGGGAAATGCAGAGCAGGCAAGAAATTTGCCGAACCGCCCAATTCTGATTAACATGGTGCTTCCGCACTTTGGACAGGTCTCTTGAGTCACCTCAGGTTTAACCTTTGTCATATGTTCATAAGCCTCATTTAGGGTTTTCTTAAAGGGTTGATAAAAGTTATTGAGGACTTCAACCCACTCCCTTTTCCCCAAGGCAATCTCATCCAGATTCTCTTCCATATGGGCAGTGAAATTGATATCCATGATTTTCGGAAAGTGTTTAACTAACAGGTCACTAACTATAATCCCGGTCTCTTCCGGATGGAACTGTTTCTTAATTAATCTCACATACCCTCTTTCCAGAAGCGTACTTATTATGGGAGCATAGGTTGAAGGTCGACCAATGCCGTGTTCTTCAAGAGTCTTAATTAGACTCGCTTCCGTATAATGTGAAGGGGGCTCTGTGAAGTGCTGCTCAGGAACAACCTCTTTTGAAACCAAAATATCACCGTCTTCAAGGAAAGGAAGAATTTTTTCCTCTTCCTCCTTCTCTTCCTGGTAGATTTTAAGGAACCCGGAAAACTTAAGCTTCTGTCCTGTAGTGCGAAAGGTATAATCGCCCGCTCTGATGTCCACAGTTACCGTATCAAATATTGCAGAAGCCATCTGGCTGGATACAAACCTTTGCCAGATCAGGCTGTAAAGCTTAAATTGTGCGGCCTCCAGATATTTCGATATGGCTTCCGGGGTGCGAAGGCAGGAACTGGGCCGGATAGCCTCGTGAGCTTCTTGGGCAATTTTACTCTTGGTCTTGTAAATTCTCGGCTTTTGGGGCGAATAGTCCTTGCCAAAATTTTTGCTGATAAACTTAAGCGCCTCAGCCTGAGCCGAGGAAGAGACAGCTAAAGAATCTGTCCGCATATACGTAATCAACCCTACGCTCTCTTTACTTCCCAGGTCGATGCCTTCGTATAGTTGTTGTGCTATTACCATTGTTTTAGTCGCTGAGAAACCTAACCCTCGGGAAGCCTCCTGTTGGAGAGTACTTGTGTTAAATGGGGGAAGGGGGTTACGCTTCTTAGGCCTTCTGGTTACCTTCGAGACCCCGAACTCTTCACCACTCAAATCCTGACAGATTTCCTTTGCCTGTGACTCATTTGCAATTTCCAGTTTCTTAAATTTCTTTTTTCCCTTGGCAATTAGATTTGCCGTAAAGATTCCTTCCTCTTCTCTCTTTCTCAAACGGGCAAGGATAGTCCAGTACTCTTGAGAAACAAATTGCTCAATTTGCCTTTCCCTCTCGACAACTAATCTGAGAGTTACCGATTGGACTCGTCCTGCTGAAAGGCCCCTTCTGACCTTGCGACTCAAAAGAGGGCTGAGCTTATAGCCAACCAGCCGGTCAAGTATGCGTCTTGCCTGCTGGGCATTAACTAAATGGAGGTCAATCTGGCGTGGAGAGCGAAGGGAATTGGCAATTGTCTCTTTAGTTATCTCGTGAAAGACTATCCGTTTTACTCTCCCCTGGTCAGTATTTGTAGCCGTAACTAAATGCCAACCTATAGCCTCCCCTTCCCGGTCCTGGTCGGTGGCGATGTAGACCTCTTCTGCCTCCTTCACTGCCTTGGCTAAATCTTTTACAATTTTCCTCTTATTTTTAATAATCTCGTATGTAGGCCTAAAATTATCTTCTACATCCACCCCCAGCCTACCAGGAGGCAAATCACGAACATGCCCCATAGAAGATTTAATTACATAGTGTTTCCCCAATATCTTGCCAATCGTCTTTGCCTTAGTGGGTGATTCAACAATAACTAAAGCTTTAGCCATAGGTCTACTCTCAATAGATTAACCTTGTAATTTAATGGAGCTGTTTCTTCCGTCCCTTTGTGTCATAGTCTTCCTGGTAACTTTCTTCCAGAACTTCAAGTAACATCTCTTCCAGTTCACTTGCAGACAACCTTAATTTCCCCAGGTATTGCCTTATTTCTCTAATTCCAAAATTATCATCCTGGAACATGTCCTCGTCCTTCATTTTCCTTGCCATATTATCCTCCCATACCAGACATTTCAGATTTCAAATTTCATATTAGAAATTTGAAATCTGAAATTTGTAGTGTAGGGCTTTATGCCCGTAATTTGTAATTTGTAATTTGTAATTTGTATTTATTGCGTTTCCGGAACGCGCAAGAACATCTTCCCGGCTACCTGCCTAATCTTTCCTTTCATTTCCAAATTCATGAGAACCGACGAAATCCTGTTTATGGGTAGACCGCTATCTTTACTTATCAAATCAATATGAATAGGCTCAAAAGATAATAGGTTATATACTCTCTCTTCTTCTTGGGACAACTTTACCTCGCCGACAGACCTTATAGCTGGACATACAGGTAGAACATCCCTTAAACAGCGTATCTCCTCAATGATATCCTCACATCTCTCCACCAATTTCGCTCCCTGTTTTATCAATGAATGGGTACCTTTAGTTCCTAAATTGAAGATATTCCCTGGAACAGCAAAAACTTCCCTGCCCTGCTCCAGAGCACAATCAGCAGTGATTAGAGCACCGCTTCTGGAGCCGGCCTCGACGATCACTGCGCCTAAACTGAGCCCGCTTATAATTCTATTTCGTAGAGGAAAATTGATTCTTTCAGGGGGTGTGCCCATAGGGAATTCAGAAACCACCGCACCAGATTTAACGATCTCATCAAAAATGGCCCTGTTCTCCCGCGGATAACAAATGTCAACGCCACATCCTAAAACCGCAATGGTTCTTCCACCACAAGATAGCGCCCCTTTATGGGCAGAGGTATCGATTCCCCGGGCCAAACCGCTAACTACACTTACCTCTCTTTCAGCCAATTCTTTACTGAGCTTTTCTGCTACCATTTTCCCATAAGCGGTTGGTCGCCTGGTTCCTACCATTGCAATGGCAATTCTATCTTCTGGCAATAATTTACCCTTCACATACAGCACAATGGGCGGATCGAAAATCGACTTTAAGTTCGAGGGATAGTTATCGTCAGAAAATGTCACTATAGAAACTTTTTGCTTTTCAATTTTGGATATCTCTTTTTCTATTTCTATATCTAACTCATCTCTGAACTTGACAATTTGTCTGGCCGTGTATTCCCCAATACCTGAGACGTGCTGAAGTTCCTTCAAATCCGCCCCAAGTATAGCTTGAGGCGAACCGAAGTGTTTTAAGAGCTTCTGGCATCTGGAGGCACCCACACCAGGAATCATATTCAGAGCTAACCAATGTTCGATTTTCTCTGCCATTCCGTCCTTCTACAAAGGTAAATTTCTGCACAAATATAATATTATATACAAAATCCTATCCATATGTCAAGCAACCTCTAAAAATAGTAACAGTAGTGTAGCCCTTTTAGAAATTACAAATTACAAATTTCAAATTTCAAATTACCGGGACAAGCCCCTACACTACCGAGCGACTCCGAAAACTATCCCCACCTCTATCTCCCCAGGGATGAAGGGATAGTTACAGGAGCTTCAATTCCGCCAGGTTTTGCCCCAGCGCTGGCGGAATTAGAGCGAGGTTTTACTGACCGAGCGACTCCGAAAACTATCCCTTCATCCCACTTACGGGCATAAACCCCTACACTACCAACTGTCTATTGCATGGAACAGAATGAAGGAAATATTGGATTAGTTTAGGCGGGACATACATAGGGTCTTATGAAAAAAGGGATTATAACATGGATTTGGAGTAGTGTGAGTAGGTTCTTTCTACTTATTCAGGATTTTTTTATTCTCCAATTGCATCTTTTATTCCCCTTTGTCATTCTTCAGTTTTCCTCTCTTTTGGCTTCAATTGCATTTTGATAGAATCGCCAATCTCTACCGGTTTCCGACTATCTACTATAACTGCAGTTGAACTACCTTCCTCAATATCTGATGTAACCTCCAGTACGCCAATCTTCTCTACCATTATCCCCATGACTTCACCCGTTGTGGGATGGATAACCTCTTCCCCTTGTCGATAGATTGAATACCTTGTTTTTGGCTCAACTTGCTGACTTTTTCCCAGGTCGATGAAGACCGTATCTCCATATGCTGTCATTAGTTTCTTCTCTTTTACCCCGGCAATGCATCCATCAAATTCAAAATCCGGGGGAGCGATAAAAATATCTCTTTCATATTCCGTTCCCGGCTTAAGCTCTTCCAATTTTACTCCGGGCTCCCGGGGCGCCTCTTTCGATGCTTCCGCGCTTTGGTATGTGGGAATTATCAAGTCATCACCGGGAAAAATCCAATGGGGGTCTTTTATATACTGATTATATCTCCATATCTCTCTCCATAGGAATGGATTACGATAGCACTGGTTAGCGATGTCCCAGAGACAATCCCCTGTCTTTACATCATAAGCTTTGAGCACTAACTCCATTCCCTCAGGAATAGCTTCTTCTGGAAGAACTCTTTTCCCGGGGAGAGACTCTTCCGCCTCTTTTCGAGGCTCTTTAACTTCAAGCTTTTCAGCTGGAGCCTCGCTCGGCTCGGCAGGTTTTACTTCCGCTTCAGCAGAAGGAGCCTTTTCTTCAACAGCTTCGGCAGGTAAAGCTTCCTCAACTTCTTTTTCCACTCCGAAAGCAGGAATCTCTTCTTCAGTGGGTTCGGGAGGCAAACCTTCCACACCTTCCTCCTGAGCTCCGGCGAAGAAAATGCTAAAAATTAATAGACCACATACCAGAAAAACAAAAATTCCCCTTCTCATCTTCTACTCCTTTCTATAACTTCATAAATTTAGAGACTTAAAATTACATCCATAAATTCCTATCCAGACTTCTGTACTGGATAGCCTCAGCAACGTAGTGAGAAGCAATCTTCTCGTTTGCTTCTAAATCTGCAATTGTCCGGGAGACTTTCAAGATGCGGTCATATGCCCGACCCGAGAGTCCCAAATGCTCAATTGCATCTTTCAATAACTTCTCGGCTTCTCTTTCGAGAATACAATACTTCCTTATATATTTAGCCTCCATATGAGCATTGCAATAGACCGATTTGAATTTCTTAAATCTTTCTTTCTGTATATCTCTCGCCTTCTGGACTCGACTACGGATTGTCAATGAAGATTCCCCTCCCGAATCCCCAGCTAGCTCCTGGTACTTAACTGGCGGCACTTCGATATGCATATCGATTCGGTCAAGGAGCGGTCCTGATATTTTAGCCCGATATTTCTGGACCTGGAAAGGAGTACAGATACATTCTCTCTGTGGATCCCCATAGAACCCACAAGGGCAGGGGTTCATAGCTGCAGCCAGCATAAACTTGGCAGGATAAGTTAAAGATGTGCTTGCCCTGGCAATGGTCACCACACCATCTTCAATAGGCTGACGCAAAACTTCTAAGACATTACGGTGAAATTCGGGAAGCTCGTCAAGAAAGAGGACTCCATTATGGGCTAAACTAACCTCGCCGGGCTTGGGAAAGGAACCGCCTCCTATCAATGCTACATCAGAGATGGTGTGGTGGGGAGACCGGAAGGGCCTGATACCCACAATGGCCGACCCTGTGGATATTAGACCGATGACGCTGTGAATCTTTGTTGTCTCCAATGCCTCATCTAAAGTTATTGCAGGCAAAATGGAGGGCAACCTCTTAGCCAGCATGGTCTTTCCAGACCCAGGAGGCCCGATGAGAAGTATGTTATGTCCGCCACTGGCAGCAACTTCCAGGGCTCGCTTGGCATATTCCTGCCCTTTCACATCAGCAAAATCTATCTCATAATTACGTTTATCTTCAAATTCCTCCTCCAAATTTACGGAGAAGGGGGAAAGCTCCGTTCTTCGGTTCAAAAAATCGACCGTCTCTTTCAAATTTCTAATCGGAAAAACATCTATACCTTCCACTACCGCTGCTTCTTTTCTGTTCCCTTCAGGGAGAATTAAGCCATCTACATTAGCCTCTCTTGCCGCCAGGGCGATTGGCAAGACGCCCTTCACCTTCCGCACACTCCCATCCAACGATAGTTCTCCCAGAACTATATACCTTTCGAGCCTCTCCTGGGATAATTGACCAGTAGCAGCCAAAATGCCTAAAGCGATAGGCAAATCGAAAGCAGCACCTTCCTTCTTTACTGCTGCTGGAGCGAGATTGACCGTAATCCTCTTCATAGAAAATTCGTATCCAGAATTCTTAATCGCTGCCAGGACTCTATCCTTACTTTCCCTGATTGCTGTATCCGGAAGACCAACCGTAGAGAAACTGGGAAGTCCCGAAGAAATATCTACCTCAACTTTTACAGAATAAGCCTCAATTCCTAAAACCGCACTACTCAATCCAATAGAAAGCATTAAAATCCTTTCTCTTTAATCTTAGTTTTTTGTAAGTTTACCATAAATCCCAATCTTTTGCAATAATTTTTTATGTAATGGTCCAGCCAAAATGACGATTATAATTTACATCGGGTAGTGTAGCCCTTTATGGGCGCAATTATTTACGGGGACAAGCCTCTACACTACCAAGCAGGTCTTTCCAGACTGATTTTACCTGCTTTTGTAACCTAAGAGGATCCAAGTTTCCGTTAATAATATAATCTGCGTATTTCTTTTTCTTGTAGATAGGGATTTGCGCATTTACCCTGACTCTGGCTTCTTTAACAGTGAGATTATCATCTCTCCGCAACCTCTCGATTTGTGTTTTCTGAGGTACATAAACGATAACTATCTTGTCGACCAGATACTCGAGTTTAGCCTCAAAAAGAAGAGGTATGTCCACAACAATAATGTTCGTCTTTCTCCCACTTTCCCTCAACTTGGCACGTTCTGCCCGTTTTTTAAATTGTCTTATTTTTCTCTTTATTTCAGAAATAATCTCAGGATGCACAATTGCGTTTAGATTTTTCCTTTTTTGTCTATCTTGAAATATTATGTCAGCAAGTTTTCTTCGATTCAATGTCTTGTCTCTATTTAATACTTCCTCACCAAATTTTTTGACTATCTCTTTTAAAACCCCTGTGCCAGGCTTAGTTAACTGGTGAGCAATTTCGTCGGCATCAATAGTTCTCGAGCCAAGCTTTCTGAATATCCTCAGGACCGTGCTTTTCCCTGAAGATATTCCTCCTGTCAAACCAACAATTAGCATATCCAACTTTCTCCTTATTCGCCCCGTCAGAGGTTCCACCAAGAGAATTTTTAACATCCATTTCTAACAGGGTTACTTTTCTTCTTTAAATACCTGGGCGGAAAAAGTATATATTTCTGTGTCCTTATCCTTCCATGCATCCTCTGGCAAATGCGCCTTGTCATAACAGAGCCGATTCAGGAACTCCTCTTTTGACCATCCAGTTTCAGTTGCAACCTGGGGCAGAAATACTCCCTGCTGGTAGCCTTTCTTTACAATCACACCGTGTTTTCCCATCTCGATTTCATCTACACTGTTGATTCTTTCTGGCACAGTCAAAACAGAAATCTCAATTTCAATCTCGTCCAACTCTTCAGTCCTTACTGGCGGAAAGCGAGGATCACCAGTGGATGATTCGATTGCCATTTTGGAAACAGCCTTGTAGAGCTCTTCGAGAGGCATAATATACCCGATGCAGCCGCGTAGCATTCCCCTTCTATGTAAAGTTACGAAGACTCCTCTCTTTTCTTTCAACAGAGGGTCCTCCACTTTTAATTCTGGCATCTTTCGGGTCCGGATATACTCCTCAATTGTCTTTCGTGCAATACCCAGAAGAACTTTCTGTTGTTTTTCATTTAGCATTTTGCTGCCTCCTTTCTCTTTTTTCAATTCAGGAGTCATCTCTTGCTCTTTCAGGCGCATTATGGCAAAGGCGCCATAACCCACCACTTTCCCCTTATCTCCAGTCACGTCTCCAGAATTTGCATATTCTAATAACTTTATCCTGTTTGCCCCGCATGCTTTTGCTGCCAGAATTGCAGTATATACAGCTGCACCGCCGCAAAGCTCTGCCTCTCCCCCAATCATGTGTTTAATCAAACTATCCAGATCAAAATTTTCTAAGTCCCGGATTGCTACTCCGTCTATCAAACACGCTTTTCCATAAGTGTGGTAATGGGACATATCTGTAGAAGCAATAATGAGTATTCTCTTCTTGCCTTTCGAACTCACAATGGCATCGGCTAAAAGATGGCAGAATTCTTCAGAACTATCGTTGAGAACAATGGGAACTATCTGGAAATCTTTCAAAGTTGACTGAAGAAATGGAAGTTGCACTTCCAGAGAATGCTCTTGCCTGTGGGCTTCTTCATCAAAATGGAACAATTGATTTTTTTTGATAAGTTCTTGAGCAATTTCAGAATCTACTTTAACTTTTCCGAGAGGGGTTTCCCACCACCCTTCCGCATAGATAGAGGCGCCCTCGACAGGCACGTAGTGGCCTGGTCCCAGAAGAATTACAGTGTCAAAATCTTCTCCTTCAAGTTGACGGTAAGCATATGCTGCGACCTGACCTGAATATACGTAGCCTGCATGGGGTGAAATCAGCGCTATTAAGTCTCCCGGAAGTTTCTCCTGGTCAACCTTCTTAAGGAAACCCTCAACGGTATCTCTTAACACCTCGGGTGAGCCGGGATAGAACTGGCCACTCCAGCGAGCTCGACGAACCATAGGCTCACCAGCCCCTGCTACGCCCTGCGAGAAAATAGATAAGAACAGAAAGATAAAAGAGAGAAAAATTCTTCCAATATACATCGTAAGACTCCTTTAACCTTCACCCTAATAAGCATCACTCAAAAGGTGAATGTTGCCTATCTTAACTCTTTCTAAACCAGCCCTCCTTACCTCTTCCAGGCATTCCTTAGCGTGCCTTCGGGAGGTGGTTGGAAGATCGGACATATGGAAATGGGGATGAAAAGCCAGAAGAGAGTATGGAATCTCAGAATCTAACGATGCTATAAATCTGGCAATCTTTGAGACTTCAACCCTATCCACATAACCAGGCACAAGGAGTGTTGAAGCGACAAGAAAAGGCGGTTCTTTCCTCTTCTTCACATACTCAGCCAGAAGAGAGAAGTTTTCCAGTGTTCTCCTGTTCGTAACTCCGCATAAGGCAATGTTTAGCTCTTCACTGAAAGCTTTCAAGTCAAATTTTATGCAACCACCAGAATCGAGAGACAGTTCTGCCATTTCCTTTAAGAACTTTGGATTCATACAGCCATTCGTTTCCCAGCAGATGCGCACTCCCTTCTTTTCCAGAGCGAGCCGGGAAGTCTCTAATGCATGATATATCTGGGGAATAGGGTCGCCGCCAAAATAGCAAATGCAATTTGTCCCTCCATCTACACACTTAGACAACTCCTCTGAAGTTACGAAATCTCCACTTTTCAGACCTTCACGATTCCCCAGAAGTGCTGGAGTTGCCCCTTTCATTATGCATTCAACCTCCTCCCTGTAATGCCAGTTCTGGCAGAAAAGGCAATCGAAAGAGCAGCCGTGGTAGAAGACCGCCAAATTCTTGTATCCATAGCTTTTCCTCTCTCCACAAACCCATTCAGCCACACAATTGGTTGGCAGTGGGTCGTGGTACCAGGTGAGGTTTCCCCTTCTTCTACTTACTAGATGGACCAACTTTCCCGGATGGTTAGTTCTCAAGCCACAGTAGCCAAAGCCTCCCTCTGGAATCTGGCATTCATTGACACAGATATTACATTTTACTCCTCGCTTATCCCTGGGAACTTCCTCTGGAAGGGAAAAATTACTTCTTGAGACTTGATGGGCTTTCTTTATTAGAGGCAGAACCTTCTCGAAGTCTTCCCTGATACATTCAATACAGACACCCAGAATTTCCGTAATTAAGGGAGACTCCTTTTTACAATTAGCGCACTCCATTGTAACCCCGTTATCTTCCGACCATTTTCTTGAATCTTGAGGCATCTTCAAACATATAGACATTGTTGAACATACAGTATATTTCGCTTTTTTCTTCACATTTTACTTTAAGTTTTCTAAGGTCTCTATCTGTGTAGCGATAATTGTACCCGCTTATTCCGTGCAGGCGAAAGTAGGAAAACTCTCCAGAAACAGTCTCGTCCTTAAAGGGGTCAACGCAGTGAATCAGTCCCAGCTCATAACAGACACTCTTTATCTCCTTCCGATCCCAGTCTCCCCTTGGCTCCCAGATTAAAATGAGACCCCGCCTTTTAATTTTCCTGAAAAATTTTCTCATATTCCTCTTATTTTCAACCGTGGGATGGAAGCTGGGTGGCATCTGAAAAATAACTATCTTGGTTTCAAGAAGTTGGGCCATCTTCAGAGTCTTCTCCCACGCTTCAAAGACCGCATCTGTCGGCTTGAAGAATCCATACTCTGGCTTCTCTTTGTCTGGAATTGAATAGCCGAGTTTCCTGTAGGTTGGGCTGGTTGGCAAGTGAGTTATCAACTGGGAAGCCTTCAAACTAAATTCAAATCCCTTAGGAGCCTCTTCCCTCCACTTTAGGATGGTTTCCAAATTGGGGAACTGGTAGAATACTTTCTGTATCTCCAGAACTTCAAAATTCTTATAATACCTCGCCCGAGCCACGCCAAATCCACAACACCCAACTTTAACCATAAACTCCCTTTCTGGA
>Ga0315289_10015151_pt1 | contig 10709 bp, 10 predicted proteins | sample YL17G11_40_MG_FD_203452 | JGI IMG/M metagenome (GOLD analysis project Ga0315289, IMG submission 203452) | Sediment microbial communities from Yellowstone Lake, YNP, Wyoming, USA - YL17G11_40 | ecosystem: Environmental > Aquatic > Freshwater > Lake > Sediment | place: USA: Wyoming | collected...
ACGAAAAAGAGGCTGTGGGAATTGTGGATCGGCGGCTTCTGCGGGATAAGCTTATTATTAACCTTTCCGTCTTTCTCCTGCATGATATTCACCCAGCCGTCTTTCTGGTTGTATTCCTCAACGATATATTCCTGCTTACCGAAGAAGACGACCTGCCTCTCCACGCGCCTGGGAAGGCAGGTATATACATCAATATATATTGACTCGGTGCTGTCGATCTGAAAAATGTTCAAAACGTTTATCTTATTAGTGACAATCACCAGGTCCAGGTTGTCGTTACGGCCCTTATACTCAAAATCAATATTGCCCGCCTTAAGGCCGTTAAATGTCACTTCGTAAGAGATCTTGTCGCCAGTTTTAAAGGGAAGGGTTATTTTGGGAGGCTCTGGGGCTACCGGCTCTTTGGTGGCAATACGGGCGCGGGGCGCGCATAATAAAAATCCGATCAATAGCGCGGCAAAGATTAGGATAACCGCTAATACTATAGGCTTTCCCTTCAAGCTATTACCCCCCGTTATTTTTTCAGATACGGCCTTATGGCCTGATAAATACGCTCGGCGACTATTTTATAGCCGTTGGCATTGGGATGCAGAAAATCGCTTTTCATGGAGGGATTGGTCAGTATTCCGTTTAATATCGCCGGGATAAATATCGCGCCCTCTTCCCGGGCAAGCTTCCTGTATGCGACGCGGTATTCCAGCAAAAAGAACCCCGCGCTGATATCCACGAGCGCCACCAGCGCGCCTTGCCTCTGGGCATAGCGGATGATCTGGCGCAAATTACTTATAGTAGCTTCAAAGGGGACTTTCTTGATAAAATCATTCCCGCAAAACTCAACGATTACCAGGCGTGCCCCTTTATTCAGGACATCTGACTTAAGACGGTTAAGCGCAAGAAAAGTCGTATCCGCGTCTACGCCGGCGTTGATCACCGGGAGGCCGGCTAATTTTGCAAGAATTGCGGGGTAATCCTCTCCGGGGCCGGCGCCATAGCCAAGGGTAAGGCTATCTCCAAAACAAATAATCGCTGTGCCGGCGGGATCGGCATTCTTTATTTCTTGTTTGGCACAACCTGATAACAATAAAACCATAGAACAACAGGACAATAGAACTAAAAGTTTATTTTTTCTCATATTGAATCCTCAGTTGCCCGCAGGCAGCATCAATATCCTGGCCGCGGGGCTTTCGTAAAGTAACGTTTATGCCGTGTTTTAGCAGGTAGTCCTTAAAGAACAAGATCTCAAGCTTCCCCGGAGGCTGGACTTTCAATTCCTTTGTCGGATTAGACGGGATCAGGTTGACCTTGCTTAAACGTAATGGCTTTAATATTGTAGCCAAATTTTTCACACTTTGCAAATCTGAATTTAACCCCTTGATCAGGACATACTCGAAGGTGATCTGCCGGTCGGTCTTTTTGATGTAATCCTGGCAGGCAGCCATCAGTTTTTTTATCGGATATATCTTATTTACCGGCATAATAAACGACCTGGTCTTATCGTCCGCGGCATGGAGCGAAATCGATAATTCTACCTGCAAATTCTCGTTCGCCAATTTTTCCATGCCGGGAATGATCCCGCAGGTAGAGATAGTGATCCTGCGCGCTCCGATATTTAGCCCCTGCGCGGAATTTATCAGGCGTATTGCCTTCATGACAAACTCGTAATTATCCAGGGGTTCTCCTGTGCCCATGAAAACAATATGCGTGAGTTTTTGCCGGGCGTTAAGATGCAGGACTTCCTCCAGCATCTCACCAGTTGTCAAATTCCGCTTAAAACCCAGGAGCCCGCTTGCACAAAACTTACAGGCATATTTACACCCCACTTGGCTAGAGATACATCCGGTAACCCTTGCTTCTGCCGGGATAAGCACTGCCTCAATGAATCTTGCGTCGCTTGATTCAATGAGTAATTTCTGCGTTCCGTCGAAAGAAGTGAGCACCTTGACTATCCTAAAAGCCCAGATGTAAAATCCTTCCTCAAGACGCATGCGCAGAGGGGCAGAGAGATCGCTCATGGAATCGAAATCGCCGGCGCCCTTTTTGTAAATCCAGGAAAATATCTGCCTGGCATGGTATGGAGGCTCTCCCCAATTTTCTAGGGTTTCCTGTAATTGGGCCAGGCTTAAATCTTTGATGTCCTGCTTCATACGATTAGAGAGAGTTATTGTTAAAGGCTAGGACCTTTGAGTTTTTCTTTATCGATTTTCCCGACCCTGTTTTTGGGAAGGACCTTGGGGAACTCAAAGTAATGGGGGATTTTAAAATGGGCCAGATGCTGGCGCAGAAACTGACGCAGCTCCTCTTTTTCCAGCGCCTCTCCTTCTTTTAAGACAATGAAGGCCTTGGGGACTTCTTGGCGCAATGTATCCGCAACGCCGATGACCGCGACTTCGCTTACTTTTGGATGGCGGTGAATCACCTCTTCTACCTCAGAGGCAAAAACTATCTCGCCGGCGACCTTGATCATATCCTTCTTTCTTCCGACTATCGAATATCTTCCCTTTTTATCAATGCGCGCAATATCTCCGGTCTTAAGCCAGCCTTCGGGCGTAATAACCTGCCCGGTCAATTCCGGCTCTTTGTAGTAACCGGCCATGACACATTTTCCCTTGACCCACAGCTCGCCATCCTCGCAGGGCCCAAGCGTATTCCCCTCATCATCTACAATTTTTGCCTGCGATCCCGGAGCGAATTCGCCGGTATGCGGGATCTCCCTGGTATCCGTCCCCGTCGGAAAAAAAGCGTTGGGCGCTGCGGTCTCAGTCATCCCCCATCCGTTTAAAAGATAGGCGTTGGGGCAAGTCTTGTGGAACCGCTCTAATAACACCGGAGAAGAAGGCGCGCCGAAGACAACCGCATAGCGCAATGACGAAAGATCGAATTTATCGTATTCCTTCAAGGATAACACGGCCACGTACATCGAGGGGACAACGACGAAGATACTTATCTTGTATTTTTCGATATTTTTCAGGAATTCCAACGGCTGGAAGCGCTCCATCAATACCATGGTCATCCCGGAATTAAGCATAAGCAACACATGATCTAGGCCGCCAATATGCGAAAATGGAATGGCCGCGCACAGAAGAATATCCTTATCTGTCGGATGAATAAAATATTCGAAGGTATCCAGGGGATTTTTCAGGTGGCCGTAGTCTAGGAGCACGCCCTTAGGATGCCCGGTTGAGCCGGAGGTATAAAAAATCGAGCAATGATCCGATTCATTTATGCCTCTTTCTTCGGGAAGAGCGCCCGCCGCATTATCGATAAATACCTTATCCCAGAATAAAAAGTCCCGCTCTTTGAGATCCATCGGCTCGCCCACCTCAAAAAGGATGACCTCTTTTAAGGAAGGGCACTGATTTTTCACATTCATGAAATCAATGTTCTTTTTCTCCTGGGCAATGAGGATCTTGCTTTCGCTATGGTTGATGAAATTCACCACTTCTTCTTCGGTGAGCATGAAATCCAAAGGCACGCTTATGCCGCGCATAAGAAAGATGCCCAGGAAGCTGTAAATGTATTCCGGGATATTGGGTAGGAAAATAGCGACTTTATCGGATTTTTTCACGCCAAGGCTGCTTAAGCCGCCAGAGACACAAACGGCATGACTTTTTAGCTCTTTAAAGCTGATGGAAGAATCGCGAAAGATTATGGCAGGCTTATCCTGAAACCTGCCTGCCTGTTTTTCGAGGAGTCCTAGGAAATTCATGAATTAAATTTTACTAGGGTTTGATTGGGGTGTCAAGGGAATTAACTTACTTCGAGGAGGCGATGATAACGGGGGCGGACTTTGTAAAACGCATATTCTGATCGGTGTAAATTATGCTTTCTACGTCCGGATAAAATTTTGCTATGGCTTGCTGAATATCGGCCTTGCCTGTCCTGGTCAACTCGCAGTTAGAAATAAAGCTGTACGACCCGGTTTCCTCCTTCCATATACATATGGCATGCAAAACATTTAAACCTCTGAATTTAATGATCACTACATCGCTTTTGATGCCCAGCCCCTTTAACACAGCCTGCGCCAGGAGCGCGAAATCGTCGCAGTCGCCTTTTTTCAGCTTTATTGTTTCTTCCGGTGTCTGCCAGGCATCAGTCAGCTTAAGTTCGTAGCGGAAATTATTGGAAAGCCAGCAAGCCAAAGCTTCGGGAGTGCGGACAGAAGGAATCACGGCGGCTACTGGCGAGCTCTGCGCAAAGCTTATGCCAAGCAGCAGGAAGGCGATGATAAAGCCCAAAACAACGGCGCGCGCAAAAAGAAAATATGCGTTTTGTCCGCCTCCAACCTTGATTTTTTCTGGATTTTTTTCTGAAATCAACATTTGCCTCAGGATAATTTTTTTGGTTTATCCTTCGGCAACCCGGCTATCCTTGAAATCCTTATTTTTAAGGACCCGAGGCTTTGCGTCCCCCGATCGCTCGGGGTTTGCCTTTTCGAGGGGAATCTTTCTTTTTAGAAGCACAATATAGGTAAGTATAGACTATTTTCGGGAGGATTTCAAGGCAGAAAAGGGGATTTTTTAAAGCGCTTTCTTATTATCCTATCCTTTTTATTTGCAAGGTGTTAGAATCTAGACAACGCTTTAAAAACCGTACCAGTAGTTGACAAGAGGCTTTGCATCTTTTGCTTTGTCCACAATGACATTCTTAAGGCGGGTATACTCTAAAAAGCCTTCTTTACCTAATTCCTTGCCGTAACCGCTCTGCTTAAAGCCGCCGTAAGGAAGCTCATTGAAAAACATACCGTAGGTATTCACCCAGACGCTCCCGGCACAAAGCCCGCAAGCAGCTTCTTTTGCTTTTGCTTCATCCTTTGTCCAGATGCAGGCGGCAAGCGCAAAATCACTGGTATTGGCCAGGTCTAGAGCCTCTTCTATTTTGGAAAATTTACTTATACAGACCACCGGGCCAAAGACCTCTTCTTTAAAGACGCTCATCTGCGGCCTTACTTCGCTGATAACCGTAGGCTCAAAGAAAAATCCGTTCTTCAGAGACTCATCCTGGGGGATTTTTCCTCCGCAAAGAATTCTGGCGTCATCCTTCTTTGCCTGCTCGATATAGGCAAGGGCCCGTTTACGCTGTGCATCAGAAATCAACGGCCCCATCTGAGTTTGGAAATCCGCTGCCTGGCCCAGCTTAATCCTCTGCGCCTTATTCACAAAATCATTGATGAACCGGTCGTAGATATCGCTTTCCACAAAAATGCGGGACATCGCCGTGCACATCTGGCCCTGATTCAAGAATATGGAGCAAAGCGAGCTGTTCACCGCCGCCTCAATGTCCGCGTCTTTACAGATGATGCTCGCGGATTTCCCTCCCAGCTCCATGATTGTCTTCTTCACATTTTCCGAGGAATATTCCAGGATCTTCTTTCCCACCTCGTTACTTCCTGTAAAGGAGATCATATCCACTCTTTTATCCGCGCATAAAGCCTTGCCGATCTTGTCACCGCTTCCGACGACGACATTGACCACTCCGGCGGGTAAACCCGCGTCTTTAATAATCTGGGCTAATTCTAGCGCGGTGAGCGGAGTGAGGCTGGAAGGTTTAAGCACAACGGTATTCCCGGCTGCCAGGGCCTGGGCTAATTTCCAAGAGGCGATTAACAAAGGATAGTTCCAGGGGACGATCAGAACGACGACTCCCATCGGTTCGCGCAGAAGCTGTCCTTGAGCGTGAGCGATCTGATTGGCAATTTCCCTTGTCTCGGATTTTAAAAATTTCTCTAGATTTTCCGCAAAATATTTAAAGGTTTCTGCGGCCGAAGGAATATCCATGAAAGTCGATTCCTTTATCGGCTTTCCGGTGTTCAGGGTCTCTAAGGCAGCTAACTCACCCGCTTTATCCAGAATTCCCTGCGAGATCTTCAAAAGAAACTCTTTGCGCTCGGCTAAGGTCAGGCCTGTCCAGTCCTTATGGTCAAAAGCGATGCGCGCAGCGCTCACCGCCGAAAGGACATCGTATTCGCTAGCAAGAGAGACTTCCGCGATCACCTCGCCAGTAGAAGGATTGATGACCTTTTGCTTTTCTTCTGTTTCTTTAAATTCGCCGTTTATGAAAAGGCCTGTATTCATTTAATCCCTCCTTTCGCAGAAAGCGAAACACCCGGCATACCTTTAAGCCGGGGTGTCCCGCAGCTTGTGCGTCGGAATCGGCATATTTAATGGTCAGGATTTATACGGCTCGATGATCACTTTGATACATTCCCTCCCCGAAGCCATAAGCTTAAATCCAAGGCTTGCCTCTTTAAGGCTCAAACGGTGAGTGATCAGCTTATGCACGGGTATCTTTCCAGCGCCAAGCAAATCTACCGCCGCGGCTAAATCCGAGGGGCTGGCTCCGTAAGAATGAATGATCTTTATACTCTGGCGCCAGAAATCGTTTACCGGGATAGGCAGGCTTATTCCGGGGTCTGTCGGCGCAAAAAATAATAACGTGCCTGCGCGGTCAATACATTGCAATGCCTGGTGGAAAGCCGAAAGGCTAGAGGTACAAACAATCACCAGATCCGCAAGCCTTCCTTCGTTTGCCTCTCGCAGCCTGGCAACCAGGTCTTCTTTGGCGTTGAGAGCGGCAATAGCCCCTAAATCTTTGGCTGCCTTTAACCGGTATTCATTTATATCCGTGACGATCACCCGCCGGACTCCCTGCGCAGCCGCTGTTAAAAGATGGAGTAATCCGGAAATTCCCGCTCCCAGAATAAGCACAGTCTGACCGGGCTCAAGGCGCGCCATTCTCTGGCCGCGCAACACGCAGGCTAATGGCTCGATAAAAGTCCCGTCTTCAAAGGATATCTCATCCGGCAGTAAAAATACCCCGCGCTGGACGTTGATCGCCGGAACTTGGATATATTCCGAAAAACCTCCGGGATAATAGTTTGTGGTATGCAGTGTTTGGCAAACGGTGTGGTTACCGCTTAAGCAATAGCGGCAACTATTGCAGGGCACATGATGCGAAACAAATACCCTGTCGCCAACTTTATAATCCCTGACATCCTTTCCTGCTTCCGCGATCTCTCCGGTGATCTCATGCCCCAGGACAAGAGGAGCTCTTTTCACCCGGTACCATTCCATGACATCGCTACCACAAATGCCGCTGGCTTTTACCTTGACCAGCAATTCGCCGGGACCGATCTGAGGCTTAGGGATCTCTTCTAAGCGGACATCGTTATTCTTGTAATACATTGCCACATGCATTATTTTTTCCCTTTGCTACTCTTGACCTTATTGAACAATTCCTGGGCAGCCTTTACCGTCGCGTTTTCGTGCACTATGGCGCGCAGGGCTGCAGCCATTGCCACCGGATAGGGGCTCTGCCAAACATTCCTTCCCAGGTTTATCCCGATAGCGCCTTTTTGCATACCGTCATGGACAAACTCAAACACCTCAGCCTCAGACGCGCATTTTGGGCCGCCGGCAATGACCACAGGGACCGGGCAGCCATTCACTACTTTTTCAAAACCATCCTCGCACCAGTAGGTTTTTACAATCCGAGCGCCCAACTCTGCGCAGATCCTGCAGGCAAGCCCCAGATACCGCGCGTCGCGCTTTTCTAATTCTTTTCCCACCGCTGTAACTGCCATTACAGGGATACCATAATTTTCGCATTCGTTTACCAGCTCGGAAAGGTTCTCCAGCGTCTGATGTTCGTAATCGCTGCCCACAAAAACAGAAATGCCCACCGCGCTTGCATTCAGCCGGATGATCTCTTCTATTGAGGCGGTCAGACACTCATTAGCCAGATCTTTACCCGCCATGCTTGTGCCGCCGGATACCCGCAGGATGATCGGCAGGCTGTTGGCCGCGTCAACCGCTGAACGCAAAACGCCCCTAGTGACAAAAAGGCCGTCGCAATATTTAAGCAGCGGCTTGATCGTCTCTCCCGGCTTTTCCAAACAACTGGTCGGGCCCTGAAAATATCCGTGGTCAATAGGCATAAAGAAACATTTCCCGTCAGGGATCAATCTGTTCAGCCTGTTTTTCATTCCCCAGTCCATATTTACCACCTTTCACTTAAACTTAACTTGTCTAAACAGCGCGAATAGCCGCGTAAACGGCACATACCACTTAGAGAGCTGCGCTAATTGACCCTCCAGCTTCATTTTGCCCTGCGTAACCGCCACAAACGAATCAAGTCTTCCCAAAAATACCTGCTCCCAGATCTCCTTTGGCGCAGAAATCACAAAAGGAGCATCTGCATCAGGATCTAACCTGATGATCCTTCCTTTTTCGAAATTGAATTTGAAGGCCTTATCGGTCCCGTCGAGCTTTACCGCTAATTGCACAGTCAGATCCAGCTCTCTTCCTTTCTGCGCGATAAGTTCATCTTTATTTACCAGGTCTACGATCGCCTGGATATGTTCTCTGCTAAACATAGGGTAAGCGGTTTCTTCGCTGGTCAGGTCTTCTTTCAACGCTGTATCCAGATCATCGAGGATCTCCTTGTCAAAAAGCCTGGCTACAGCCGCGACCTTTACCGCCTCCTCTAACTCCTCGACCAGATATAATGCATCCTTAAATCTATCCGCGATAGCGACTACGCCGTGGTTCTTCAGCACGACAATATTGCTTATCTTTAAAGCCTCGATTACCGGCTCAAGTTTAGTGATACTGGGGGTATCTTGTCCTAAAACAGGGATATTTCCCAAGGACAGCTTTGTCTCAAAAGTCAGGGTCTTAAGAGCTGAAACGGTTGCGAAATAGGCATTGGTCAAAGTGGGATGGCAATGGATGATCACGTTGTTTGTAAAATTTTTGTATATTGCGCTATGCAGGAGGAATTCCGTAGTCAGGCGGCTGTTTTTTATATCCTGTTCGCTGGCCAAATCGACCTTGATGATATCGTCATCGCTTAAGCTTCCGAGGCTTACGCCGGTAGCGGTGATGAGAATTGTATTTTTATCGACTCGGGCGCTTAGATTTCCTGACCGCGCTACAACCAACCGCAGGTCATATAATTTTTTACCTATATTAATGACCTCATCCTTCAATATTCTTTCTCGGTCGGACATTTAGACCCTCAGATAAATGTGTTTGGTGATCAGGTGGCTAGGCGTGACATCAAATGCCGGGTAATATGCCCTGGCTCCCTTGGGAGCAAGCCGTATCCCTTCGTATTCCAGTAATTCCCTCTCCGGCCTGATCTCGATTTTTATATCCCTTCCGCTGCGCGCCTCTGAAGCAGGCGGGCAAAGCACATAAAAAGGCACATTGAAATGTTTGGCCAAGATCGCGATTTGATAAGTTCCTATCTTGTTGGCGATATCGCCGTTTTGGGCCAGATTATCCGCTCCGACGATGACTTTATTGATTTTTCCTTCATGCATCAACTGGGCGACCATATTATCCGCGATGATGGTCACATCAAAGCCGCCGCGCTTTAATTCCCATGCGGTTAACCGTGAACCCTGCAGATACGGCCGGGTCTCCGTGGCATAAAAACGCAAGCGCTTAGATTCTTTTTTGCAGAATTCTCCGATCAACGGCATTGAGCCGCTGATATTGCAGTGGGTGAGAATAACGTCTCCGTCAATCAGGAGCTTACTCATTTCTTCTGCCTGCTGTATGCGCTTATGTTTCAAATTATTCAGGAAGCCGCGGATACAGCGCTCCAGGTCTACATCTGATCTTGCCCAATTCAGGACCATGCCGGTCAAAAACCTAAAGGAGAGCGTCGGGCGGGTGGCGTTTATGGCCTTTGCTACTTTTTCAAACGTCGGCAACAATTTCTTCTTATCCTTTATCTGCTGAATGACCTGCAGGAAGACGTAAAAGACCAAGATCACCTGGCCCACCGCGCGCGTCTTCATTTCTTTGATCGCCTTACAGGCGTCCTTATAATTTCTTGTCTTTATGTAGACGAGCTTATGCGGCAGTTTTGTCTCATCTAAAATGTAAATAACGTTGCCTTTTAGCTGGATCGGCCAGAATAACGGCGAAAACTTCATTATTTACCCTCAAGCTTCTTCACCGCTTCCAAAGCGATAGTGATCAGATTTGACTCCGCCATGTAATACAGGGGATTCATGAATCCCATCTCTCCGGTGATGACATTGTCGCTGATTGCCAGGATCGAGCCGGCCTTTATTTTGTAAGTCTGGGCGATAGTAAGCAGGGTCGAAGAGACCATATCCACTACTTTTGCGCCTTCTTTGCGCTTTGCCTCAACGATATCGCGGGTTTCTTTAAGCAGGGCGTCAGTAGTCCAAGCCACGCCGCGGTGAACGCCAAGGCCCATGCCTTTAGCGATCTCATACAGGGTATCAGCGATCTTCTTATCCGCAACTGTCTTAAAACTCTTATCTACGTAATACGGCGTGACTCCGTCGCCGCGGATGACCTCATCCACGACAAACAAATCCCCTACTTTTATATTTTCATCCAAGGCGCCCGCGGTGCCGATACGGATGATATTTTGTATTTCGGCATTGCACATCACTTCAGTGGTGATCGCGGTGTCGGTAGAGAATCTCCCTCCGTTCATCGCGGTGATCTTAATGCCGTTGAACATGCCGGTATACATATTGTACTCCATGAAGGAAAAATTCTTCATGGGATTCTCAATTTTCTTTAAAAGTACGTCTAACCTGTCTTTTGGGCCCGGGACAATCGCGTACTTTCCCACATCCTGGGGCCTTAATTGCACCATCTGCGTCAGATCCTTACCCGTCATATGCACATCTTTTACCATCTGCATGGCCATTCTCCTTTTTA
>Ga0315289_10015155_pt1 | contig 10708 bp, 9 predicted proteins | sample YL17G11_40_MG_FD_203452 | JGI IMG/M metagenome (GOLD analysis project Ga0315289, IMG submission 203452) | Sediment microbial communities from Yellowstone Lake, YNP, Wyoming, USA - YL17G11_40 | ecosystem: Environmental > Aquatic > Freshwater > Lake > Sediment | place: USA: Wyoming | collected...
ATGTGTAACTTGGCGGCGTCAATGCCATTATCCGCATCCAGAAAAGCAAATCATTGAATCTGGACATTTTTTCTGGCGTCGTCATCAAACTGTATCGCTCCCCACACCGCGGGGAAAAAACTGGGGTGTGCCACTGCCTCGTCACAAGCACTAACTGCCTCTAAACCACTTGCACTGCTTGCACTGCTTGCTTTGCAGCAAGCAGCGGCACAATGCGGCCCATTTCGTGCCCTATGAATACTTCGGGGCACCGGCTAGTGCCCCGACCGCTCTAAAATGACGGGTTCCGTTGGGGCAATAGTGGTATTGTCGCCCCGGGGTGGCAGTACAACTGCCACCCCAACAACATGTCACAACAGGTCGGTCGGGGCACTAGCGTCTCCGCTCTCGGATCGCGCGGATCCGGCACAATAGGCAAGGCATCTGCACCATTCCGCCGCAGCCCGGACATCGCTCCGGCGGACCGGGAGAAAAAACAAAATCCTCTGCGTGCAGCCGAGCGGTCCGGCAGGGGCGCTTCCCCAAGGCAATCGCGTTGACCGTCCCGCGACTAACGCTCAAACGCTGCGCAATCTTTCGCTGCGACAGCGTTCCCGCGCTCAGCAGGTCCTCAATCTCCGCGACCATCGCAGGTGCCAGCATGGTTGCCTTCCTCACACGGCTTCGTCCTCGTCCAATTCACCCCAAAAGTCACCGTACTCGGGCTGTGGTTCCACCGTGTCTTCGTCCAGTTCGAAGGCATCCCAGACTTCGTCCCGCACCGGCTGCGGCGTGGGGCATGAGAGTTCCCCATCGTCGGACTGGTCGTTGGACTGCAGGTCGTCCAAGGCCGGCTCTTCCGGAGACCGACCACACTTTTCCGCATCGGAATTGCACATACCGCTTCCCCTCCTAATGGGTGGATGTCGATGCTTTACCACCGCTGACCAGATGCGTTTGCCACTTCGCCTCGCTGAACCGGAGAATTCCTCGCATCACAGAGGGCACCTTAGCATAAACTGTACATATGTTCAAGTATATTTTTGGACGCTTTTTTCCGGTTCTTGCCGTATTGCCGGGCGTGACCGCTGCGATACTTCTGCCGTCTACGGTGCCCTCAACGATTTCCCCAGTGGCAGCGGCGCGGTAGGCCGATGTCTAGGCTCGTCGCTACGGCGGTCGATGAGAGTGCTGGGGAAGGGAAAAGGTGACAGGCACCTTCAATGGAAATCATTCCCACGATTCTGACCGCCGCGTTTCTAGCGATTTGCGCGGTGGTCAGTGAGATCTTGGTCGCCGAGCGGCGGAACCTGACACGGCGCGTCGATCGCTAGTGCTGCCCCGCCCAGGGCAGCTATCGCAACAGATCGGCCCGCTGGGCCGATTCGACCCGCAGTGGTTGCTGCTGCGGAGAACTGGCGGCTTTAGCCACAACCAACCGTGCGCTTTGCAGCAGGTTTTCCACCGCCAGGTCCCACAGACGCACCGTATTGTCTTTGGTCTGGCAATCTTCGCCGCTGCCGGTGACCACATAACGGCCGTCGGGGCTGATGCACAGCGCGACAATCGGCCCGGTATGCCCGCGGAGGATGATCGACGGCATCGCCGGGTCTCGGGCGGCCAGGTTCCAGATGCGGGCGGTCCGATCGGCGCTGCCGCTGACCACATAACGGCCGTCGGGGCTGAAGACGACCGCCTGAATGCGGCCCATGTGGCCTTGCAGCACCTGCGCCGCGGCCGAAGGATCCTTGGCAGTCAGATCCCACAAGCGCACCGTCATGTCGAAACTTCCCGTCGCCAGGCGGCGGCCGTCGGGACTGATGGCCACGCTGGCAATCCAACCCTGATGTCCTCGCAGCACCAGCGGATCACGGGCAGGATCGGCAGCGCGCAGATTCCACAGCCGCGCGGTGCCGTCGTAGCTTCCCGAAGCGAGCCAGCGGCTATCCGGGCTGACGGCCAGCGCGCTGACGCCATCCTCGTGCCCGCGGAGTACGATCTGCTCGGCGGCCGCAGCCCGTGCGGCTAGATTCCACAGCCGGATGGTGGCGTCTTCGCCGGCGGTGACGATCCAGTGGTTGTCCGGTGAAATGCTGACGGCCAGGATGGGCCTCTGGTGTCCTCGCAAGACTACGGCGGAAGCTGCGGGGTTGTCGGCCCAGAGATCCCAGAGGCGAGCCGTGTTGTCTTGGCTGCCGTTTTCTCCCGCCCCGGTGACCAGCCAGCGACCATTGCTGCTGAGGGCCAAGGCCCGGATTGCCGCGGCATGGCCGCTTAAGACCATGCCCGACCGCGCCACATCGGCAGCCTGCAGGTCCCACACCAGGGCGGCGCCGTCACGGCCGGCGGTGATCAGCCGGCGGCCGTCCGGGCTGACGGCCAGGGCGGTGATGGCTCCTCGATGTCCCTCCAGCACCAAGGGCGCAGCGGCAGGCTCGGCCGCGGAGAGCTCCCAGATCCGCACCGTTCGATCGTCGCTGCCGGTCACCAACCGCTGCCCGTCCGGCGTAATCACGGCCGCGTGGATCGGGCACTGATGGCCGGCAAAGCCTCCCGCGCCGGTTCGCGCCAGCGCATCGCGGAGGGTCTGTTCGGCCAATGGATCTGGCGCGATCCCCTCGGACAATTCGGCTTGGAGCGACTGACTGGCCAAGAGCAGACTGCGTTGCGGAGCGCTCGGCAGCAATTGCTCTGCGTCCTTGGCCTGCTGCAAGGCGGCGGCAATCCGCGTTTCGCGAGCGGCCTGAAGCTGCTCGGCACTCGGCCGCTGCTGCTGCTGGGCTAATTGCCGCTGTCGGTCGGCTTGCTGCCGACGATCCTCGGCCGCTTGACGGGCGGCCAGCTCGCGTTCTGCCTGTTGCTGCTTTTCTGCGGCCACGCGCACTTTTTCCGCGGCCATCGACTCGGCGCTGTCGCGCTGCCGCTGTGCCTCTTGCCGCTGGGCATCGATCCAGTGCCAACGGATCGTGGCATAGCGGTATCCGCCCGCGCCCAATACCGCAACCGCCAGCACCATCAGCGCCGTGGTGGCCAACAATCCCGCCAGGTAAGGCCGTCTTTGGCAGAAGTGGACCAGTCGCTGGCGGTCGCTTGGCGGCCGTAACTGGATCGGTTCGCCGGCCAGCCAGCGTTTCAGTTCGCTGCGGGGAGAGATCTTCGCAGCGGCCGGCACGATGGTGTCGCCTTCCGCATCGCCCGCCCACTGCGCATCGGCCGCCCGTTGCACATTAGCCACGGGACTGGGATCGAATGTCCAGCGGAAACCGCAGCAAGGACAACCGATCTCGCCCCGCCCGAGGCCACCGCCCATCGCCATCGCATGGCGGCACAAGGGGCAGATCAACTGCCGCGGAGGGCTGGCCGCAGACGTCATGGATGGCCGGGCGCCCGTCGAATTCATCGGCTCGGCGTTGCTCGGCTGCCTAGGGTTGTCCATACCACTTTGCCCGTCGGAAACAATGCTCCGGACAGCGCCGCTTGGCCCTCCGGCAACTCCCCTCTCCCGTTTGCGGGAGAGGGGCTGGGGGTGTGGGTACGCAGACGTCAGAATGCGAAGTCATTATGAGACGACCGCCTAGCTTTCCAACGCCGATCATTGACTTATGCAGCACTCCATAAGTCCGGCACATTTGCTACGTGCGGGAGAAGGCCTAAAATCAGGATCGGACAATCGGTAACGGGTCCGTCGGAAATCGAGACTCTCTGCTATAGCCGACAAACGCGGAACATGCCCGAAACGAGGCACGACCCGCAGCACAGCCACCACCGGAACTCCGGCTGTAGCGACTGTAACGCTTAAAGCGGTGCGGAACGGAAAAGATGGCCCAGACCGAACGGTCGCTTTTCCACGCTGTGGTCAGGCTGCCAGTCCAGCCACAGCCGCGGGGTGTCTACTTTCTCGCGCCACCAGCGGCCGGGCGGCGGCGGCCGGACGATCGCTCGACGGCCGGTGCGGCGCCGGGCGGCGTGGCTTCGGCGGCCTGCGTGGCCTCGATCATCGCCAGAATGGCGGTGCGGATTGCCCCGGGCAGCTTGGGCCAAGCATCCATGATCCGCGCCAAATTGGTATCGCTTACCCGCGCCAAATTCGCATCGGCCACGGCTGCGTTCAATGGGTGCGGCGAAGAGATGTCGCCCGCCGGTCGGGAGTTGCTGCGCACCGCGATCGTACCGTCATTCTTGAGCATCTCCGCGAGCTCCGGCACCACGCACGGCATGGCGATGTTCCGCCGGCCTGGCTTGGACGATCCTTCCGAGGCCACCACCCGCCACGGCCGAGGAGCCAACGCGGCCGTCGGCGGCGTGCTGGGTTGTGGTGCGGGCTGGACTGTGTTTCGCGACAGGCGATCCATATCGATTTCTGTGCGTATCGTCAGGCGACGCGGGCGCCAGGCGGCCGGCGTCGACAACAAGGACCTATCCCCGGACCCGCAGCGCCGGCATGCTGTCCGCATCACACGTGGAGCGCGGGCATCCTGCCCGCATCATGCGGCTCAGCCGGCCGCGCTCCCGTGCCGGCCTTGGCATCGGCCCGAAGCCGGTGTCACTTTCTCTCTGCCGAGTTGGCCGCTCTAGGCCGCCGCGGAGGCCTTCACGTCGGACCAAGACCGCTTGTATTGCAGGGCCTCGAGCAATTCGGTGAGGCTGAGGGTCTTGTTCTCCAATTCCAACGGGATCTCCAGGCCTGGGTCGCAAACCAGATCGACCGTGCCATCCTCGCCGACCAGCAGATCGAACTCGCGCAGCAGGCCGTCCTGAACCGCCTGGCGGACAAGGTGGCCGCGGGTGGCCGAGACCTCGCTGGCGCGGTCGCCCAAACTGTCGGCGGCACGCTTGGCCAACGCGGGAAGATACTCGCTTGGGATCTCGATCATCTTGGGAACGTACACTTTCACTTGCATGGGTCTGACTCCTGAGAAGGTGAACCGATGGCTCCTTGGTTCCCCTTACGGGTGGTTTGGCCGTGGAGGGTGGGCCTGCGGGCGCACGTGGAACGTATCGGCAGGCGGATTGTACCGATCGCACCGTTTTTCTCGGATTTTTTAGGACGCCCGAAATTAACCGCCAACCAGCGACCCGAACACCTGCCATCGTTTACGGCGCGAGGATATGAACAGCCTGGGAAATGTGAGTAGGATCAAAGGGTCGGGAGTCTTTTTCCGCCCACGGTCCGCCATGTTCAGCACCCGCTGACGGAAAGAAGACTCCCGACCCCTTGAGGGAGGCCGGGCGTTCCCTTGGACCGGCGCTCCAAGTTCTGCTATCTTCCGTGTAGCAGGCCAACATGATGAACGCAGAATACTACGAAGCAGACTACCGCCGGGTGGTGGCAGGCTGCGCAACGACACATTTTTTGCCGGGCACGGCGGTGGAGATCGTTGGCCGCCGCGACCGACGGCAGCCGCCCCGACATGTGGTGTTCGACTTCGACGGCACGCTCAGCCTGATCCGCGAGGGATGGCCGCAGGTGATGGTGCCGATGATGGTCGAGATACTCCAGGCCGCCGGCACCGACGAGCCGGCCGACGCCCTGCGGCACATGGTCTTCGAGTTTGTCATGCAACTCAACGGCAAGCAGACGATCTACCAGATGATCCGCCTGGCCGAAGAAGTTCGCCGTCGCGGCGGCACTGCCGAGGAGCCGTCGGTCTACAAGCAAATGTATCATGATCGGCTCATGGAGCGGATTGCCGGGCGGCGCGAGGCCCTGCGCTCGGGCAAGACCGCGCCGCGGGAGATGCTCGTGCCCTATTCGCTGGAAATCCTCCAGGAGCTGCGCCGCCGCCAGGTCGCGCTGTATCTGGCCAGCGGCACCGACGAGCGTTATGTGATCGAGGAGGCGCGGATGCTCGGGCTGGAAGAGTACTTCGGCAGGCACATCTACGGGGCGCTGGACGACTACAAAACCTTCTCCAAGGCCCTGGTGATCCAGCGAATCTTGCAGGAAAATCGGGTCGACGGTCGGCTGCTGCTCGGTTTCGGCGACGGCTACGTGGAGATCCAGAACATCAAGTCGGTCGGCGGCAGCGCGGTGGCCGTGGCCAGCGACGAACGGGGCCGCAGCGGAAAGCCCGACGCCTGGAAACGCGATCGGCTGATCGGCGTGGGCGCCGACGTGGTGATCCCCGATTTTCGCGACTGGCAACCGCTGCTGGATTACCTCTGGGGGAAACCGGGATGAGTGTTTATCCATAAAGCCGCGATCGCTGGTCGCGCAAGAGTAGCGCGACCAACGGTCGCGGCTTTATGAGAACAAGGACCACATCGCATGCCCTTCGAAAAATTCGATCGCGGCCGGCTACGGCTGCGGCCGCTTGCCCAGCGCATCCACGATCTCGATCGCACCTGCCTGATCTTTCCCGACAGCCCGCGGGAACCGTTTGCGCATCCGGCGTTGCCCGAGTTGGCCGCGCGGATCGTGGCGGCGGCCCGGGCTGGCCGGGCGGTGATCTTCTTTTGCGGCGCCCACGTGCTGCGCAAGGGCAACGGGCCGCTGCTGATCGACCTGATGAAGCGCGGTTTGCTCTCGCACTTGGCGCTGAACGGGGCCGGCGCGATTCACGATTTCGAGCTGGCCATGATTGGCCAGACTTGCGAGAGCGTCGCCCGGTACGTGGCCTCGGGCGAGTTCGGCCTGTGGCACGAGACGGGCCGGATCAACGAGGCCGCCCTGGCCGGCTGCCGCGACGGCCTGGGCTTGGGCGAGGCGATCGGACGGATGATCGAAACCGAGCCATTCCCTTACCGCGAAACCAGCGTGCTGGCCGCCGGCGCCCGGCTGGGCGTGCCGGTGACGGTCCACGTGGCCATCGGTCAGGACATCATCCACGAGCATCCGAACTTCGATCCGGCGGCCACCGCCACCGCTTCCTACACCGATTTCCTCGTGTTCACCCAGAGCGTGGCCCGGTTGGAAGGGGGCGTATTCGTGAACATCGGCACGGCGGTGATGGGACCCGAGGTCTACCTGAAGGCCTTGGCCATGGCCCGAAACGTGGCCCATCAGCACGGCGAGGAAATCCGCCAGTTTACCACCGCAGTGTTTGATCTGCCCGAGCTTGGCGAGCAGCTTCAGGCCGAGGCGCCCAAGAGCGATCCGCGGTACTACTTCCGCCCATATAAAACCGTGCTCGTGCGGACCGTGGCCGAGGGAGGCAGCAGCTTTTACGTGCGGGGCGATCATCGCCAGACCGTGCCGGCGTTGTACGACGAGATTCGAGCGATAAGGGATGAGGGATAAGGGATGAGGGATAGGGGATAGAGGATAGGGGATAAGCCGCGACCACTGGTCGTGGTATGCGGATCAGAAAAACGCGTGACGCGGCCATTCAGCGACCACTGGTCGCGGCTTTACACGCTGAACAAGCGATTCCAATCCTCAACCACTTCTCTCTCATCTCTCATCTCTCATCCCTTATCCCCTTTACAGCAGTCGATAGTAAGCAAAACCGATGAAAACCTTCGCCGGCATGTCATCCCAGCGGCTCGAAGAACTGCTGGCCGCGGTTGGGCGGTTGCGGATCGGAGTCGCCGGCGATTTTTTCCTCGATAAGTATCTCGAGATTGATGGGGCATTGGCCGAGCAGAGCATCGAGACCGGCAAAACGGCCCACCAGGTCGTCGGCATCCGCCACAGTCCCGGGGCGGCGGGCACGGTGGTCTGCAATCTGGCGGCGCTGGGCACGGGCGCGATTTGGGCGATCGGGCTGACGGGCGAGGATGGCGAGTCGTATGACCTGCGCAAGGATTTGACCGCGCTGGGGTGCAACACCGATCATCTCCACGGAGATCCGCAGCGGCTGACTCCGACGTACCTGAAGCCCCGCGAGCGAAGCGACCCCAGCCTCGCTGGCGAACATGAGCGCTATGACACGAAGAATCGCACGCCCACCTCGGCCGCTACCGTGCGCAAGATCGTGCAATCGCTCGATGCGCTGTTGCCGCAACTCGACGCGCTGATTATCGCCGATCAAGTTGACGAAGAGGATTGCGGCGTGGTGACGGCGGCGGTGCGGTCGGCCGTTGGTGATCGGGCGAAGCAGCATCCGCGGGTAGTGTTCTGGGCCGACAGCCGCCGGCGGATTCGCCAGTTCCGCCACGTGGTCATCAAGCCCAACCAGTTCGAGGCGGTGGGCAAGGAAAATCCGCTGCCCGGCGACGAAGTGGGACTTTCCGAGCTGCAGGCGGCGATCGCAGCGTTGCGGGCGGCCACGGCCGCGCCGCTGTGCGTCACCCGGGGCGCAGCCGGGATGGTCGTCAGCGATCCCGAGGTTATGCTCGTGCCCGGCGTGCAGTTATCCGGCCCGATCGATCCCACCGGGGCCGGCGACAGCGCCACGGCCGGCGCAGTGCTGGCCCTGGCCGCAGGGGCGGAACTGGCCGAGGCCGCCCTGGTGGGAAACCTGGTGGCGTCGATCACCGTAGAGCAACTGGCCACCACCGGCACGGCCCGGCCCGATCAGTTGCCGCCGCGGCTTAAACTTTGGCAGACGCAGCAGACGGAGCGCACGTGACGCGGCGGACCGAGCGTCTGCCAGTTGTTCCATCAGTCGCCCATGGTTCCACCGCTTTCAGAAAGCCGCGACCGTTGGTCGCGCAAGGCCACCGCGACCGTGGTTGCGGCCTTATGGGGCCGTAAGCACGGGCGATCCGACGTGCTGCCACTGCGGTGGCGTCTTACACCACCATAAAACCCTTATTTCTAGCGGCGTGCTTTTCAACGATTGCCGTCTTGGCTACAATGTCGCAAGCGAAACGTCCGCAATCCCGCCGAGCGACCCGTGGCAACGAGGCCCCACGATGGCTCATCGCCGAGTAACCAACCGTTACCCGCGGCCCGGCGAGCGGCTTGCGCCACAAACGCTGCGGGAGTTTCTCATGGAGCCGATTCCCCAGCGTTTGCTGGCAAGGGGCGAGCAGTCTGAGATAAAGAAGTTGTGCGACCTCGACGAAACTTCGTGGCAGCGGTTCCCGGCCGAAGCCATCAGCGAACTGTCGCGGATGGTTGTCGACCGCGTGGCGTCCTTTTATATCCGCAAAGTCTTTCAGTACCGCCAGTGCCCCAGGCCGCCGCGGGGGATCAGGCTGGAAGACCTGCGGTTGGAGAACCGCACCCGTCGCTGCCTGGCGCGAGAAGGGTTCGAAGATGGATTGGACGCGCTGGGCGACCGCAGCATCGGCGATATTATGGCGATGCGGGCTTTTGGGCCGCGATGCCTGGTCGATTTGCTCAGTGCGTTGGAGTCGGCGCGGCGGCGGGGCGCGGCCGGCAGCGCAGGCGAGAAGCAGAAACTGAGGTTCTCGGAGGATCTGACGGCTGCGGCCAAACAGTTGGCCCAACTGCCGGCCGCCAGGCTGGTGCACAAAGAGGATCCACGTTTTGCGCGACTGTTGGAATCGCTCGATGTCGAAGCCGCGACGGCCGGCGATTTGGCCCAGCGCTTGCTCGCCCGCAGCGAAAACCTGCCGGATCCCGCCGACGCGCTGGAGCGAGTGCGCGAGCTGATACGCCGCATCGCGGGCCTAGGCGAGTTGACGATCGAAGAGGAATTGATCCAGATTTTTGCAGCGACGCCCTACACGCGGAACCGGGAAATCCTCCTGGGCTACTACGGTTGGCAAGACGGCCGGCGCCACACGCTGAGCGAGATCGGCACGCGTTTCGGCATTACGCGGGAACGCGTCCGGCAGGTGTGCGCCAAGCTCACCCGCAAACGCAAAAACCTTTCGGCCATCCTGGCTCCGGTGATGGATCGGGCGCTGCAAACCATCGCCGCGCGGCTCCCGTGTCCTGCCGCCGCGCTGGAGACCGAGTTGCTTCAGCAGAAGCTCACGGCGATCGGCATGCAACTGGAAAGCATGGCGGCGGGAGCGGAATTGCTCGAACGAGCGGTGCCGTTTCGGCTGGTGAAGATCGACGGCAGCCGCCTGGCCGTGCGGCCCGATCAGGTCGAGACCGTGTTGGCCATCGTCGATGCGGCGAAAAAGGAAATCTATTTCCACGGGCTATCGACGATGCGGCGGATTGAGCGGCTGGTATCGGAGAAGTTCCCCAGTCGCGCGGGGCTGGAACTGGTGTCTCGCGCCTTGCCGTTGGCGGAAGGGTTCTCCTGGCTGGACCAGCGATCGGGCTGGTTCCGTCTGCTGCCGATCAGCAAGCACGGATTGCCCAAGACGATCGACAAGGTTCTGGCCGTGGCGGGCGAAGTGACGGTTTCCCAGTTGCGCTCGGCGTTGGGCCGCAACCGGCGGCTTTGGAAAGATCCGCCGCCGGAGAAAGTGTTGCTGGAGTTTTGTCGGCAAACGCCCGGCGTGCGCATCGCCGGCAGCCGCATCATCTCGTCGCCGCCGCGGAACTGGAAAAAGTCGCTGACGGGCGTGGAGGCGAAGCTGGTGGCCGTGTTGAAGAAGCACGGCCCGGTGATGGAGCGCGGCGCCCTGGAAGATCTTTGCGTGGCCGGCGGCATGAACCGCTTCAGCTTCCACGCGTTCGTTTCCTGGTCGCCGGTGATCACGCAATTCGGGCACAGCGTCTACGGACTGCTGGGGGCCGACGTTCCGCCGCAGAAGATCGCGGCCCTGGTGGCTTCGCGCCGTGCCCAGCGGGCGCAGCATCGCGTGCTGCGGAGCCACGGCCGCACCGCCGACGGCAAGATCTGGCTCAGTTACCGGCTGTCGAAGGCGGCCAGCACCTATGCCGTGATCACCGTGCCCGCCGCGCTGAAAAGCG
>Ga0315289_10015156_pt1 | contig 10707 bp, 9 predicted proteins | sample YL17G11_40_MG_FD_203452 | JGI IMG/M metagenome (GOLD analysis project Ga0315289, IMG submission 203452) | Sediment microbial communities from Yellowstone Lake, YNP, Wyoming, USA - YL17G11_40 | ecosystem: Environmental > Aquatic > Freshwater > Lake > Sediment | place: USA: Wyoming | collected...
GCTTCAACCCCGGAGCCAGGCTGAGTGGCAACACCGTTGAGGACGAGCGGGTCTGGGGATCGACCCAATGGGGCATCGGGCACGTCACCCCAGACCTCTGGCCGGGCGGGATCAGCGGTCCCTCGCACTGCGATGGCGTATGCCTCAACACCTCCGTTTGGCTCGACGGTGTTCAGTCCGTCGACAAGGGTCAAGTCCTGGATCCGCATCTCAGAGAACTGGCGCGCAAGCTAGGCAAGTAGGCGCGGTCAAGGTCGGACTTCTCTCCATGCGCCGCCATGACGATACCTAACGGAGCATTAATAACCGAGGAGCGAGGGAGGAAGCATGGAACGAGCGACCTTGGCCCAGCGAGTCATCCTCCTCATCGGTGCCGCGGCCGCGGCCGCCGCCTTGGTCGGCGGCCTGATCTCGTCGCGGGCGACCGCGGCCAGCCCTTCACCGGCCTCCGGGAAGGTGACGCTCAAGATCGGCGTGGTGGAGCCGCCCGACAACATGAACCCCTGCATCGGGTGGAGCGACATCGTCTACAAGATCTATGAGGTCGAGTACCTGCAATTCGTGGGGCGCGACGCCGAGACGTGGCAGCCGCAACCGGGCGTGGGCATCGCCGAGAGCTGGGAGCTCTCCCCCGACGGCCTCACCTGGACCTTCCACCTCAACCAGGGCCTCGCCTGGCACGACGGCGTGCCGGTGACCGCCGAGGACGTCGCCTTCACCTTCAACTTCATCATCGACAACGACGTATCGGCGTTCACCCCGACGACCATGTACGTCGAGAAGGTCGTCGTCGTCGACCCCTCCACGGTGAAGGTCATCTGCACGCAGCCCAAGGCGAACCTGCTGTCGTCGACGATGTTCGTGTTGCCCAAGCACATCTGGTCGAAGATCTCGCCGCAGGACGCCACCACCAAGTTCGAGAACCCGCCACCGGTGATCGGCGACGGCCCCTTCCAGGTCGTCGAGTGGAAGCGCAACGACTACGTACGCCTGGTCGCCAACAAGGACTTCCACCTCGGGCCCTACGGGCCGCCGAAGATCGACGAGCTAATCTTCGTGCAGTACCAGAACGCCGACACCATGGTCCAGGACCTCAAGGCCGGAAACGTCGACGGCGTCTACATGGTTCCACCCGCCCAGTACGAGTCGCTCGAGAACACGCCCGGCGTCGCGGTCGCGAAGTACACCTGGTTCAACTGGGACTACATCGGCTTCAACTGCTACGCGGGCAAGTCGCGCGGCAACCCGGTGCTGCGCGACCAGCGTTTCCGTGTCGCCCTGGAGTATGCCATCGACCGCGAGAAGATCGTGGACACCGCCTACCAAGGCTACGCGATCCCAGGATACACGTTCCTGCCGCCCGGCGACTGGAAGGACCCCGACTACAGCTGGCAGCCGCCCGACGGGGTGCGGCGTGACTTCGACCCCGCCAAGGCCAACCAGCTGCTCGACGCGGCCGGCTACGAGATGGGGCCGGACGGCATCCGTCTCGACAAGTACGGCAAGCCCATCGTGTTGCGCCTGTGGGCGACCAATGCCTCTCCGGAGTGCCAGCGCGCCGCCAAGCTCATCGCGGGCTGGTTCCGCAAGGTCGGCGTGGGCACCAAGCTGGCGGTCTGGGACGACGGCGTCTACTACGACGCCATCTGGAACTACGAAGGCGACACCTTCGTGCCCGACTTCGACATGTACATCTGGTACTGGGACGGCTACCACGACGCCGGCCAGAATTTCAGCTGCTTCACGACCTCGCAGATCGAGAACAACAACGAGTTCGCCTGGTCGAACAAGGAGTTCGACCGCCTCGACATGCTGCAGAACAGGACGATCGACCCCAACCAGCGGGCCGAGGTCGTCAAGCAGATGCAAGAGGTGATGTACGAGGACTGCCCCTGCATCGTGCTTTCCCACCCCTACAAGCTGCAGGCCTACCGCACCGACAAGTGGACGGGCTGGCAGCGCGCCAGGTACGGTACGGGTCCCGCTTTCGTTTCCGGGAACACCCCGTACATCTACCAGAACCTGGAGCCCAGGACCGCAACGGCGAGTGGGGGCGGCCTAAGCTCGACCCTAACCCTGGTCATCGTCGTCGTCGCGGCGGTGGCGGCGGCGGCGGTGGCGTTCTTCCTGGTGCTCCGCGGCAGGCGCCGCCGGGCAGAGGAGGAGTAGCCAGCTCAGAGCGCTCAAGGTGATCATGGGCGAAGTAGCTGAGCGAGGACGAACGGCAGCGCATCCACGACGAGACGGTCTGGATGCTGGAGAACGTCGGCGTGGGGTTCGACACTCCAGTGGCCATCGACCTGATGGAGGTCGCCGGGACGTCCAACAGACGGGTGTCCAACATGGAGACGGAGTGGTTCTGGAGGGCCTTCGTCGCGACTGACGACCTCGTCGTGATGACCGGAGGACGCGTAGTCACCGACGGTCTTCACAAGGCTGAGAGGCCCGCTCGACTCCACGTCGACCGGGCCTCTCGCGTTTTCGGGGTCTCGATTAGGATAGGCGGTGCTTCAGTAGCCTGAAGGGCCGGCGAGGCGTGGAGGTATCGTGGCGCAGGCGCGTGTCCAGTACTTGTCGGAGGCCGAGAAGGCCTTCGTCCACGAGAAGACGATGCAGGTGCTCGAGCAGGTGGGAGTCGCCTACAACTCGCCGCTCGCCATCGACCTGCTGGAAGAGGCGGGAGCGCAGGTCGATCGCGAGCGGCTCACGGCGCGGTTCGGCTGGGAACTGATCGAAGGGTGTCTCGCGACCGTGCCACGCGAGATACTGCTCGCCGGTCGCGATCCCGAGCACGACAAGGTGCTGGGGCGCGACCAGCTCGTGACCACGAGCGACGGAATGACGACCTACGTGCTCGACGACCTGACCGGGGACCGGCGCGAGGGCACAAAGGCGGATCTCGCGCGTTTCACGCGGCTCGTCGACGCGCTTCCCGAGCTCGATACCCACTGGCCGTCGCCACAGACGGCCGACGTCGACGCGCACACGATGCCGCTCGTCATGCAGGCGATCTGCCTGCGCAACACGAGCAAGCACATCCAGGACGAGATCCGCTTGCCGCAGCTGGTCGAGCCGATCCTCGCCATGTACGAGGCGGCGACGGGCGCGCCGCTTGCCGAGCGCCCGGTGTTCTCGGTCACGAACTGCACCATCGCGCCCCTGCAACACGATGGCGACATGACCGAGGCCAGCCTCAAGCTCGCGAAGCGCGGCGTGCCCATCTTCATCCTGCCTATGCCGCAGTCGGGCACGACCGGGCCGATGACGCTGCTCGGCACGTGCATCGTGCATCTTGCCGAGCTGCTCTCGGCCGTCGTCCTGTTCCAGCTCGCGCAGCCGGGGTGCCCGCTGATCTCCGGCGTCGGTTCGGCGGTCGCCGAGATGCGCACCGGCGGCTACATCGCCGCCGGCCCCGAGATCGGGCTCATCAACATGATCTGCCTCGAGATGAGTCGCTTCTACGGGCTCCTCACCCAGGCGACCGGCATCTCGGCCGACGCCAAGGCGGTCAACTTCCAGGCCGGGTCGGAAGGCGGCATGACCGGCCTCTGCGCCGCGCTCGCCGGCGCCGACTCGCTCGTGGCCGCCGGCGGCTTCGACGGAGTCCAGATATCGAGCCTCGCCAAGATGGTGCTCGACAACGACCAGGTCGGCGCCCTCCGGCGCTACGTCCGCGAGAGCCCGATCGACGAGTCGACGGCGCTCATGGACGACATCCTCGAGGTGGGCATCGGCGGTCACTACCTCGGTCGGCGCAGCACCCGCACGCATGCGCGCAGTGAGGTGTGGCGGCCGGCGGCGTTCCAGCGCGGGACCTTCGAGGAGTTCACCGGCCCTGGCCGGTCGCTGCTGGAGCAGGCCGTGGCTCGCGCCGAGGAGCTGCTCGCCACCCACGAGGTGACGCCGCTCGGAGAAGCCGCGGAGCGGGAGCTCGACTCGATCGTCGCCGCCCACACCGCCCGGGGGCCGTAGACCGTCGATCCATCCCTGGCGCTTCCTGCGCCGCCGGGAACCGTGAGAGACTGAACAGAACGCAGGAAGGACCGCGCCGGGCCGCTTGCGGCCCGGCGCGGTCCACAGTGAGGGAGACCGCGTGACCCGACCGAGCATCAGCTATCTCAGTGACGCCGAGCGCCAGTTCGTGCACGAGCAGACGGTGCGCGTGCTCGAGGACGTCGGCATCGGCTACAACGCGCCCGAGGCGATCGAGCTGCTCGCCGAGGCGGGCGCGCCGGTCGATCGGGAGCGTCTCACGGCGAAAGTGCCGTGGGACCTCGTCGAGCGCTGCCTGGCGACTGCGCCGAAGCAGGTCCGTCTCGCCGGGCGCGACCCGGTGCACGACGTGGTGGTCGGCGACGGGTCGCTCACGTTCTGCACCGACGGCACCGGCACGTACATGCTCGACGACGTCACCGGCAAGCGCAACGAGGGGTCGGCCGCAGCCCTGCGGACCGTGATGCGGCTCTTCGACGCCTTGCCTGAAGTCGACTACGCGTGGCCCTCGATCTCGGCTCGCGATCTCGACGCTCTGACGGCCGGGCTCGAGATCGAGGCGATCTCGCTGGCCAACTGCTCGAAGCATGTGCAGGACGAGGTCCGCGACCCGGCGCACGCCGCTCCGCTGATCGAGATCTTCGAGGCGATTGCCGGGGCTTCGCTCTGGGAGCGGCCCGTCTTCTCGACCATCGACTGCACGGTGGCGCCGCTCCAGCACGAGCGCGAGATGACGGAGGCGACGCTCGCGCTCGCCCGCGCCGGCGTCCCCGTGCTCATCCTGCCCATGCCGCTCGCCGGCACGACGTCGCCGATCACCGTCCTGGGAACGTCCATCGTCCTGCTCGCCGAGTTGCTCTCGGCGGTCGTGCTCTTCCAGCTCGCGCAGCCGGGGTGTCCGCTGATCTCGGGTGTCGGCGCGGGCGTGGCCGACATGCGCACCGGCCTCTACCTCGCCGGCACGCCCGAGTGCGGGCTCATCAATATCGTCGGTATCGAGATGAGCCACTTCTACGGGCTGCCGGTGCTGGGCAGCGCGATCACGGCCGACGCCAAGGTGAGCAACCACCAGGCCGGCGCCGAGGGCATGCTGACCGGCATGGCTTGCGCCCTGGCCGGCGCCGACACCATGCTCGCCTTCGGGCTCGTGGACGGCGCCCAGTCGGTCAGCCTGGCCAAGGCCGTCCTCGACGGCGACACGGTGGGCGCGATCCGGCGCCTCGTGCGCGAGCAGCGCATCGACCAGGCCGAGGCGCTGGTCGACGACCTCATCGAGGTCGGTATCGGCGGCCACTACCTCGGCCGGCGCAGCACGCGCGAGCGCTCGCGCGGCGACGAGCTCTGGCGGCCGCGCCTCTGGCAGCGCCAGACCTTCGAGCAGTACCAGGGCAGGACCCTGCTGGCGGAAGCCGCGGCCGTGGCGGTCGAGATGCTCAACGCTCACGAGGTCCCGCCGCTCGCCGACGACGTGACGCGGGAGATCGACGACGTGGTCGAGCGGTACGCGCGCCTCGTCGGTGCGCCGCACGACCGCGTGCGCTGGCGGACGGCGTCATGACGAAGGGGGCCGAGGCGAAGCGGGCGCTGCCGCAGGGTCCGGCCGGCGAGCCGGCTGTCACCGTCGCCCGGACCGACGACCTCGACGCCGTGCGCGCGCTCGGTGTCGCCAGCGGCCTCGATGGGAGCGAGCGCGACGACCGCGGGCTGGTCGCCGCCTGGGCGGCGCGCGCGGCGGACGGAGCCATGGTCGGCGCGATCGTGCTGGAGCGTTCTGGCGGCCTCGACGTCGTGAACTGGATGGCCGTCGCCGAGGCCTTCCGCAGGCGCGGCGTCGCGACGCGACTGCTCGACGCCCTGGAGCGCGAGGCGCGCGCCCGCGAGGTGCGGCGCCTGTGGGCGACGGCGCGCAGGCCGGGGTTCTTCGCCGCCAACGGGTTCCGGCTCGTGGGCGCAGGCCCCGAGGCCGACCACCTGCTCGGCGACTGCCCCTCGTGCCGACACTACGGGCATGATTGCAGTCCGCAGGCGATGGTGAAGGACATGGACCGATGAGCGAGGGGGCCACGTGGCACGGGTGAGATCCGAGTACTTGGGGGAGTCCGACAGGCAGTTCTTCCACGCGCAGGTGGCGCGCGTCCTCGACGAGGTCGGTGTCGCCTACAACACGCCGACGCTCACGACCCTGCTCGCCGAGGCCGGCGCGCGCGTGGACGCGGAGCACCTGACGGCCAAGCTGCCGTGGGAGTTGGTCGAGCACTGTCTGAAGCAGGTGCCACGCGAGATCCTGCTCGCCGGACGTGAACCCGCCTACGATCGCCGCGTCGGCGACGACGGCATGCTCTACACCAGCGACGGCGCGGCGACGTACATGCTCGACGACGTGACCGGCGAGCGGCACGAGGGCACGCGCGAGGACCTGCGGCGCATGATCACGCTCTACGACGCGATCCCCGAGATCGACTTCGTCTGGGCGACGATCACCCCGGGCGACGTCGATCCGCGGGCGGGCAACCTCGAGATCGCGCGCACGGCCTACAACCACGGCCGCAAGCATCTGCAGGACGAGGTCCGCGTGCCCGACCAGGCGCCGGTGTTCGTCGAGCTGCTCGAGGCGATCGCCGGGGCGCCGCTGCGCGAGCGGCCGATCTACTCGGTGACCAACTGCACGATCGCGCCGCTGCAGCACGACCGCGAGATGACCGAGGCTCATATCGTCATGGCCAAAGCCGGCGTGCCGATCTTCGTGCTGCCCATGCCGCAGATGGGGACCACGGGGCCGATGAGCGTGCTCGGCACCTCGATCCTGAACATGGCCGAGATGCTCTCGGCCGTCGTCCTCTTCCAGCTCGCGGCGCCCGGGTGCGCCATGGTCTCGGGGGTCGGTTCGGCGGTGGCCGAGATGCGCAGCGGCCTGTACCTGTCCGGGGCACCGGAGGACGCGCTCATCAACGTGATGTGCATCGAGATGAGCCGCTTCTACGGGCTGCGCAGTCAGGGCAGCGGCGTGAGCTGCGACGCCAAGGCCTGCAACCTGCAGGCGGGGGCGGAGGGCATGATGACCGGTCTCGCCTGCGCCATGGCCGGCTGCGACGTGCTGCTCGCCTTCGGGCTCATGGACAGCGCCCAGACCGCGAGCCTCGCCAAGGCGGTGCTCGACGCGGACACGGTCAACGCGATCGAACGCTTCCTGCGGGACGACCCGGTCGACGCGTCCACGGCGCTCATGGACGACATCGCCGGCGTCGGGATCGGCGGTCACTACCTGGGGCGCAAGAGCACGCGCCAGTTCTACCGCGCCGGCGAGCTCTGGCAGCCGCGACTCTGGCAGCGGCAGCCGTTCGAGCAGCACGCCGGCAGCAGCCTGGTGAGGGAGGCCGCGACGCGCGCCGAGGAGCTGATCGCGGCGAACGACGTGCCGCCTCTGCCCGACGACGTGACGAAGCACGTCGACGAGCTCATCGGCGGGTACCTGGCGAGCAAGGGCTGAGCGCGACGGACGTGGAGAGCCAGCGCCGGTCGGCGCAGGGCGCGAGGGCGCCGCGCGGGAGCGGCGGCGAACTTGTGCTCCGCCGCAGCGGCGGCGATCTCGAGGTGATCGCCGACGGCACCTCTCTGATCTCGAGCGCCAACGCCGCTTCGAGCCGCGCGCTGGTGACCGCGGGGCTGCCCCGGGTCGCGGGCGAGCGGCTCCAGGTGCTCATCGGCGCCTCGGCTTGGGCGACGGCGCGCGCCCCGGGGTTCTTCCTCCTCAACGGCTTTCGGCAGGCGGAGGAGGGACCCGAGGCGGCGTACCTGATCGGCGATCGGCCGTTGTGCCCGCAGTATGGGCGCGAGTGCACGCCGCAGCCGATGGTCAAGGCCATAGACTGATGATGGAGGTGGTCACGTGGCACGGGTGAGATTGGAGTATCTGTCGGACACGGACAAGCAGTTCTTTCACGAGCAGGTGGTGCGCGTCCTCGACGAGGTCGGCGTCGCCTACAACACGCCGACGCTCACGGTCCTGCTCGCCGAGGCCGGCGCGCGCGTCGACGCGGAGAATCTCACGGCGAAGCTGCCCTGGGAGCTCGTGGACCGCTGTCTGAAGCAGGTGCCGCACGAGATCCTGTTGGCGGGTCGCGACCCCGCCTACGACTGTCGCGTGGGCGGCGACGGCATGCTCTGTACCAGCGACGGGGTCGCGACGTACATGCTCGACGACGTCAGCGGCGAGCGCCACGTGGGTACGCGCGACGACCTGCGGCGCATGATAACGCTCTTCGACGCCCTGCCCGAGATCGACTTTGTGTATCCGACGGTCACGCCGCACGACCTTGACCCGCGGGCGGGCGACCTGGAGAACGCGCACATCGGCTACACGTGCGGGCGCAAGCACCTGCAGGGCGGGGTCCGGGTGCCCGACCAGGCGCCGGTGTTCATCGAGCTGCTCGAGGCGATCGCCGGGGCGCCGCTGCGGGAGCGTCCCATCTACTCGGTGACCAACTGCACCATCGCCCCATTGCAGCACGACCGCGAGATGACCGAGGCCCACATCGCCCTCGCCAAGGCGGGCGTCCCCATCTTCGTGATGACCATGCCGCAGATGGGGACCACGGGGCCGATGAGCGTGCTCGGCACCTCGATCCTGAACATGGCCGAGATGCTCTCGGCCGTCGTCCTCTTCCAGCTCGCGGCGCCCGGATGCGCCATGGCGTCCGCGGTGGGGGCGGCGGTGGCCGAGATGCGCACCGGCCTCTACCTCTGTGGGACGCCCGAGGACGGGCTCATCAACATGATGTGCATCGAGATGAGCCGCCACTATGGGCTCCTCGCCCAGGGCAGCGGCGTGAGCTGCGACGCCAAGGCCTGCAATCTGCAGGCCGGGGCAGAGGGCATGATGACCGGTCTCGCCTGCGCGATGGCCGGCTGCGAGGTGCTGCTCGCCTTCGGGCTCATGGACAGCGCCCAGACCGCGAGTCTCGCCAAGACGGTGCTCGACGCCGACACCGTGAACGCGATCGAGCGCTTTCTGCGCGAGGACCCCGTGGACGCGAGCACGGCGCTGTTCGATGACATCGCCGGCGTCGGGATCGGCGGCCACTACCTCGGCTGCAAGAGCACGCGGCACTTCTATCGCGCCGGGGAGCTGTGGCAGCCGCAGGTCTGGCAGCGGCAGTCGTTCGAGCAGCACGCCGGCAGCACACTGGTGCAGGAAGCCGCAGCGCGCGCCGAGGAGCTGATCGCGGCGAACGACGTGCCGCCGCTGCCGGACGACGTAGAGAAGCATGTCGCCGGCCTCATCGCCGGCTATCTGAGGAGCAAGGGCTGACGGGCACGGGCGACGACGCAGGCCACGACGAGGTGAGCGGCGCGAGCGGGCCGATTTGGAGGCACGGGAGCGCGGACGTCGCGATCCTGGAGCGCGCCGCCGGGGGCAGCGGCGAACTGGTGCTGCGCCGCAGCGGCGCCGACCTCGAGGTGATCGCCGGCGGCACCTTTCTGATCTCGAGCGCCAACGCCGACTCGAGCCGCGCCCTGGTCACCGCCGGCCTCCCGTTCCTGAGAGACGCCGGCGCCGTCTCCGCTGCGGAAGTCGGCGCGCCCGCTGGATCGAGCGCCGGTCTGCCGCGCGCGGGGCTCGACGTGCTGATCGGCGGCCTCGGCCTGGGGTACGCGCTCGACGCGGCGCTCGCAGAGCGCCGCGTCGAGCGCGTCACCGTGGTCGAGTATGAACCGCTGATCGTCGACTGGTTCCGCGCTTACGGCGAGGGGCGCGCGGCGCGGCTCGCCGCCGGCGAAGCCGCCGGCCGCGCCCGCATCGTCGTCGCCGACGTCGCCGACGTCATGCGCGAGAACGCCGGCGCCTTCGACCTCGTCGCCCTCGACACCGACAACGGCCCCGACTGGCTGGTGCGCGAGGCCAACGCCGGCCTCTACGACGAGGCCGGCGTCGCGCTCGCGCATTCGGCGCTGCGCCCCGGCGGCGTTGCCGTCTTCTGGTCGCCGGAGCGCTACGACTGGTTCGCGGCGCGTCTTGGCGCGGGGTTCGCGCGGGTCGACAAGGTCGGCGCCCACGACCGCGTCGGCGGCCGGCGGCACGAGTACACGATGTACGTCGCGAGTCGGGAGGTAGACTAGCCGCAGCCGGGGAGCGCTCCGGCTGCTGCAGGCCACTCGACAGGGAGCTCGCCCATGCCGGACGCCGAGCCATCGCTCATCGCGCTCTTCCCGCTCGGCCTCGTGCTCGTCCCCGGCGAGATCGTCCCGCTGCACATCTTCGAGGAGCGCTACAAGCTGCTCGTCAACGAGCGCCGCGACGGGCAGGAGGAGTTCGGGATCGTGTTCAGCGAGGATGAGGCCGTGCGTGAGATCGGCTGCACGGCGGCGGTGATCGAGGTCCTCGAAGAGCTCGACGACGGCCGTCTCAACATCCTCGTCGAGGGACGCCGGCGCTTCCGGCTGCTCGACCTGCTGCAGCCCGACGATCCGGAGGCCGAGTACCTGCGCGGGGCCGTGGAGTACGTCGACGACGAGGTCGAAGAGGCGCCCGAGCCGCTGCAACGTCGCGCCCTCGAGGTCTTTCGCCGGATGCTCGTGCTGATGGAGGTCGAGACGCCGCGTCCGCCGGGCGGTGAGGGCCCGCTGTCGTTCAGGATCGTCGCGGCGGTCGACTTCGGCACGGCGCTCAAGCAGGAGCTCCTCGAGTCGGTGTCCGAGGAAGGGCGTCTCGAGACG
>Ga0315289_10015160_pt1 | contig 10706 bp, 9 predicted proteins | sample YL17G11_40_MG_FD_203452 | JGI IMG/M metagenome (GOLD analysis project Ga0315289, IMG submission 203452) | Sediment microbial communities from Yellowstone Lake, YNP, Wyoming, USA - YL17G11_40 | ecosystem: Environmental > Aquatic > Freshwater > Lake > Sediment | place: USA: Wyoming | collected...
AAGCCGGGACAAGGCCCACAAGCGCCCGGACTTCCAACGCCTCTTGCGTGGCGTCCAGGCCGGGCAGGTCGAGACCATCGTTGTGCAGGCCCTTGACCGCTTCGGTGTCCGCGATGCGTGGGAACTCGGCAAGTTTTTTTCCATCCTGAAAGATCACGATTGCCGGCTGCTTGACAGCACGGGCAAGCAACTCAACGCCGATGATGATGGAAGCGTCATTTGCAGCACCGTTGGAGCGCTCACATCATCAAGGGAGCAACGCGAGAAGGCTTCTCGCGTGCTGACGGGCAAGTTGACGCTCGCCCGCAAGGGCAACTTCCTCGGCGGATACTGCCCCTACGGCTGCGATGTCGTGGCCTTCGACGCCCAGGGCAACGAGGTGTGGCGCGTGGTCTACGAGGGCCACGACAAGCGAGTCAAGGTCTATCCTGATGGAAGACGGGAGCGATTCGACGGCAAACGCAACCGGCCGCCCAAGGCCCTCCATGAGACCCTGAAGTACCGACCGTCGATCATCGGCGAACGGGTCAAGTACGTCAAACTCATTTTCAAGTGGTACACGACGGAATCCATCACCGCCGGTCAAATTGCCGCCCGCCTGAACGATCTTGGCGTCTCCCCAGTTTTCGGGCCGCTGTGGCACCAGGGCGTGGTCAAGTACCTCTTGGCGAATCCTGTCTATACTGGCCGCCCGACCTACAACAAGCAAAGCAACAGCCGGTTCATGGAGTTCAGCAACGGTCAGGTCAAGACCGCCGAGCGCAAACCCGCCCGAAAACGTGCTGAAAACGATCAGATTCGCCCGGAAAAGCCCGAATTTAAGCCGCTCATCGACCTGGAAGTATTCGACAAGGCCCAAGCCAAGCTGGCCGCCACGAAGACCCGCGCCTACCAGGCTCCCAAGACCGCCTCCCTTTGGCTGCGTGGCTTCGTTGTCTGCGCCAAGTGCGGCAAACCGATGCGGGGGCTGTCTGGCAACCCTGGCAACGGCCTCGAACCCGGCTACCTCTGTGCCGAGTACGGACGGTGGGGAACCCGCGCGCCGTCCGGCTGCGGTCACTATCGAATCGACCACGACCTTCTCGAATCTCTGGTTCTGGACTACCTGACGCAGACCGCGCCGCAGATCAAAGCCCTGCTGGACGCCACGACGGCCACCGACGTGGAAGCGGCCCGCCCGCTGCTGGAGGCGATTGACGCGGCTGATGCCAGCCGGCGCGGGGTCTGGCTGGACATGCTGGGCTTCGTAGATGAACACTTCCAGGGCAACAAGGCTCGGCGCAAGACCCGGATGTCCGTTGAAGAGCTTTACGGCTTCCTCTATGAAAGAGCGAGGCCCCAGCTTGAAAAGAAGGTAGCCGACAAGGAAGCCGAGATTGAATCGGTCCTGGACGGGTTCGCTGGTCTCACCCCCAAGATGAAGGATCGGGTCAACAAACGCCTGGAGGCCCTTCAGATCGAGCTAGAAGCCCTCCGGGGCGACCTGACAGACTCGCGGGTCTCTTGGGACTACTTCGCCGCCCAGTTGGCCGCCCGCAAGGAAGCCTTGGACCGGGCCACGGCCACCTTGAATCAAGAGGGCCATTTCCGGCAGAAGGCCGAGGGGCTCAAGACCGTGGTGGACAAGATCGTCTGCCACTTCCGCCGCGTCGGTCAACGTGCTACCCTGGAATCCATCGAGGTGATACCTGCGGAGGACGCGGCCGTTCGGCCGCTCACCTTTCCCGGTTCTCTCCTAGAGGATTCGCGTCTTGGCGCCTTTGCGTGCGATACTAAAGTTTCATTCCCGATAACAACGCTGAAGTGTCTCTGGTTTCGTGGTAATCAGCCTCGGCTTTGAAGCGAACCCTGCGAACCAATCTTCCTTGCTTCCATGACTGTTCGACTCGGCACTCGTGCAAGCCCCTTGGCCCGCTGGCAGGCCGACTGGGTCGCCGCGGAGCTGCAAAAACGCGACGTGCCGGTGGAGTTGGTGCTCATCCGCACCTACGGGGACCGGGAGTTGAGGCCGGTCGAGGAGATCGGCGGCCGGGGCCTTTTCACCAGGGAAATTCAGCGGGCCTTGCTCGACGGCCGGATTGATCTGGCGGTACACAGTCTGAAGGATCTACCGACCGATGAGGTGCCCGGCCTTTGCCTGGCGGCGGTTCCCGAGCGTGCCCCTCCGCGCGATGCCCTGGTTTGTGCGAAACATGCATCACTGTCGGAATTGCCGACCGGGGCCGTGATCGGCAGCGGCAGTCTGCGCCGCCGCGCGCAACTGCTCTCGGCGCGCTCCGATCTGCACATGCGGGATATTCGCGGCAATGTCGATACCCGGCTGCGAAAACTGCACCAAGGCGATTACGACGCGCTCGTGTTGGCCGAAGCAGGCCTGCGGCGGCTGGGACTGGAGCAGCAGATCACGGAGTTTTTGCCGCTCTGGCTGATGCTGCCGGCTGCAGGCCAGGGGGCCCTCGCCCTGGAAACGCGCCGCGACGATGCCGCGGCTCGAGAGACTGTCGCAGCGCTCGACCACGCGCCGTCGCACCAGGCCGTGCTGGCCGAACGGGCGATGCTCGCCGCGCTGCGAGGCGGCTGCCTGGCCCCGATTGCCGGTTATGCTTGCATCGAGGATGAGCGGCTAGTGCTGCGCGGCCGCGTGCTCAGTCCGAACGGTGCTCAGCGGCTTGAGGCAGCCCAGTCCGCTCCGCCAGGGCAGGCCGTGGAACTCGGCGAGCAAGTCGCCGCGGAACTGCTGGCCCAAGGGGCGGCCGAGCTGATTCGCGCGTCACGGGCAACCACGCAGCGCCCGCAACGGCCCTAACACTCGCCCTACCCGCTGCCCTCGAAATCCGTCAAGGCACGCCTTCAAGTCTCTGCCTTTCCGCGTGCCGCAGAAGTTGGTACACTACCATCATGACCGAGCCGACGCGAACGTTGCGCAAGAGCAAACTGTCCGAGCAAGGCACGGAGCCGGACTATTGCGATACCACGCCGGCCCAGCGGATCGGCATGATGTGGCCCTTGGCGATGGACGCTTGGGCATTTCTGGGAGAGCCCCTTGCTGAACCCCGACTTCCGCGACATGTTGTCCGCCTTGTGCGACGAGAACGTTGAGTTTCTGGTCGTCGGGGCGTATGCGCTGGCCGCCCACGGATTTCCCCGAGCGACCGGCGACATGGATATTTGGATTCGCTGCTCTGAAGAGAATGCCCAGCGGGTGTGGCGGGCGTTGCACCGGTTTCGTGCTCCGCTGCAGAACCTGACGCTGAGGGATCTCTACACGCCCGACACCGTTTTCCAAATCGGGGTGGCGCCGCGCCGCATCGACATTCTGACTACCATCGACGGCGTTAACTTCGAGGATGCCTGGCCCGATCGTCAGCAAGTGGAAGTCGAGGGCCAGAGGTTCGCCGTTATTGGGCGCCATCACTTGCTGCAGAACAAGAAGGCCACAGGGCGACCCCAGGACCTGGCCGACGTCGCCCGGCTCGAATCTCAGCCTCGTGGGTGAGGTCTTGGCCGACCTTCCCGTGCCTTCTGTGCTCTGACTGGGAAGGAAATCCGGGACTCATGGTGTGACGGGAATCCCCGCCGTTGACACGACGAACGCAGGGACGGGCGCTCGACTTTGCGCCCCAGGACGAGTACGCCTGACAGGATTCGAACCTGTGACCTACGGTTTAGGAAACCGTTGCTCTATCCCCTGAGCTACAGGCGCATTGGATAGACCTTAAGTGGGCTTTCCCGGGCCTTGCCAGCAAGCGCCTGGCCGCGACGGCGATCCGGCAGCGTTGCCGTTGATAGTTTCCACACCTAGCCGGGCGAGGTCAAGGGCGCGGCCTTGGTAGCCAGCGGCCAAATGGCGTTCGCCTATTTCATGGTTCACTTCCCGCACGGCCTGGTGCCGATTGAAAAGTACCTGCCGATTGTCAACAAGGGCGAGTTGGCAGTATTATATTGCTTTCTCTTCCTGTACATTGCCGCACAAGGCTCAGGCGTGTGGAGCATCGACGCACTGGTCACCCAGACCAAAGCCCAAGCGCGCCAATGACGGTTGAAGAGATCGCAACAAAACTCCCTCTCCGTTTGGGAGAGGGTCGGGGTGAGGGCAAGAGAACGTGTGATGATGATTCACCCTCACCCAACCTCGCCCAGAGGAAAAGCAGTTCTGTTAGGCGGTTGAAGAGCCCCCACAAAACTCCCTCTCCCTCTGGGAGAGGGCGGGGTGAGGGCAAGAGAACGTGTGATGATGGTTCACCCTCACCCAACCTCGCCCAGAGGAAAAGCAGTTCTGTTAGGCGGTTGAAGAGCACATTTTTTAACCGTTACGGGAACTGTCCCAATTTTCGCGGCGCGATCGCCGTTCCCGCCCAAGCCAACATTCTCGCCAACCACGCTGGGCGTGGTGCCCGAAATGGGACTGTCCCCTTCAAAACGCCAAAGTACGGTCACCTTCATCCCACCCGGAGTAATCTCAATGAGTAAGCGAAAGGTCACGCGACGCACCGTCATTTCTACCTGCGCGGGCTTGGCGGCTGCCGGCGCCGCCGCCCCATACTTCTGGAAGAGCGCCGAGGCGGCAGAGAAGAAGCCGAAGGCTCCCGCCAAGCCGAGCGCACCCAAGGGCGATTGGCACATTGCCGCAATTGGTGTGGGCGGGCGCGGTTCGAGCATCGGGCACTCGGCCGCCAACTTCGGCCACATGACGGCCTCTTGCGACGTCGACCGCGCGCACGCCGAGAAGTTCGCCGCGAAGTACGACGGCAAGTGCCAAGTCTACGGCGACTATCGCCAGGTGCTCGATCGCAAGGACATCCAGGTCGTCACCATTGGCACCCCCGATCACTGGCACACGGCCATCGCTGTTGCCGCGCTGCGGGCCGGAAAGGACGTCTATTGCGAAAAACCGCTGACCTTGACCATCGACGAAGGCCGGCGGATCTGCCGCGCGGTTGAGCAGACCGGCCGCGTGTTCCAGGTGGGCACGCAGCAGCGCAGCGAACACAAGCAGATGTTCCTCAAGGCGGTGGCCCTGGCCCGCAGCGGTCGGCTGGGCAAAAACCTCACGGCCACGTGCTCCATCGGCGGCGGCAAGAGCGGAGGGCCCTTCCCGACCAGCGACCCGCCGGCCGGGCTGGACTGGGACTTCTGGCTCGGGCAGGCCCCGAAAGTGGCCTACTGCCCGGAGCGCTGCCACAACACGTTCCGCTGGTGGCAAGAGTACTCGGGCGGCAAACTGACCGACTGGGGCGCGCACCACGTGGATATCGCCCAGTGGGCCTTGGGCTGCGAGAACACCGGCCCGATCGAGATCGAAGGCCGGGGGGAATTCCCCAATGTCCCCGCCGATTTCAAGCCGCTCGACTTTTTCGCCGGCAAGATGCAACTTCCCAACGGCTACAACAATGCCACGCAGTTTCAGATCAACCTCGCCTACGCCAACGGCAACCGCAACATCGTGCGCCACGGCCCCGACAATGGCATCCTGCTGGAAGGCGAAAACGGGCGGATCTTCGTCAGCCGCGGCAAGCTGACCGGCACGCCCATCGAGGATCTCAGCGCCAAGGATCAAGAGTGGCTCGATGCCGAGGTGAAGCGGCTCTACAAGGGAAAAGAGCTCAACGGCCACATGAACAACTTCTTCGAGTGCGTCAAGGACCGCTCGCTGCCGATCTCCGACGTATTCACGCACCAACGCAGCATTACCACCTGCCACCTCTGCAACATCGCCATGCTGCTAAAACGAAAACTCCGCTGGGACCCGGAGAAAGAAGATTTCGTCGGCGACGCAGAGGCCAGCGCCCTGCGCAGCCGGCCGCAACGCAAACCGTACACCATCCCGGCGTGATCAATTCCCTCTCCCGGCGATCGCGAGGCCGTAATCGAGCACGAGGGCCATAGACTCCAAGGTAGTTCAAACTGTAGACGGGAAAACAAGAGTGTGCCACTGCTTGCGAAAATGTCGAGAGGGGCGCAAGTTCCGCCTCGGCACTGCTTGCCGGAGACGACTCCACACTGGAATACCCGCAAGCAGTGCGGAACTACCTGAAACCGCGGCGTTTTCTCAGCGGCCGGGCACCACGCTGCGCGTGGTCGGTGGCACACCCAAATATGTTTACAGTTTGAGGAGTCAGGATCGTCGCATGGCGGAAAAGAAGCTGAAACGCATCGTCCGGCCGTCGACCGCCGACGAGCGCAAGCGACACGCTGAAATCCGTGAGAAGGTGATGCAGGAATTCCCGCCGTCGCCACGCGCAGGCCGCAAGGACTCGCCACCCGGCATTCCGGCGGAGATCCGTCGAGCGCGGGAAGCGAAAGGCCTGACTTGGTACGCGGTGGCAAAACTCGCGGGGATTCCGAACCCCAACACCGTGCGCGATATCGAATATGGCCGCGACGCCCAATTGTCGAACGTGCAGGCCGTAGCCAAAGCCTTGGGGCTGCGTCTGGAATTGATCGAGGAACAAGTGTGAGGCTTGGCGGCCGCGGGCGTTGTGAGTATACTGATGTCAAGGAGGTTGCCGTGAAGTACGAACTACAAGGTCACGCTCCATCATACCGAAGATTGAGGATATGAACCTCGCTCTCGACTACCACTACCATCAGGTCGGGAAGTCCTGCATTGTTCGTGCGGACTGCTTTGAGTGGCTGTCGCGCCTGCCGGAGGACACCCTGCACGCCATCGTGACCGATCCGCCCTACGGCGTGAAGGAATACGATTCGGACCAACTGGAGAAAAGGGCCAACGGCAAGGGCGGTATCTGGCGGATACCACCATCCTTCGATGGCCACACCCGCTCCCCGCTGCCCCGCTTCACCGCGTTGAACGGCAAGGAACGCGAACGGCTTCGTCAGTTCTTTGTGGAGTGGGCGCGGCTCGCGTGCCGTGTCCTCCGGCCAGGTGCTCACGTCTTCATCGCCACCAACGCCTTCATCGCTCAGCTTCTCTACGATGCCCTCGTTGACGGTGGGCTGGAATTCCGCGGCGAGGTGATTCGCCTTGTCCGCACGCTGCGGGGTGGCGACCGGCCGAAAAACGCCGAAGAGGAGTTTCCCGATGTTTCTTCGATGCCCCGCGGGTGTTATGAACCGTGGGGCCTCTTCCGCAAGCCGATAGGTGACTTGAAAGTCTCCGATTGCCTGCGAGAGTACCAAACCGGCGGTCTGCGCCGTTACCCTGACGGCCCTTTCGAGGATGTGATTCCCAGTGAGCGCACGCCACAGAGGGAGCGCGATATTGCGGACCACCCCAGCGTCAAGCCTCAGTCTCTCTTGCGTCGGCTCGTTTACACCGCGCTGCCGCTTGGCGAAGGCATTGTCGCCGATCCGTTCATGGGATCAGGATCAACCATTGCAGCTTGCGAAGCCATAGGAATCCAAGGGATCGGGGTGGAACGTCATCAGGAATACTTCGACATGGCGAAGCAAGCAATCCCCCACCTCAAAGCCCTGGAAACCGACGCTGACGAATTGGTCGGGGCTGGCTTGCGGCTATTCTGAGCGGTAAATCCAGTTAGTTTCCATCTTCTCGAAGCCGCTTCGCGTAACGCTCGCGGTAATCGTCCGCCGGCTGGTCTCCGACCGGCCGGAGAAGGCCCAATCCGACTTCGCCAGTTGCGCACCAACCACCTTCAGGAATCGAAACGGCTTGGGGCCGATGTCTTGCGAAGCATCCCGCGCACTGTTGGCGTCAAAGACGAAGACCATCAGCCAAGAATCTTCGGCGTTGTGTCCCTGCCACCCGCTGGCGTGCCGAGAGGCTTTGATTTCGATTCCTTCCGTACCGTACTGGCAGGCATCCCGCTCAAACTTGCCTTTCGGTACAAGGTCAGGGTGTCCGTTGTGGTACGTGTTCTTCGCCAGCGTCTTGCAATACTTCGGGATCGTCGCCGACATGAACTCCCCCACCATGCTGGAGAAGTTTGCCGGCATCAGGAACGATTCAAGGCGCGGTAGTTTGCGGGTGTTCAACTGCTGATTCAGGAACCCAAGGAAGTCCAGGAAGTCAGCCATCGCCTTCCGGACGTGGGCTGTGGTCAAACCGCACGGCACGACCACCTTCTTGTTAAACCCTTGCAGATTAAGGGAAACCGGCTTGCAAGCCGTACACTCATCCATGATTTCCTCCCGGCGATTCCTTCACCGGGGCGGACTCTACCAAAGGACGGCAAGTTGGGCAAGACGAGAAATGCTACAGTCTGCCCTTGGCGGTCCTGGGGCCCATGGCACCAGCACGCTCAGCGCTAGTGAGTGATCTTGGTGCCCAGCAGGTCGAGGAACTTGGCCAACCACTCGGGTTGGGCGGGCCAGGCCGGTGCGGTCACGAGGTTCCCATCGACGTGGGCCTTATCGGCCTCGATGGCCACCCAGTTGCCGCCGGCGCTCTTGATATCCGGCCCCACGGCAGGATAGGCCGAACAGCTCCTGCCCTGAAGCACGCCGGCCGCGGCCAGCACCTGCGGCCCGTGGCAAATGGCGGCAATCGGCTTCTGCTTCTCGGCAAAGTGCCGCACCATCTTCAGCACCCGTTCGTCGGTGCGAATGTACTCGGGCGCCCGCCCGCCGGGGATCACCAGGGCGTCGTAATCGGCCGGCTCGACCGCCGCGAAGGTCGCGTTGAGGACGAAGTCGTGCCCGCGCGACTCCTGGTAGGTCTGGGCGCCGTCGAAATAATGGACGGCCGTGCGCACCGATTCGCCCTTCTTCTTGTCAGGACAGATCGCGTGAACTGTGTGGCCGACCATTTGCAGGGCCTGAAACGGCACCATCACCTCGTAGTCCTCCACGTAATCGCCGACGATCATCAGAATCTTCTTTCCCGCCATGCTCAGTGCCTCCTGGGAACAATTCAAACCGGTTGCCGCCTGAATTCTACACCGATCCCGCTTGACGGCCAACCGAGAGATGGTTATGGATAGGAACCGCCGGGCTACAACGCCTGAAGCCGCGGCAGAGGTTGCGGACACGGCGAATTGCTGCCATAATTGCCCTGCTATGTCGGTGCAGTCCTGCGGGTGGCCACGGAAATCTGGTGCCCTGCATGCACTCTGCCAGACCAGGAAAACTTGCGATGAACCCTACCGCCGCTTTGGACTCGCCGGTCCTGTTCCATCCGGCCAGCAGCCCCGACTACGTGCCGCGCGAGCCGTTGCGCACCCTGCAATCGCAACGGCTGCGGCAGGTGGTCGCCCAGGCATACGAGCACGTGCCGCTTTTTCGTCAACGGATGCAGAAACACGGCCTGACGCCGGCAGACGTCCGCGGCGTCGACGATATCCACACGCTCCCCTTCACCAGCCAGGGCGACCTGGGCGATACCTACCCGTTGGGCATGCTGGCCGTGCCGATGCAACAAGTGCTGCGGTTGCACGTTGCCGGCGGCGCCTCGGGCAAGCCGATCGTGGCGGCCTACACCCAGCGTGATCTGGAAGTATGGGCCCAGGTCGTGATCCGCTCGTTGGTCTCCTGCGGCATCCGTGAGGGCGATGTGATTTACGGCGCGTGCGGCTACGATTTGTTCCTCGACGGGCGGGGCCTCGACGACGCAGCGGCGACGCTCAAGGCCACGGTGATCCCCGGCTGCGGCGGCGACGCTGCCCGGCAGCTCATGATCATCAAAGACTACGGCGTCTCGGCCATCTGCTGCACGCCCAACCACTTTCTTTGCTTGATCGAGCGGGCCGAGAAGCTGGACGTGGATCTTCGTGAGCTGCCTTTGCGGGTGGGGATCTTTGTCGCCGAGCCTTGGAGCGAAGCGTTGCGGCAGCGGATCGAAGCGTCGGCGGGGATCAAGGCGTACGACGTTTATGGCCTGGCCGAGATCGTTGGGCCTAGCGTGGGCGCCGAGTGCTGGCACCAGGATGGCGTACACATTTTCGAGGACCACTTTTTCCCGGAGATCGTCGATCCGGCGACCGGCGATCCGCTGCCCGACGGCCAGGAAGGCGAGCTGGTGCTCACCATGCTCAGCAGGGAGGCCATGCCTATGATCCGCTACCGCACGCGGGACGTTACCGCGATCCTCGCCGAGCCCTGCCCGTGCGGCCGCACCATGCGGCGGATCCGACGCGTGAGCCGGCATCGCGAGGAAATGCTTGTCGTCCGGGGCGTCAACGTGCTTCCCGCCGAAATCGAGGCCGCCCTGCTCGCCGTGGCAGGCACGCTGCCTCGTTACCAGATCGTGCTGACACAGCAGCAAGGAGGCGACCAACTCGAAGTGCAGGTCGAAGTCACCCCGCAGGTCTTCAGCGATCGCGTGGGCGCCCTGGAAGCCCTGCAAAGCAAGCTTACACGGGAGATCGAGCACAGGCTCGGCCTCGGTGTGGCAGTACGGCTGGTGGAACCGCACAGCATCGACCGCGGCCAGGGTAAGGCGCAGCGGGTCGTCGATCAGCGTGGTACGTAGCACTCGAACTCCGCCCTACTTCCCACGGCGCAGTCTCCCTGCGCTCGACTGGAAGTACTTGCGGCGCCGCTGCTCGACACGCTCCCGAGCCTCGGCCTGCTGGTTTTCGAGGTCGGCCAGATTCGCCTGACACCAACGGCAGCCGACCACGCGTAAATGGAAGGTCGCGTAATCGGCCGCTTCCTCGCTGAGCGAGCCCAGCAGGTAACTTCCCAACTGCTCTCGGGAAAGGCAACTCAGCCGGCCTAAGCGCCAGATTTCGCCCAGGCTGTGCACGCCGCTGTTGCGCCGCGCATGGATCGCCGCCAAGCGGCCG
>Ga0315289_10015162_pt1 | contig 10705 bp, 10 predicted proteins | sample YL17G11_40_MG_FD_203452 | JGI IMG/M metagenome (GOLD analysis project Ga0315289, IMG submission 203452) | Sediment microbial communities from Yellowstone Lake, YNP, Wyoming, USA - YL17G11_40 | ecosystem: Environmental > Aquatic > Freshwater > Lake > Sediment | place: USA: Wyoming | collected...
AATCAAGGAGATACAGGGTGGCATAAGTTGGCCGTCTTTCTTAAGACCTTAACAATTAACGCACCCCACGGGGGTGCAATATCTTTAATCATTTATAGGAGGAAAATCATGAGAGTCAGAATTGTTGTATGTATTAGTCTTATTGTATCATTAGCCGGCATGGTCCGTGCCGATACGCAGTGGACCGCGGGGACGGGCAACCTATGGAGCAATCCAGGCAACTGGTCCAACGGGGTGCCTAAAACGACGGACAAGGTTCAGTTTATCAGCTCGGCTCTCCCGGCGTGCGTGCTCGATATGGAGGGTGCCGTGGCAAAGTACCTCGCCGTGGGCGACGGCGGCGGCGGCACCTTGAAAGTTGTCGCCGGAAGCCTGACCGTCGGGGACTGGTCGATTATGGGCTACGGCCAAAACAACGTTGGTGACAACGCGGGCTTTTTCGAGATCACCGGCGGCGTCGTGAATTGTCAGCAGCGTTTGTTCGTGGGCTTCATGGGTGAAGGACACATGACCGTCGACGGAGATGGAATTGTCAACGTCAACTCTCAAACGCTCGGCCTCGGTGAAGACGGCGGCTCCGGCTTCGTCAAGCTCGAAGGCGGCCAAGTGAATCTCTTCGGCACGCCGTTGAGCCTGAGCCTTCGTAACGGCACGGCCAGCATGGATTTCAGAGGCGGCATTTTAACCCTCCCGAATACCACGCAGAACCAGAATTATCTCACCGCCGCCATCAGCGACGGAATCATAAAAGCTTATGGCGGAGACGGTCAGGTCGTCATAGATACGGAAACCACCGAGGGCAGGATTATTGTCAGCGGTGTTCATTCTCTCCAGCCGACGCCGATAGACGGCGGGACCGCATCAGCCGGCCAGGTGGAGCTGAGCTGGGTGCTGCCCGACCCATGCCAGGCCGGCCAGCCGGTTTCTTTAGATGTTTACTTCGGCACGAGCCCGGACGTTGGCGGCTCGGCTCTGACACCTAAAATCATCAGCCGGCAGAATATCACTTCCACTGTCGTACAGACTCAGCCGAAAACGCGCTACTACTGGGCGGTGGATGTCTACGTCGGCAGCAACCAGGATCCCATCCTCGGCCCGGTCTTCTCATTCGTGGCCGACAACCTGGTCCCCGTTGTCAATGCGGGTAAAGATCAGCTCACATGGCTGATCGACGGCAGCGCCAGCGTCACGCTCGACCCGACCGTGACGGACGATGGTTACCTGCAGCCTTACTTTGCGTATTGGACCGTTGTCAGCGAACCCAATGCAGGAACGGCCGTTCTGGATGACGCCAATAAAGAGGGTGCCGACGTGACCTTCAGTCAAACGGGCGAATATGTCCTGGAGCTCATGGCGTTCGACGGCGAATACAGGGGCTCTGATACCGTGACGATCAACGTGTATAACGACGGCTGTGAAGCAGCAAAGTCACTACCCGGTTTCGTGCTGATACCAGGTGACATCAACGCGGACTGCATCGTCGACGATCTGGACATGGCAATTCTGCAAGAGCACTGGCTCGAGAGCAATGCCCTGGAATTGAGTGACTTGCCTCTTTAAGACCCAGTAGCCGGCATCAAGTGCGATGCTCTCTTAAAAATCGATTCGTTAAAAATAGTCGGGGCATTTAGCGTGAGTTTCTAAACGCCCCGATTTTATTTCCGTCACCGTTATTATCGGAAAATGCCGCCAAAGCCGCCCGTATGCTACACCTTCTCCGCCACGGGGCACACGAACGGTTCGCGGTATTCGCGGTGCAGTATCTTATTGGCCTCCGCGCTGTCGGTGAATACTTCCTTCTCCGGGTCGAACCGCAGCAGCGGACCCATCGACATCGGGTACTTGTCCAAATCGACGCCGTTGTCTTTGAAATGCTGGACCGTCCGATTCAGCGTCTCGGTATTGTCGTCCCGGCTCTTGACCTTTTCCATCGCGGCTTTTGCCTGGCCGACGGAGACCTTGTTGTTTTCACCGAGATAGTAGCTGATATTGGCCAGGTGCGCAAGTGCCGCCGAGAGATGGCCCTGGAAAGCGTCAGAGTTGAGGCTTTCGGCTTTCCGGCTGCGGACGGCCTGAACGAAATTGTCGAAATGGTCGCCGCCGCCTTTGAACTCCTTGATCACCTCGCCTTTAAGATCGAACGCGACGCACTCAGTGTACTCCCTTTGGACCAAGCAGCCTTCGGTACCGTAGAAAATCACGCCGATCTTGTTGCCCTTCGTGCTGTCGAACATCTTATTGATTTGCTCGTCCGCCGAGTTATCGACCGAAAGTCCCCGCGTCTCGAAGACCATGCACTTGTCGCCGTAATCGTAGATGGCGATCTCGGTGTTGGCCGTGTCACCGGCATCGACGTAACTGGGATCTTTGCGTTCGGCCTGATAGCCCAAGCGTCCGCCGTACGTAATCACGCTGTTCGGATGGCGGTTGATGCCGAGTCCCCAGCGGGCGATGTCGGTCTGGTGTGGGCCCTGGTTGCCCGAATCGCCGTTGCCGTACAGCCGCTGCCAGTGCCAGTCGTAGTGGAACTGTTGCCGGGTCAGCTTCGGTGTGGTATAAGGCGCCGGGCCGCTCCAGAGATTGAAATCGACCTCTTGCGGGATCGGATAATCGCCCAGCGGGCCGATCGATTTACGCCGCTTGTAACACAGTCCACGCGAGAAGTTGACCTCGCCGATACCGCCGTCCGCGATAAACTTCATGGCGTTCTGGAGGGCCGGATTCGAGCGGCATTGCGTGCCCACCTGGCACATCCTTCCGTATTTCTTCGCGGCGGCCACGAGTGCGGCGCCTTCCGGAATATCGTGACTGATGGGCTTTTCGATATACGTGTCTTTGCCCGCCTGCATCGCCCAGACGCCGCACAGCGCGTGCCAGTGGTTCGGCGTTGCGGTGGAGATGAAATCGATCGACTTGTCGTCGAACACCTCACGCATATCCTTAACAAACCTGGGCCGGCGGCCCGTGCGTTTCTCTACAGAATTGCAGCAGTTCTGGCCGACTTTCTCATCGATATCAACGATATAAGCGATTTCGCAATCCTTCCGGCCGGAAAAGGCGCTGATGTGACTGCCGCCTCGACCTTTGCAGCCGACCACCGCGCAAAGCAGCTTTTCATTGGGGCTGCTGCTTTGTGCCCTGGCGACGCTACCGATCATCGGAGCCGAAGATACCGCCGCTGCCGCCGCGGCGAAAATCGAGTCTTGTAAAAATTGTCGGCGAGTTCGATTTGTCATGATAACCTCTCCTAAAAAATTAAAAGCCTTACCGAAAATCACAATCATAGATGACTTCGTATTTCCAATACCAAACTCCCGGCTACACCGCCGGGCCTTAGTATATATTAGAATACCCCAATCCCGCCTAAATTGCAACAATATCAACCCGGCATTATCCAATAATCGATAATCAATCCTCAACGTGGCGTTATTCTTACGGATTTCACCCTGCTGATTTTCTCAAGAGCGGCAAACGCCGCGTCTTACTGTTGATGCTAAATTAGCCAGGCTAAACCAAAGGCTGCTGAGCGTTTGATAATTATCCCGGATATATCATTTCGACTAATCGAAACAAGCGGGAAAATCTGTCGGATCGGCCGATATTTACCGCCCGTGACTATGTGACTATGTAAATGAAATTTATATTGACTGCGAGCCAAATAAAGGTTCTAATTTTACCCTTTACGATATGTCGGGTTGTGCATAACAACATAGAACTTCATGGACAGGGAAAAATGGATAAAAAGGAACAATTAGTCGACGCCGTACTCAAATCCGCCAGGGGTGAACACCAGCCGGATGGGCGAAAACAACTGACCTGTGCCGAGGCTTTCGAGTTAGCGAAAAGATACGAGGCCGAAATTATCGAGATCGGGCGTATCTGCAATCAGAACAATATAAGAATCTGTAAATGTCAGCTTGGCTGCTTTGCATAATAATCGGAAGGTCGGGAACATGAAGAGATTAAGAGCAAGGTGTAAGCTCTGGCTGAACAGCAAAGACGCCGACGGTATTTTCGGCGATGGCAAATGGCGGCTGCTCGAAGCCATCGGGCGGACAGGCTCGTTGACCGCAGCCAGCGAATCGCTCCGGATAAGCTATCGAAAGGCCTGGGGAGACCTGAATAAAGCACAGGATGCCCTGAATACCGTTTTAGTGGAAAAACAGCGAGGAGGCAATATGGGCGGCGGAACTATCCTGACCGGCGAAGGGAAAAAATGGGTCAAAGCGTATGCGAAGTTTCGCGCTGACGTCGAAAAGGCGGTCGGAAAGGCTTATGAGAAACGCATTGAGGAACTGCTAAGATGAGCAAAACAGCGAGGCCCGCACCTTGGCCTGCTGTGGGATCCGCCTTCAGCCTTGTCGAACTGCTGGTCGTTATATCTATAATAGCTCTGCTGACCGGCATCATTTTACCCGCAATTGGCCGGGCCAGGTCGATAGCCAAGCAAACCATCTGCCAGAGCCGGCTGCGGCAATGGGGATTGGCTTTTGAAACCTACGCCGTGGAAAACGATGGTTATTACCCTCACATTGACGGCCGAGACCGAACGCCGGGCAATCCGCAAACGGACGCCGAGCTGGCAGACTATTATTTCGGCTGGGTCGATGTTCTTCCGCCGCTGATGGGGGAAAAGCCCTGGCGCGATTATGATTACTGGCAAAAGCCCGGCAATAATACGATATTTCAATGCCCCAGCGCCGAGCTGGCGCCGGATAAGAGTTATAAATACAGGCCCGCGAGAAGCGGCTAATTTTCCTACGCTATGAACTCCTGCCTCGAACTCGACGAGAACTGCTGGGCCCCTCACGGATACGAGGGCACGGATTGGCACATGCCCAGCTTCCTGAGAAAGACATCCGTACGAAATCCGGCCCGACTTATTCTGCTGTTCGATCAACTGCTCGATCCGGCAAAGGGCTACGGCGGCGGGCAATACAACGCGACGGCGGGAAAATACTGCGGCAGCTATCCCAAGGCTTTCAGCGCACGCCACGCCAGACCGGATGGTGTATTGGGAGGCTCGGTTCTCTATTGCGACTCCCACGTCCAATGGATGCCGTCGGTCTGGAAATCCCAGTGGCCAAACGATCTGGAGGTGCCGCCGCTCGGCGACTCCGACTGGTACCCATAAGAATTAAAAACCAAGATAGTAAGAAAAACGTATTTGTTATGTCAAAAATTAAAAAGGGAAAATGATGAAAAGAACAATGTTAATAATGGTAATGTTAACTATGACAATCGCGTTGTCACCGGCCGGCTCCGCGTAGGCGGATGAACTGTCAATCTATGAAATCCAGTACACCACGGATCCAAACGGCGCCAGCACCCAGCACGGCAATATAGTCGATTGCATAGGCGGGATCGTGATAGACAAGTCGTTCGGCTCCAGGACTAAACTGACGCTGTACGACCCCAATTACCCCGATGCATGGGGCGGCATTATGGCAAAGGACCTTAATGGAGCGGGAGTTTTTGCCGATGTGAACGTCGGCGACTGGATTTCCTTCACCAATATCGAAGTCGAAGACTTTAAAGGCACGACATTTTTGCAATTCAACGCCGAGAACGAGTCCGGCTTCACAATCGTCAGCACCAATAATCCGCTGCCCGAACCGCTGGTCGTCACGGTTGATGAAATCGCAGCGCCCATCGAGGGACTCGATACATGGCTCGTTGCCGGCGGCAATGCCGAAAAATACGAGGCAATGCTGATTAAGGTCATCAACGTCAGCGTTCAGGATGTTGGGTACGGAAAGGCTTACGACAACTACATACTCGCAAGCAATGCCGATCCGAACTTTACATGCTGGGTCTCCGACTATATGAACGCCGGCAAGAACAAAGGCCTGATTTATCACCCGTATATAGAACCGGGCCTGAACCTCTGCGGCGTAACCGGAATACTGGAACAATATACCGGAGAGCAGGAAGGTATTTATTACGACTATTATCAACTGCTCACAACAAGCACCGAGGACTTCACTATCGACCAGGTCGCGGATCTCGACGACGACTGCGATGTGGATTTTGCCGATTTCGGAATTTTCGCCGGACATTGGCTCCAGACCGGATGCAGTGAGCCGGACTTCTGCGGCGGAGCGGACCTGGCAACAGACCAGGCGGACGGAATTGTTAATGCCTTCGATTTGCTGGAATTCGCACGGCACTGGCTCGAAGGTAAATAAGTGCTATAACATAGATTTAATTTAAGGAGTGACACAATGAAGAAAGAACACATTTTGGGAATATTGTTTTTCGGCGGACTGTGGGGTATCTCGGAGGCCGTTCTTGGTGACGCTTTGTACAGCGCGAATGTCCCCTACGCATCGGTTCCTTTAACCGTTATCGGTTTTGTCTTAATGGCCGCCGCCCGGGTATATTTTCCGCAAATAGGCACGGCAACACTTGTCGCCGCCTGTGCAATGCTGTACAAGTTTTTAAACGCCCCGTTCTTTGCCTGTCACCTTCTCGGGATTCTTCTGACGGGCGCGTGCTATGATTTATTCGTCAGCGTGCTCAGGATAAAGAACCGGTCGCTATCTGCGGGTGCGGCCGTCTATTTGAGCTATACATTGTTTGCCCTGATGATTACGTACGTCTTCCGGTACGAACACTGGGTGCAGGCGGGATTTGCCGGCGTGCTGCGACATATAGCAATCAGCGGCAGCATGGCGGCCCTGGCATGCGCAATCCTGGTGCCGGCGAGCTTGCGTCTCGGCATGCAGATCAAAGCAAACTTCGCCAGTCCTTTTAACCTGAGACTGCAATTTGTCCCAAGCAGCGTACTGGTAGTTACCATGGGATTGTGGATTTTCAGTATAGCGGTATATATATTTTAATGAAAACCGTTCCAGCAGGTTTCTTAGCAGTTAGTACAAAGAAGAAACAGCCGATGGTGTCGATTCGTAATAAGCTTGTTTTGTGGACGGGGGAAAAACACAGCGGCAAGACGACCAGTGTGGCCAAACTTGTTAAAATAGCCCGCGGCGAAGGATTCAACGTCGCCGGGCTATTGGCCCCCGCTTTATACCGCGACTGCGAATTGCTCGGATTTGACGCTATCGATCTGCGAAACGAAACTCGCGCGCCGCTGGCAAAGCGCAACACAGATGCAAGCAAAACAGAGGGCTTTACTTTCTTCGCTGAAGGATTAAAACTCGGCAACGCCGCCCTGAGCGCAACGGCTACAAAAACCGCTGATCTTGTTATTGTCGACGAGTTCGGGCCTTTGGAGCTGGACGGCCGGCTCTGGCGTGAGAATGTAGATTCATTATTAGCTTCGAACAGCGCTTTGATACTTCTCGTTGTCCGGCAGGAATTGGCCGAGGCGGTTCGGCGGGTATACAAGGATTTTCCCTGCCGGAATCTCGCTGCTATCGAGCCGGAATCCATCGACAAAGTCATCAGCATCCTCAGAGATTTCTCGCCAATCACAGCGAGAAACAATATGATTAAGCTTGATGGAATGTTAATGATCGGATCTGCCGGTACGAACATCGGCAAGACCGAACTGGCCTGCGCACTTCTGAATAAATTCGGCAAAAACCATGATATCGTCGGAATAAAAGTCACTACGATCAAGGACAGGGACGGGCAGTGCCCTCGCGGCGGTGAAGGCTGCGGCGTTTGTTCCTCGCTGGAAGGGAATTTTTGCATCACGGAAGAAACCAACAGGACTTCCGGCAAAGACACATCCAGACTCCTGGCGGCGGGCGCATGCCGGGTTTTCTGGATTCGCGTTCTCAAAGAGCACCTTGTCGAGGGCATAACCGCCCTGCTGGACATAATCGGCCCCCAAGCGGTTTCGATCTGCGAATCAAACTCGCTCAGGCAAATCGTAGAGCCGGGGCTTTTTCTGATGGCCAGAAAGAACGACTCGAACGCATGGAAAAGCTCGGCCCGGGAAGTGAGAAAATATGCCGACAGAATTGTCGTCTCCGACGGCAGCAGTTTCGACCTTGCCCCGGACCGGATAAAACTCGCCGATGGAAAATGGACGCTTCTGGAAAAAGCCACGGCAATAATTATGGCGGGAGGAGGCAGCCGGCGTATGGGTACCGATAAGAGTATGCTGCCGATCGAGGGCCGGCCGATCATAGAGAGAACCTGCCGGCAGCTTGCCGCCTGTTTCGAGCAGGTCCTTATCAGCGCCAACGAAGCAGACAAATTCGCATTTCTCGGCTTCGAGGTTGTCCCGGACAAAGTGCCTCAGCAGGGACCTTTGATGGGAATCGCATCGGCCCTGGAAGCTTCGGTGAATGAAATCAATTTCGTGGTAGCCTGTGACATTCCGGACATCGAACCGAGAAATATCAGAAGAATTCTTTCCGAAGCAGCCGGCAGCGATGCGGATATCATTGTTCCAACAACCGGCAACGGCAGGTACGAGCCGCTCTTCGCGGTCTACCGCAAAAGTGCGCTCGAAGCGATAAACAAGGTTCTATCGTCAGGTGGCCGTAAAATAAGCGATGTTTTTGACCTGTGCAAGGTCAGGAACATCGATCTGGGGGCGAGCCTGGTGAACTTAAACACGATGGCCGAATACGAAGAGTTCAGGAATAATCTCCAATATAAAGTCTGATCATGCATTTGCAATTTCATTGAATTTTACTTGTCTGGTCAGGACCAAGCGTCATTTTATTGATGGCAAAGATATTTTCTTTTAACTAACTATTTCGAAGGAGATTTCAAGAATGATCCTGATTGGAGAAAGAATCAATGGAATGTTTAAGAACGTCAAGGAAGCAATTGCTCAGAAAGACAGGAAAGTCATTCAGGAATTAGCTAAAAAGCAGACCGTGGCAGGGGCCTCTTACCTGGATGTTAATGTGGGAACCGCCGCTGCGGACAAGGAAGATGCAATACAGTAGCTGGTCGAAACTATCCAGGAAACATGCTCTACACCGCTGAGTCTGGATTCGGCGATTGTTGACGTTCTCGATAAGGATCTGATGAATGTGGTAGCCACTGCTGAAATGCTGATGAACAAACAAATATATTCCGACAGCTTCCTGAAAGTGTATTTGGGAACAAACTAAATTTTTTGGCAGGAGCAATCGCAGGTTTGGATCACGAGTTATCACCTTCGAGGAATGGTAACGTTTTCAATGACCTATTTCCTAAGACGGATTCCCAATCATCCCGCCAAGCACCAACCATCCTGCTCCAAAGACCCCACCCCGATTCACGAATTGCGGGACTCAGTTTGGTAGAGAATTCACACCTCTCTCTTTGACTTGCGGGCGGTCTTGCCGTGTTGGGCTACCATCTACTGCAATAGCGTTGCTTTCTACGAGCAAATAATGTAATTTTAGTTAACCGGGTGGTGGTTCCGTGCCACAACTGATTTCGAAATTTGGATCTCTCTGTAACAAATGCAGAATATTGTACTCGTGGTTCATTGAAGTCTTTTATTGAATTGGTTTGAAAATACTTATCTCAATCGGAAAGGCACAGATGTGGGCATATTTGATACTGGGAACAAGGACTCTGGACACAAACATAAAGAAAACACAGTTAAGAAGCTCGAGCGGATGAGGAAAACCCTTTCTCATCAGGAGCCAGACTGGGTACCGATTAGCGACTTTTTCTGGGGCAGCTTCATTGAACGATGGCGAAAAGATCTTGGATTAGCCGACGATGCCAACCCGTATTTCTACTACGATCTGGACTGGATCGTTACTGTTCCGAACATGGACCCGTTTATCCGCTCATTCGAGACTCTGAAAGAAAGCAGCGAAGAAGTGGTCGTCAAGACCGGATTCGGTGCGACTATGCGCAAGAAGTTCGATGCTCCGATGCCGGAATTTATAGACTTTGAGATCGACACAATTGACAAGCTCGAAGCACTCCAGTTCGATGACCCTTATGACAAACGTCGCTATTATGAGGCCGGCGACAATCAGATAGCAGGTGTGGGAGACGGTTTTGAGCGGAATTCGCCGGCATGGACGGAAACGGTCATATCTCTGCATCCGGATTTTCCGGTTTTCGGCAGTATAATCGAATGCAATGAGTGCCTGACGCGGCTGATCGGCCCGGAAAACAACATGCTGTGGATCGGCATGTACCCGGAACGTATGGGCAAGGTCATCAACCGTATCGGTCAGTTCTACCTGGAATGTACAAAGGCCCAGATCTATGCCGCAGACGGTTTGCTGGACGGCTTTGTGATATGGGGGGATGTGGCTTATAAAAAAGACATGTTTTTTTCGCCCGATTATTGGCGCATGTATTTCAAGCCCTGGGTAAAGGCAATGACCGAATATGCTCATTCAAAAAACTTGATGGTGATATACCACGGCTGCGGTAATATTAACCGGATACTCGACGACTGCATTGAAATCGGCATCGACGCCATCAATCCACTGGAAGCCAAGGCGGATCTTGACGCCGTGGACCTGCGTCGTAAATACGGCCATAAGCTCGGCATCTGTGGAAACAGTAATATCCAGATATGGGAGACCGGCGACGTGAAGAAAATTCGCAAAGAAGTGCTCAGAAAACTCAATGCGGCCAAAGGCTGCGGCTATATTTTCCAGTCAGACCACTCTGTAGCAAGCAACGTGTCCGGACATACTTATGACTATATCATAAAGCTGGTACGCAAGTATGGGCAATACCCCTTAGAGCTTGGAGAATATGGCTTGTAAGGATCCAGTATCTGCGATTAACAAGGATTGCTCAATACGTTAAACTGACA
>Ga0315289_10015164_pt1 | contig 10704 bp, 16 predicted proteins | sample YL17G11_40_MG_FD_203452 | JGI IMG/M metagenome (GOLD analysis project Ga0315289, IMG submission 203452) | Sediment microbial communities from Yellowstone Lake, YNP, Wyoming, USA - YL17G11_40 | ecosystem: Environmental > Aquatic > Freshwater > Lake > Sediment | place: USA: Wyoming | collected...
CTTCTTTTCCAATTCCTGATCTCGAGAATAAAATACTTTTAGATTTAAATTTCTGATAAAAAACCAAAACCATTTTTCTGTAAGAACAGCCCTACTTGTAGATGTCTGAAAATCCATACGTATTGACAACCCAATTAACATTTCTAACATGCTACATGGTCCATTTAATGCTGATAGATCAGCAAAATTTGTGTAGTTTTGAAACTCCTCACGCAAATAAGTACCATCACCAGCACGATTGTCGTCATTAGGAACAAAATAAGTAAAAATATGAGAATGCAACCATCTTAGAAATATAAGATACTGTTCGTCATAAGTCTTATTTTCAACCATTTCAGAAAGAAACTGAAAATATGTTTCTTTTATTTCTTCATTACTCGCTTTCTTCAGAATGGCCATTTGGTTTCTTCACTTTCATTTTTGATTTTGGTATTTCAGGACGAATTCCTAAAATTTCTTGTTGATAGGATTTGTGCAATCGAATCACTTCATAATCAGTTTCGTTTTTTAGATTTCGGACATAAACAATATCTGGATCATCCGAAGTTACTCCAAAACTAACTAAAGCATCTGGACCAAGTAATTCATCAACATTATCAATGAGTTTCTCACTTAAATCAGTTAAAGTATCATCAATCTCATAATACATTAATGTTTCTTGACCATATCCAACTTTAGTTTTTTCATAGTCAACAGCGGTAATAATATGAGGGGCTTTAATATGATTCTCTATTGCATTTTCCACAAGAGTTGTTTGGTATTTGGATGCAAGATCAGAAAGATCCCCCTTTTCCGAAGAAACAGGACCTTTAGAAAATTGATTATATGGAACTTTCTTTTTTAATTTTTTCCCACCTTTCTTTGCTTTTTCAATCATATCGTCAATTTCCTCCTTGGTTACGGGGATCATTTTTACAATTTCTTCCGTTTCTTTTACAATTTCTTCCGTTTCTTTTTCCAATTCTTTTGTTCCTCTTTCCAACAATTCTTTTGTTCCTCTTTCCAATTCTTTAAGAATCGCTTTGTCTAATGACTTTTCTGCTTCTAAAATTTCCAATTTGTAAGCAATTAGTCCCCCTAAGAAGTAACCAGATACTCCTCCAACCAATGCCCCAAAGGAAATAAATAAAACTTTTTTAACTAAGGTGTTCATAATCAAAATCTCCTTTCACGGGATTTTTGTTATATTTAAAATGGTTATACACATAATCGTCTGGATTTGGATATTCTTTTGTTCCATCAAGAAACAAGTCCAGTCAAATCATGTCGTAAATAACCCCGTCGACATTAAAATCGAGTAAAACACGTCGAACATTATAGCCATTAACATAATCTCGATTGTTATCATTTGACGGAGAATACATATTAAAATCAACATAATTATCTCCGTGATTTTTAACCCAACCAACAATTGCGCCAGCTCTACTTCTAGGCAAAGATAACGCATCGTAAATTTCATTTAAGAATACGTGTCCACGAGCTTGCAATAAATGATTGGCAAAAGTTTGCTGCGCTTGGAGAAAGAACAAATTCATAGAATTATCTTTTTTAAATTGAGGGCTTGATTCATCAAACCAACGTCCATATTCACTCAATTCAAAACCTTCTAATTCGGTTTTTTTACTTTCTTTTCCGGCTTCATCAACTTTTTCAGAATCATTCTCCGCTACAAGATTATATCGAAATTGCTTTTCCTTTTCTACACCAATTTCTTCAGCAACACGTTTACGATATTTACTGAAACTCTCGTCCACAAGCTTGTAAGCAGCCATTAATGCTGCATTTCTTTTAGACATCATTCCATGAGAAGCAAGGATTAGACCAATTGACATAATCCCTAATGTAACAGAAGGACCATATAATTTAACAAATCCCACAGCACTCTGAGTATATGCAAGTGCCAAATCCCGTCTGAAATCATTTTCAGAATAAGTAGTTGGGGGATATTTTAGTTTTGCTTCATAAACAGTAGCAAGAATTTCTTTTGATTGTCTTGCAAGTAACCCTGCTTTTGTTGAAGCTTTGCAGGCTAACACAGTAGCAGTAACACCACCAACAATACCCGCTCCTAAAAGAATTTCAGGAGCATATTTTTTTAAAATAAGACCACTGCGTCCAATGACGTTTGTCATAATGCTTTTAAAATTACTAACGTTCATTTAATTTCTCCTTTCGAGTTCCATATTTTTACCTCTAATCCAAAACAGTTGTTTTTGGAAGAGCTAAGGTATATCCTAGTCGAACACGTTCAACATAGGCTTGAGATAGATTTTCCCACCCATATTTATTATCAGACCATTCTCCTGGCAGACCAATAAGATCATAGAAATCTGCCACGGTTACCACTCCGTAATTATCAATTAGATCTACCATATTTGATAAAACTTCTTCAGCATCGGCTCTTGTGTCAAGAATAACATCATCGAAACGCTGTCGAAATTTATTTCGAGAATCTCGTTGGCCACGATCTCTTTCTCTATTGCTAAAAGAATTATAACTTACATGTGTTCTTGATGGGTCTCGATCGCGCCCTCCACGACGAAAAGTATTTCTATTTTTATTTGATTCGCCATAAAGAAGCATTTCAATTCCTGTAGTTATCATTTGAGAAATTGTATCTTTAAATGCAGGAATTAAAACATCATAGACAATATAAGCCCCAATACTTCGAGTATCTTCGCTATAAATCATTTGAGCGAAACTATCAGAAAGAGACTTTTTCTTTTTTATAACACCACCTTTAGTAACCTTAGTAACATTTTTTTCTGGTATTAAAGCCTCTTTCCTACTCTTAAACGAATTGCTAGGATATTCTGCTTTTACAATTCGCGTTTCTATTTCTTTCTTTTCTTCCTCTTCGGAATCAATAATTTCAGACATCTTATTTCCTTTCAAGATTTTTAATCAAAAAAAATCAAATACTATGTTATAGTACTTGATTTGATTTCCATCAACTTTTTAAATTTTTAATGTTTTCAAACCCCGCTTCGAAAGCACTGACCATCTCGACCATGTAGTCGCCGCATTTGCTCATGATCAATGATGTCAACACGAACGACCCGATACCAACAGCCGTCTTTTGAACGGGAGTCATTTCATCGGGTAAATTCTTGTCGATCACCCTTGATACAACAGCACCAACGGAAACTTCACTTACAAGTCTTACAATACCTTTTAATAGTTTCGTATTCATTTAAATTCTCCTTTTGAATGGTTTATATTCTATTATAGGAGATGTAAATTCTGCGAGCGATTATTATAAAGAGAGGACCTGGATTTAGACTTTAGGGCTATAATAAAATAAAATGAAGCATAAAGTCTGTGGACGATCCAACAAAACGTATCTCAGGCGACCTTTTTTATCCTTAACGCCAGTTTCGCAGCTGGTTATGCGTACCGGATGCTGTTTTCGATCCTGCGCGACTCCACTCTTTTATTTAACCTAAACGTTCAATCTTATCCGCTATCTCACGAATATTCTTAAGTGCTTGTTCAATGCCCATTTCTGTTTCACCCCAACTCGCAATCTTTCTTTCTCTTTTCTCTCGTTCTTCTGAAAGTTGTTTGAATCTTTCCTGTTGTTCTTCTAAAGATTGGTTTAACCATCCTAGAATAAGGTCCCGTACTTCATTATTTTTATCAAGTATTAATTTGATAAATTGGGGTTCTGTTATTTTGGTAGATGGGAGGTCGTTCATTTTAATTTCCTTTGTAAAATAACCAGACATTCAGTCCACAAATTATGGTTAAGAAAAAGACTACAAGATAAACAAGATGACGAAAATTTCGAAAATATTCTTCATAATTTTTATCAGTTTTCCATAATTCATGACAATATTTCCGAAATTCCCTAGGCGTTTCAGGATCAGTTTTTTTCATTTTAATCTCCTTTCAAGATTAATGGAACATATATATGAATAGTACACGTAGTATAATCATTAAGACAATTTTCTGCAGGTGCATTAGTTGGCGGAATTAAAGTTTGACCGGTTGCTGGAACAGAATCAATCACAAACATTAAAAACATTACAAGTAAAGCAAACAATATAATTAATATCATAAACATACATGTATGTTGAGTTTTCATTATTATCTCCTTTCAAGATAAAATCGATTTTTATTTTAATTTTTCTTCAATCCAAAGTCCAAAACCGCACCACTTACATTTCCAATCACCACCCACTATATGTTTAAATGATCGTTCTTTTTCGCAATTAGGACAATAAAATTTTCTAAACATTCTGTCTGTCTCCTTTTAAAAGAAAGAGATATAGGGCTCAGGTCGCTCAATTTCCAATGAGGTTCCCTTACATGTCTGACTTCTTTGGCATCAAATCCAAATAGGGAGGTAATCAGATTTTCCTTGGGTTAAGATAGACATTATCCAAGTGCATCTATCTATATACGTCTGCTAGCGAGTTGCCCTCAATGACCCTATATCTCTCTAAAAAAGAATAGGTACTATGTTTCCATAATACCTACTCTAAATTCCAAAAGATCTACTCTTCCACAGATAGTTCTTCCACAGCAAGTTCCATCCCATCATCAAGTAGACCACTTTGCTTGATGACCACCACGGCTACAACAGCGCCAACGACAGCCAATAGCACAACTGATCCTACCTTAATGATTTGAACTTTGTTTGCCTTTAGGACATTCATAAACTTTTCCATTTCATTTCTCCTTTCTAAGAATTTAATTTCATTATAACGTATGCAATTTCCGCGAACTATATTTTTTTCGGTTGGAGTCTATATTCCATTACTATACATGGAATTCCATTTGAAGCTATTTTTGCACTAAAATGTATATCAAGTAAACCATCAGTATCCCAACCCAAATTTTTTCCTAATTCAGTATCTTGAAGACCAATATAATGATATAATTCATTTAAAGGTTTATACATTTCAGTTAAAAGTTCAGAATTAAAATCATTCTGCGCTTTTCTAATATTTTCCATATCGTTTTTAAAATATCGACCAGATAAGGAATCATAAAAAAGAGTTTCACCTTTTCCCGTCACAATAACTTCTTTATTTTCCAATGGATCTCTAAGTAGTTTATCTTGAGCGATTGAATCTCGCATTTTTATTTCTTTATTATGACCGACAGTTTCAATAACTTTTTCTTGATATTCCCTTAATGTCGCTTCGGTTAATGTATAAATACTTGCCAATGCAGCATTTCTTTTTAAATTTATTGAATTAGCACCGATTATGCAGCCAATTGTTACTGTACCAAGCAACATACTAGGAATATAGCATTTCCAAGTTAATTTAACAATCTCTAAAGATTTAAGATAATCACCAACTTCGTTTTCTTCCTTCTCAATAAGATATAATGCTTTTGGTGTAGCTTTTACAGCCAAAATAACAGTGGTAATTAACCCCGTCACACCAAAAAACGTTAAAAGAGAAGGGGATTCTCTTGCTAATATATTTCCAATTTTTTTCATTCCAACATTCATAATTTGATCCTTCCAAGATATGGAAGGAGAGACTTCCTGTGAAATCTCTCCTTTTATTCACTTTTTATTCTTCTCTAAAATATGTTTCTTAATTCTCTTTTTATCTATTATTTTTAACGCATAAAAAGCTCCTTATTTTTTAAATAAAAAATAAATAGTAGTTAATGTAATTAATTACCCCACTTACTCTTCTATTATACCATATGTAATTTCTGCGAGGAAAACTTTTATAAATTTTTCCTCTGGGGCTTTTTTTCGAAAATTAAAAAAGAGAAGGTGTGTAAAATACATCTCCTCTTTTCAAAATAACCTTTCCGAACTAAAATCGGCGTATTAATGATAACGCCTTAGTCGTAATCACATTCAGATTTTCATGTTTCAATATCATAATTATTCCTACGATATTGGTTAATGCAATTAAAACTGCTTCGGGTTCTATCCAACTAGAAGTTTTAAAACTTCGAGCTTGACATACCCCTTGCAAATTCTTTACTGCTACACCATATTCCTCAGAACAAATACTCATTTCTTTCATTGAACTTAGAATGTGATCAACCTCAGTATTCACACTTAATTTAGCCATTTTAATCTCCTTTCAAGATTATATTCATTATAACATGAGTTTTTTCTGCGAAGGAGAGTATTAATGACTAAATTGAAAAATCTTCTTTACTTTTTTTTAACGATTTATTATATTGAGCGGTTCCGAGACCAAGTAATACTCCCAGAAAAGTATCCACAGCTAAAATTGTGCCCATAATTTCTTTTCCATAAGGAAACCCCCAAATTTGAGCGAGAGTAAAATATAGAGTTCCTAATGCTGGTAATGCATACTGCGCGAGAAATTTTAAAACATCATAAAGTTTGTTCGAGAGTTTCATTTTTAAGTCTCCTTTTACTTTTGTCAATGAAATAGTCTGTTTTACAAATTCGAAGTTTTCGAACTTCATCCATTAATTTTACAGTAGCAGAATTCCCACCTAATTCTTTATATGGTTCATATAAATAATTGCAAAGATTTTCGTTTTCGTCGTGTGTAATTTCTCCTCTTTCAATATATTTTAAACATAAATAAACAATTCTATCATGAGCAAGACCCATAAGAAGTTTTTTAGTTAAGTCTTTAGAATCTATGCGTTTCATAACATATAACCAAAATCCAGATGAAGCAAGAAGAGTTGTTAAAACTCCAATAAGTAATTCTAAATGATTAATATCCATTTTATCACTCTGGTCCAACTGCTGACCACGCAACATTAACCTCCAAAGATCCACTAGTTCCTGGACGATTTACTCTAACAGATACCTGAGTTGTACTTATGGCTGTTACAACAATATTGCAATCTGCACCACCAGGTTCAATTGCTTGACAAAAGACTAATGGGTTATAAGCAAATGCTACAGGAAAAGTAATAGTTGTATTACTATACGAATTTCCATTAGATATTATTGCTGCTTTAACTCCAACTTCCATTTTGACGTTTGTTAATGTATAATCGGAAGCACCACCTTCTGCATCATCCCAATGATTTGCTGAGGAACCTTGCCGTTTACCAAGTGTGGGAACTCGGTATTCAATCTTAGAATCATCAACAGAATTACTAGCAAGTTTTGCTTTTGTGACTGCTGAAGCAGCAATACCATCCGTTACAACTGGAGTATTAAGTACTTCTGAATGATCATGATCATTGATCTGATTTTGGAGATTCCCAAATTGTTCTGAACCTAATTCATTCACAACGAAATCAAACCATACATGCCATTCCGCGTCCCATTGAATTAATAGTTCTTCAACAGAAACAACAGTAAGTGGACCAGCGACAAAAGGACAATCATCTGTACCTACTTTATTTGTAATGTTATTTTGTACAATTTCTGTAACGTTAGCACCAACAAGAATGTGGGCAAGAGGATATTGATGAATAGTACCAGTATTTGTCAAGGCTGGTGGTACCGGTTCTGATGCTGGAGTGCCTTTAACGATTTTTAAAGAATTAGCTCTAGTACCAGTTTCGGCATTTATTTCCAATGCAACAATATCTATTCTAGAAAGTGTTGCGTGTGCAGCATCTACAGTTAAAGCTGCTTCAGCATCATTAAGTGTCCAGGTATGATTAAACCAAGCTCGACCTGTCCCAACATAAACCACCATTCCCTCATATTCCGCAACGATTAAACTATCACCAATTGTCGAGAAAACGCCATCTTCAATCACTCCATCAAAAATACTAGAAACTTGGACAGCATCGTAGAGTCTGTCAGAATCAACGGAATTATAAAATCCATACGTTAATGCCATATTTTATCTCCTTTTAATTTGTAATCATTGTAAATTTAGGATATATTTTAATACCAGATGGATCTTGAGAACGAATTAACTCAACTAATCGAGCCTTTCCTTCTTTTCCATATTCATTAGCAATTTGCAATATATCGCCCATAAAGAAATCTTCACCATAAATATATGTACGAGTAATATCAGCTTGTCCATTAAATTCTTCTAGAATAGTATTTTGAGCAAGCTCTTCCATTCCTCGTTGAGCTAATAAAGCATCATATTCTTCATTGCTAAGAGATTCTCCATCAGTTGTTCTTGTTATATCACTAGCATCGGTGAATATTTCTCGTCTATTTAAATCTGAACCACCATCCGGAGAAAGAGTTACAACAACCCCTCTACGAACATTCCCTATACCACCTTCTCCAGCAACTAATGCTACAGTTTTAAAAAGATCGGTTGATGAATCATAATCACTATTTATTAGATTATCAAAATTAGGAGAAAAGACCACATATGGATTAATCTCTTGATCATAAGATCTATCAATACCATTATATAAATTAAATTGAAGTTTTCCTAAACCTGTTAAAATAATTTTAAATCCAACATTTCTTTCTATACAAAGATCTAATATGACTTTATAGAGACTTGTTCCTGTAAATTGACTACTTATTGTCAAATCAGTAATAGAAGGATCTGTAGAAACTTCGAATTCAAGAAGAGTTATTTGTCTATCCTCATCTGTTGGATCTATTGCATTTTCTGTAAGTAATTGTAAAATACCATCTTGAAAATCACCAACCAAACTAGTTAATGACCAAATAATACGTCTATCAAGAATAGATTCAAGAGACCGTCCTTTAACAATTATACTATTTCCTTCTTCAATACTAGATCTAATATGTATATTTTCAATAACCATAAGATGTTCTGATTCTGGAAGTGCTAAATATGATCCTTGATTTAATAGTGCTATAAAAGTTAAATCTGGGGATTTAGAAAATTCAAAATCTCCAAAATCATAATATCTATCCGTCCAAATAAGGGAAGTGAAAGTATCTATTATTCCAATAATTTCAAAAGAAGAATTTAAAATAGTTAGTTCCATATTTTAAACCCCCTCATAAGCAATTTTATTAGTGATTTCAAATTGAATAAATTCACCACCAGTATCTGCACTAAAAGAAAAAAGATTATCGCCTTTATCTATTTCAAACCAAGTAGGACTTGTACCCAAAGCATTGATGATATTTGTGGTATTGCCGTCTCTAATTAGAATAGCATATTTATTTCCTTTAACAGTAGATATAACAATTTCATCTCCAGCACTTATAGGATCTCCAGTTAAAGTTTCAAGTTTAACCGTATCAATGAACATTGTCTCAAAAGTCTCGGCATCCATTATTTCTATATTTGTTGCTTCTCCGGTAAAATGAAGAGACATAATTATCCCGACCGGAGCATCCCCAAGATAATAAATCGTTTTGATATCTGTAAAATTAATTGAACCAAATTCTATTAATTTTTCTGAAGCTGACTCATTAGAAAAAGGCAATTCAAATACTGATTCACTAGATCCAAATGTTGTAATTTGTACATCAGGAGCATACAAATATGGATCGGGACAAATAATGGAAATAATCGAACCTTCATTTGAACTAAAAATATTTATTTCATTAGACTCAACATATCCATATGTTTCACAAACACGATTATCCGTCTCAATAACAATCTTAATTTGCCTTTTTATAGGAAAATATTTATATGATTTTTGACGTAGATCTTCTATTGACGTTATTCCGTATTTTTTAAATATAAAAGAAAACAAAATATTTCTTGTATTAACTCTAGAAGAATTATATAGTGATCCGTCACTTCCAGATATTTCCTCTACATTAATATTTGCTTTTCCTGGATTAAGCCCATCAATACTTTGGATGAGGAACCCCGATTGCTCGGGGAACCTCAAATCCATAGTAATAGTCTCTTCCAGATAGTTAGTTATTTCTACAGAATTAATCATGCTTTAAACCCATCCTTTAGAGATTATTATCCGCTTGTTTTAACCAAGCCTTTCAACATTAACATTTGATTTCTTGTCTGCCTATAAATTTCTAATCTTGATAAGGCAGTTGGAGAGTTGTTAATTTGAGTAAGAGATATAGAAGAACCTTGTCGATCAGTAATCCTATTCGTCGGATCCTCACTAATAGTATTTTGTGATGCTAACCCATTTGATATACTAGAAATATTATTTGCTACTCCAGATACCATTAAAGTTTTATTATTAAGAAGGCCGGCTATTTGTTTTCCTCCAGAAATAACCTCTGTTAAATCAACAACTGGACGAATTGTTGGGGCAAATTCCATATTTTCCCCTAATGAATCTTTAATGCTTTTAACGGCACCGGTTATTCCAGAAACAGCTTTACTACCCATATTAATAGCGGCTTTCTCAACCATAGTTACCATATTAATTATACCATTAGCAAATCCTTCCCCAGTTAATTCGCCAAATATAGTAAAAACTCTTGATGGTGAGAAAATGCCAAGTAGTGTTTTAAGTGCATCAATTGCTCCACCAGCTAACTTACCAATGGCTTTTGCAACACTACCTACTCCGCTAGAAAGACCATTAGCAAGACCTTCAACAATTGCTGTAGCAAGTCGTCCAATCGCTGCTTGTAATTCTGGTACATTCTCATCAATTCCATCAGCAAGACCATTAATAAAGGAAATGATCAAATTAAAACCGGAATCAATAATATCTGGCAATTTATCAGCTACTGCATCGATAAAATTAGTAACTATCTCTATTGCTACCGTTACTATCTCTGCTATATTGTCTCGAATACCTTTTAAGAGTCCCATAATAATATCAATACCAGATTGAACAAATTCGGGTACTTTTTCTGCTAATGATGATAATAGTTCACCAATTAAAAATAATAAAGCA
>Ga0315289_10015165_pt1 | contig 10703 bp, 5 predicted proteins | sample YL17G11_40_MG_FD_203452 | JGI IMG/M metagenome (GOLD analysis project Ga0315289, IMG submission 203452) | Sediment microbial communities from Yellowstone Lake, YNP, Wyoming, USA - YL17G11_40 | ecosystem: Environmental > Aquatic > Freshwater > Lake > Sediment | place: USA: Wyoming | collected...
TATCTCTAGCGCCATCTTGACTCTCCACGTACATGATAGCATGGCCGTGCAGGTCTGACAAGTAGGCAAGTTTGTGGGTTGTGGGGGGCGCTCAAGAAAGGGGGGCCGATCAGCGGCGGGTGCGGAGGCCCAGCAGGCCCTCGATGCCGTACAGTACTCCGCCGGCGAGGCCGGTGATCAGGGCGATGCCGCCGATCGCCATGCCCAGCGCGGCGGCGGTGTTCGCGCCTGCCCCCGCCGGCGCAAAAATGGCAGTGCTCACTGCCTCACGCACCCCCCACCCGCCGATGGAGGGGATCAGCCCTGAGACGGAGAGGAGCGGCGTGGCCGCGAAAAAGTAGCCCAGGCTGATGCCGGCTCCCAGGGCCTGGCCGCACAACCAGTGGATGAGAATGTTGATGACGTTGAAGATGATGGAGACACCAAAGGCCATCAGCACTGCCCGCCAGCCGCAACCGGTGACGGCGGCGTAGACTCTGGCCAGCGGGCCCTCGCCCGCCAGGGAGATGGCGGCTGGCAGCCGTCCGGTGAGCCGTCGCAGCAGCCGGCCCTCCAGGACCAGCGCCCCTACGATCAGCCCTCCTCCCGCCACCGCCAGCAGCAACCAGACCAGCCAGGGTTCCATGTGGCTCACCTGGAACGGCAGTACTGCCAGCCCCATCACGAACAGCATCAACAAGCCCGTGATGCGATCGAGCAGGACGGTCCCGACGGCAGCCGAGGGAGCCGTGTCCTGGGCCAGTTCCAGCGCCCGGATCACGTCGCCACCGAACTGGCTGGGGAGAAAACTGCTGAAGAACTGCCCGACAAAGTACAGGCGCAGCAGGCGACCAAAGGGTATATCCAGGGCGAGGCTGCGCAGCAGGACGAACCAGCGGCAGGCGCGGACCACCAGGCTGAGCACGAAGAGTACGAGCGCAGCCAGCAGGTAGCGCAGGTCGGCCTGAGCCAATATGGCCAGGGTCTTACCCAGGCCGATCTTCCAGAACAGAAAGGCCAACGCTCCAATACTGATCAGTATGCGCACGACGTTCATCCAGCGTCTCTTCATCCGTCACCTCTAGGTTCGATGCGCAGCGAACCCAACACGATGCGATCTTCAGCAGGACAGGGCAGAGACAATGGCTACGCAGACCATCGGTAAGGTAACTGCCGTCATCTTCCAGGCGAATGCACACTCATTCATCGCTCACTACCCGAATTTTACTCAACAACAGCCGCTTGTCCAGCCAGTGGCCGTCCTCGGCAATGACCGGCAGGCGGCCCTGGCCTGGAACGTACATCCCTACCTCGATGTCGTAAAAGTCCGGGGGGGTCGTCAGCCCTATGGTCAGGTCGCGGACGTCCTCGACGATCTGTCCTGGTTCCCATTGGCTGGTGGGCGCGCTGCCACCGGCAGGATAACTGTCGCTGTTGGCCCAGACCTGGTTTTCGACGCCGAGGACGTGGGCGAAGATTCTATAATCTGTCTCCATGGGGACCAGTGCCCGCCAATAGAGCCTCAGGCGGACCGTCTCGCCAGGCTGCACCACGCGTCGGTCGAGCGTGTAGCCGGCCAGTACTGCCTGGTCGCCAAAGTTGGCTTCCAGCGGATTGGGAATCTCACCGGGCCGGGGCCGGATCTCGACGTGCTCCAGGCGCAACGCGTCGCGCCCATCGGCCGTGGCGAGGCGCGGGCCATCGGGCAGGTAGATGCCCACCTGGACGTATCCCGCATCTGGCGCGTAGGCTGTCTCCGGAACGTGCACGCGGTAGGTATCGGCAAAGACGACGCCAGGCTGCCAGGCGTCGGTGGGGTATCGCCCCAGGCCAGGGTACGTATCCCGTTGGGCGACCATCGTGCCCACGTCGCTCAGCAGGTGGACGAAGATGGCATAGTTCTGCTGTGTGCGCGCCAACGTCTCCCAGTACAGCGTGACGTCCACCGTGTCCCCGGGTTCGATGCTGGCCGGCGTAACCTGGTACCCCCGCAGCCGCGCCACGTCGCCGAGCCTGACGTCGGTGGGGTGCGGTACGGCAGCCAGTTCCGCCTCGGTCAGTGGCCGGGGGCGGGCGAAGGCCGGGGCGAGTACGCCGACCAGGGCACAGGTGGCCAGTGCAGCCATCCCAACTACGAGACCCGTGCTCGCCGTCCACGCCAGGCGGCGGGGGAGGAGCCGGCTCAGTCCCAGTGTTAGCACGAGGGCGAACGCGGGCAGGCCGGGGAACAGGAAGCGTCCCATCGCGCCGGCCGGTTGGATCATGATGTAGTAGAAAACGATGGCTGTGAAGGTGAGAGAGGTAGCCCCCAACAGAAGCAGGATGGCCACGGGGAGCGGGCCACGCCGGGGAAGCACGTAGCCGGCCAGGGCCAGGGCGCAAAAGGCCAGTAGCCCCTGGTAGATGGGCAGAGGCAGGGGAATCTGCCCGTAGCCGAAGCGCCCCCACAGGCTGCTCCAAAGGTAGGGTAGGCTCTGCCAGATCGCCCACCAATTGCCAGCCGCCGGCCGGCCGGCCCAGAGTTCGTTCAGTTTGTTCATCCCCGTGGGGTCGCCGTAGAGCGCATAGTTGCGCCAGAACCACCAGCCGGCGATGAGGGCCGCCAGGCCGGGGACGATGACGCCGCCGCGGACGAGAGTGCGCCAGTCGCGGGTCCGCCACGCGGCCAGGACGTAGGCCAGGGCGATGATGCCTCCCAAGGCCAGCAGGTTGAATTTGGTGAGGAGAGCCAGACCGTAGATGATGCCAATTTGTACGTCGCTGCGGGGGCGCGGGCCGTCCTGGACCAGCCGGACGCACAGCAACAACACTGCCGCGCCGCACAGCGCCGCCGGGATGTCGTTGTTGACTGCGCCGCTCAGGTAAACGAACTGCGGGTTGAACGCGACCAGCGCGGTCCCGCCCAGGGCCAGCACGGGTTGCTCCGGCAAGATCCGGCGTCCAATGCAGTACGTCAGCCAGACGGTGCCGGCGCCCATGAGGACGGTCATCCAACGCACGACGTAGGCGGCCAGCGCGACGCCGTGGAAGGGGAAGCGCTCGTCGTCGCCGTGCAGGTACTGGTTCTTGTTGTCGTCGCCGGCCTCCCAGTAGCGGTAGGCCCAGTAGGGGTTGATCGGTGGCTCGTAGTAGACGTCCTGTGCCACGGGGATCCACCCGCTGGCCAACGCACCCAGGGCATAGTACAGTGGCGGGTGATGGCTTTGGATGCGGGGAGGGTCAGCCTCCTGCATGGGCAGGCTGTGAGAGACAGTCAGGTATCGCACGTAGCGGAAGTGCCGGATTTCGTCGGTCGGCTCGTAGAGCGGGGAGGCCAGGCTATAGGCGACGGCCAGCGCCAGGTAGGCCATCAGGACGAGCAAGAAAAGAAAGTGGCGACGTACGCTCATCACGATGCGATCTATCCCCATAACCTGGAGTCACTCAGTAGGGTGACTTGGGCGCTGACTCATGCTCACTGAGTTTACCAAAACAGTCCTCAACCACAACAAGCGGCACCCAATGTGTCTCACGTCCATCAACGACGACGTTGAGGACGGAGTAACCTGCATTCTCACCAAGTCGCGGATTCAGCCAGACACCCGCAGCCTCATCCCATACGCCTGCATAATAGACCCAGCGGCTCCCACAGACCCCATCCCCCGTAGACACCCCCGTGGTCAAGCGATAGATTTCCCCCGCTTGCCACGGCCGCATCTGATGGCGAAAGGGCAGGTCTTGCAGATGTATGGCGATCAATTCGCCTTTCTCACGCCCCAGAGCGATCGCCGGCCGCAGCGTGGGAGGGATTGCCTCGCGCGCGCGCCAATGCAGCGTACCCTCCATACGGCCGCGCCTGAGCAACTCGAAGCTGGCATCTACCAACTCTATTGGTCCAAAAGAGATAGCAGGATGGTCCCCTTTTTCCTCCACCCCATCCACAACCATATAAGTATAGAAATCATCCCCGAGTGTAACGGTATGGGCGGCCCCTCTTTGAAAAACGAGCAGGCCATCACGGGCATACTTGAGCCCGAATGCACCGTCGCCAAAAAGGCGCTCAATGCTGGCTTCATATTCTGCGGTATTAGGAAACGTGTAGTAGGCCGCGGAAACATCGAGGACAACATAGTCTACCGTTTCTACGCCTTTAGGGTACTCGTAAATAACCGACCGGCCGCTCAGGTGAGGGACCAAGGTAGATTGGGCTGATACGGCAGCATCTGGAGGGACCAGTGATACAGCCTCGCGGACTACCTGGTAATGACGCCCACCCGTTGGAAACGCAAAATCGGCTGCCAGGGGAGTATAGCCGTACATGTAGTGAGCCAATCCACTGCCTGCGACGAGCAGCACCATTGCCAAGACAGACAAACTTCTCCACCAGTGCGAAGCACGCTGTAGTGCGACGCTGATCACCTTCCCGCCAGCCAGGGCAAGAAAAGGAGCGACCGTGGCATTGTAGTGCCAGCTATCGAATGCATAGTGGGTGGGGAAAATACTAAACAGGTTGATCACAACTGTCGGCAGTGCCATGAGAGTCAGAATGGGGCATAACAGGGGAAGAAACCCAAACGGTATCAACAACCAGGCCAGGTAAGTCACCTTGGGAGGAGCGAAGATGTGGGATAGCACAAGGCGTGGATCAGACCAGAATGTCATCAGTAAGCGTGCCGGTGGCCAGACCCACTCAGGGTAACGCCACAGAAACAGGTCGCGTACCGCCGCCAAACGCGCCTGTGTAGCGAACAGTGTCAACAGGTAAATCGCGCCACCTGACACACACACGATGGTCCCAACCAGTCTGAGGTCTTTACGACGCAACAAAGTGCCCAACCCAACGGCAGCGACCGTTAGAGCTACATCCTCCTTGCAAGCGAGTGCAAACAGCAACGCTGTTGCCGCCAAGGCCAGGCGTCTCTCCTCCAGAAAATAGAGAGCCCCCAGCAAAAACAGCGGGGCCAGCGCTGTTTCGTGGAAATCAGAAACTACGACCCCCTCAAGCGCCGGACTCAGGAAATAGGCCAGGACGATCAATAGTCCTACCCATGGCCGCCCATCAGTCCACCGTCTTACGATGAGGTACAGAGGGATCGCGCTGGCTGCTACTATCACTGCCTGTATGACCAGCAACGTCTCGGCTCTAGGAGCCAGAAGGTAAGGGAGCGCCACCAAGTAGAGTATTGGCTCTTGATGAACGAGCCAGCGGTTGGACACGGACTCGATCGTGTACACCAAAGAATGGCCGTGTGCGACGTTCCACACCAGTTGGTCGAAAATGCCCAGATCGAAGGCCGACGACCGGAGGGCATGGTGGCGTCCGATGGAATAGAAGGAAAAGTAAAGAGCAAAACCAACCACCAGGGCCGACAATGTCCACCAGTAGATTCGCCCCCTGCGCCCAGATTTTCTCATGTCCTCGCCCTGTTTTTCCATTGCCATCTCCCACAATTATCAGTCCGGGGATCGCCAGCAAGTATACCCTATCTTGTCTGTCCATCAACTCGGAACGGTCCGATCTCAATCCATTCTCTTGCTGGTACACCGCTTGTGTCCAACACTGGAACGTTCTGTAAGGCAGGGTAAGTGTACATCCCGACGCGCATCATGTAGTTGCCAGACGGTGTGTCTGCTGGAATCTGGAGGTCAAACCAGTTGAAGATCGTGTCGCCCGTGCGCCAGTAGGCAGGGAGGAGGCTCGGCCCATCTTGCTGCCCGCGCAGTTGTCCTTGCTCATCCAACAGGTGGTTAAACCAGTGATAGTACACGTCCTCGGTCGGCGTCGAGGTGGCGTGCCAGATTAACACCCAGTGGATCGTCCCGCCAGGGCGCAGATCCTCCTCCAAGAGGTACCCGGCCAGTTGTGCACCATTGGCCCAGGTGCGGGGCCCGCCGGGTAGTGGTTGCACGTTGGAAATCGCAGGCTTGCCTCCGCCCCAGCCATAGAAACGAAACGAGCGGGCACCCTCGCGCAGCGCGATACGCGCTTCCACTATTTCCGGGACCAGGGTGGCCAGCAGTTCCTCGCCAGGCGTCATCTCGTAGGTCGCCCAATAGACGGCCGGGCCGATCGGTACGACCAGCGCTGTCCGGATGTCCACTGAGCGATGCGGTCTGTCAACCATCAGGATGTCGGCCACGTTCGGCATCTCATACATGCGGGACTCATCCCCCTCGGAGAGCAGGATGACCTCTGCGCCTCCCATCTCCTGGCCCAGGCGCGTGGCCGTCTGAACCGCCTGGACCTCGTAGCGGATGGGAGTGCCGTACCCCCGCCGGGTATCGTGGGTCATCACAAATTCCAGGAGCGAGGTGAACTCTATCGTTTGAGCGATGGCGAGCGCCAGCACGAACAGAAGCAGCACTCCCTGGCCCAATCGCAACGCCCAGTTAAGGCTTTGGAGGTCTCCAAAGACTTCCGAGGCCTGGCCAAACCGACGCCCTGCAAGTGCGACCAGCCACCCAATGAGGATGAACTGGGATGGCAAGGTGGTGGTCATGTAGTGGGGGGCAGGGGGGGGGGCCTGCCGCGTCAGGATTAGGGTCGGCATCGCCAGCCAGGTGACGGCCATCAGCGCAGCGGCGGTCTCATCATCAAGGCCAGTGCGCGCCTGGCGGATTGCCCGCCACAGCACCAATCCACCCCCGGCGACTACGAGCCCTCCTTCAATAGCGAAGAGCCAGCGGATGTTGGGGGTCGCAGCTACAAATTCGGGGTAGCGATCTGGCCCGATCAGCCAATGCAGGTCCAGGCCGGTAGTGATGATCCAGGTTGCGTACGTCGCGTCGGCAGTCGTGCTTGCTGGCCGCTGCACGATTTCCAAGAAGCGATGGACGTTCCGCCAGCCTTGCCGGGCGTCAACGGCGAAGTACGGAATAAAGGTCAGTGCTGCTAACAATATGCCGAGTGGCACCACTTTCCAGTCCAGTCGTTTACGGAACACGAGTGCCCACAGGATAGTCAGCGGAATGAAGGGCAACGTGGAGAAGTGGGTATGCACCAACACTGCCAGCGCCAGGCTATGTGCCACCAATGCCCAACGGCGGCCACGCACGAACGCTAACCATCCGGTCACCACGTAGGGTAGCACAAGTGGGGGCAGCAGCGTCGTATGCCAGATTTTGCGCGAATAGATCACGGCCCACGGCGCAACGGCGAACAAAAGGGCCGCCACCAGTGCAGCCGTCCGGCCAAACCAGCGGCGTGTCAGAAAATAACACCCGATCACCGTGGCCAGGTTGATCGCGGCGACGAAACCGGTGACGAAGATCGGGCTGGGCGAGAGCCTATACGGAATCGCCAGCAGCCAGATGGCGGCAGGGAACGTATCGAGCCCGGTGGACGAGATTGGGCCGACCCACGTAATCTGGCCCTGCCGGGCCATATTCAACGCCCACTTGGAGATCTCCGCCTGGTCCCACAGGAACTCTACCTGGTCCAGGTGGCTAAAGCGTAAGAGCGCCGCCAGGAGTACTAGGGCACCCAGCAGGATCGGTTCGAGTTTGGCGATGGAAAGGTGGTTTGCCCTCAAAATACTTCAACCTCCGGCAACCATATCCGATCGTTGGTGGCCCCGTCCGACGTCTGCATTTGCCAGCGTACCATTGTGTCTGGCGAATAGAGGCCGAGTTGAAGGCGGTACGTGCCAGGCTGCGTACCCGCCGGAATGGGAATCCGCACGTAATGTACGATGACGTCGCCAATCTCCAGGCCGCGCACGGCCGTTCCCCATCCATCGTACTGCGTGTAGGGTTGCCCGTCCTCGTCGAGCACGTGGACGAAACTGGCGATCGGGGGTCTCAGGTCTCCGCTGACCTGCCACAGCAAGACGAGCGAGATCTCTTGGCCGGGGGATACCCTTTCTTGTGCCAGGCGGTAGCCCAGCAATTGGATGCTGTCGTTGAACTCGACTGGCGGGACCACGCTGCGACCTTCTTCCGGTGTCCATAGTGGCGACTGGGCTGACCAACGTTCCAGGAGGGGCTGAACTGCGCGCCGGGCATCCAGGTCCCATGCCCCCTGATCGTCGGCTTGTGCGTGGCGCAGCGCTGCCTCTCGCAAATCCGGCACATGGGCCAGGGGATCCGTCACCAGGTAACGCGCCGGGCCCTCCATGGCAAAGACGAAGGAGTTACTATCCACTACCCATTTCACAATCAGGCGTTGGCCCTCGCGCCAGCCCAGTTCTTCTGCCGGTACATCGGCGACGCGCGTGCCCTGTACCAACGCCCGGACGATAGGAGTTGCAGGTGGGTAGTTGACATTGTACAGATTGATGGAGTAACCGGCACGGGTGTCATGGAGCCGTGAGCGGAAGCAGGCGTATAGATCGGGATGGGTGAGCACCAGACCCTGTCTCAGGCTGGTGCGGCTGATGGCATACCAGCCTGGGTCGGGGGTGTACGGGTTGAAGGCCATGGATTCGGGGCCGTCCACAAAGTGCAAGAACCCAGGCGCCGGCCAGTAGCGGATCCCATAGATGTCCGGGATCGCGGAGCCGAAGTAGCCGAGGTGAACATACGGGATATGCCGTGCCTGCATGGTGGCCTTGAGCGCCGGCAGGTCCTGCCCCCAGTCGAGGTTGGCGTCCACGAGGTAGCGATCCGCGTTGGCTGCGCCACCGGCCAGGTCGTTGAAGAACGAAAGATGGTGTGGATAGATCGCCACAGCGTCCAACGCCAGCCAGATGGTAAGCCCGATCACAACCACCAGCAGGATGGCGTCCTGGCGGCGCTGGAGGGGCCACGGAATCCCCATGATCGCCTGCCCGGCCAACCTGAACATAAACGGCAAGAGCGGTAGCAGGAAGCGGTGTCCAAGTTGCAGCGCACTGGCCTCGGCCGCCACCGCAAAGATGGCCATGGGCAGCAGGATTGGGCCCAGGACCCGCACCGCACGCCGTTGGGCGAGCACGAGCAGGCCCAGACCTGAAAGGAGCAGCACAGGCAAGGGAGTTTTGAGGAGCAGGGCCAGCGGATAATAGAACCACACGCCGTTGGGCCACACTCGCCCAAGAGCATACGCCGGCTGGCCGTTGATGAGGCGGTCGCCTTGAAACAAGATGCCCTTCCAGAAGGCCGGGGCGGGCAGGCCGTTGGCTACCGAGAATCCGTAGACCGCCCAGATGGTCAGCCCGCAGATAGCCGCCACGCCGATCAGCCCCGCGGCGCGCTGCCGCCACAGCCGAGGCGCTCTGGGCAACCGGCCCTCAGCCGGACGATGGGTCAGCGCCAGGAGCAGTGCAATGGGGCCAATGATCAGCCCGCTGTGTTTGCTCACGCACGCCGCTCCGGCCAGCAGGCCGGCGACGACCAGCCGCACGACGGAGGGGCGCTCCAGCCACCGCCACCATGTCCACGTGGCAAAGAAAAGCATGGCCGCCACGCCCAGGTCATTGGTGCCGAGACTGGCGTGGGCAACGATGCCGGGGTCCAGCACGTATAGGGTCAGCGCCAGCAGCGCGGGCCAGCGGCCCGACACCTCGCTCGTCCAGCGGAACAGCGCGGCACCGAGCAAGATGGCCAGGGCGACGTTGGGGAGCCGCCCCAGCCAAATCAGGCGGAGGGCCAGGCCCGGGTTGGCCTGCCACAGGAAGACGTCGCCGAAGGAGCCATATTCCGCCTGCTGCCAGGCGCTGCTTTCGAGGGGGAGGTGCGGGTCGAGCAACAGTAACGGGGCGGCCACCCACGCGTCAATCAGCGGAGGGTGGTCGCTGTTAAGGCGCACGTCGCCGGTCCGCAGGTAGGCGTAACCGGCGCCCAGATGGTACGGTTCGTCGAAGGCAGCAGAGTTCGCAGCCGCGCTCCCCAGGGCCTGGATGGCCAGCAAGGCGAGCGCGGCTGCGACGTATAGTAGAACCCACGGCTTGCAGGTTGGAAGCGTACGCCGTATCCCTATCCGCTCGTTGACGTCAAGCGGTCTCAACGATCCCCTGGCGATACCGGGCGCAACCTACGGTGTACAGGCTGCGTTCGGGGTGACCTTGAAGTTATCGAAATGGTAGTCCACGGGCGTTATCTCATAGGTGCCGCCGATCAGGCCAACCCGCGTGGTACCACTGAGGCCACTCAGGCGGTAGGTGCCCTTGTTCTGGCCATCTATGTAGATAGTAAAATTGTCGCCATCCACGCCAACCTTGAACGTGTGCCACTGGGTGATGTCGAGCGCCCCCGCATCCTGCCCGATGCCTGGATTGTCCAGGTAGGCGCACCCGATCATCGGATATTTGTACTTCGGGTTATGCGCAATGAACCACCCCATCTTGTTTTCACCTATGCTCGTACACAAGGCATATATGTTCGTGTTGCTCTCGTTGGCACCGAAGACAAGCCCTCCGCTAGACCAATACGGGTAAAAGTCCCAGTTCTGATAGGGGGGCTCGCGCTTGAAGAGCTTTATCCGCGTCTCGACGCAGTACTTGTCGGTGGGAGGCCGGTAGGGAGCCAGGGCATCCGGCTGGTGGAACCAGATGTAAGGTCCACCTGCGTCAATCATGATGCGGTACTGGCCATTGTCGTAGCGCAGCCGGTAGTAGGTGTTGGTCTCTGGGATGACTTTCGTCGCCACGACCGGCCAACCGCTGCCGGAGTTACTAAAGTCGTCAAAGAAGCCGAGGCTCACGGATTTGACGTTGCTCCATTCACCTGGCCCATACTCGTTGCTGCCCCGCACGCGGTAGTAATACGTACTGCCAGTTCTGCCAGTGAATCCGTACGACTTGCTGCCGGTGGTATAGTTGATTACG
>Ga0315289_10015166_pt1 | contig 10703 bp, 10 predicted proteins | sample YL17G11_40_MG_FD_203452 | JGI IMG/M metagenome (GOLD analysis project Ga0315289, IMG submission 203452) | Sediment microbial communities from Yellowstone Lake, YNP, Wyoming, USA - YL17G11_40 | ecosystem: Environmental > Aquatic > Freshwater > Lake > Sediment | place: USA: Wyoming | collected...
GCCCTCCGGCAGGTCGCGCGCCACACCTCCAAAGCGGAAGTAGTTGCACATCATACGTGAGCCAGCCACCACCTCGAAAATGTCCAGGATGAGTTCGCGCTCTTCGAGCGAATACAGCATGGGGGTGAAGTATGCACCCAGGTCATTGAGCAACGCGCCGATCGCCATCAGGTGATTGGCGATACGGGTCATCTCCGCCATCATTACGCGCAAGTAGTTGGCGCGTTCAGGCACGGCGATCTGCATCAGCTTTTCGACCGCCAATGCATAGCCGAAGTTATTGCTCATCGAGGAGAGGTAGTCCAGCCGGTCGGTGTAGGGCATATTCATCAAGAAGGTGTTGCGTTCCCCGATCTTCTCGTGGTTACGGTGCAGGTAGCCCATCACCGGCTTGAGGCTAACAATGGTCTCGCCATCCAGCATGACCGCCACGCGGAACACGCCATGCGTGGACGGATGCTGGGGTCCCATGTTGACGATGATACGGTCGGATGCCAAGCCAGTTTCGTCCTGCTGGGATTCCCGCAAGGCCTCATAAAGCGCCTTCTCAGGCTCGTACTTGCCCTTATCCGGGTTGAAGCTATCCGGATAGGCGATGTTATCGCCAAATGGGTTCTTGTCTTCGGCCTGGACGATCATGCCTTCCGGCCAACGGCTCTTGAGGGGTTTGCCCTCTTCTTCGAAGTAGGCTTCTTTCCAATCCTTGCGCAGCGGGTGGCCAGCAAAGCCCTCCCACATCAAGATGCGGCGCAGGTCGGGATGGCCGGTGAACTTGATGCCGAGCAAGTCCCAGGCCTCGCGCTCCTGGAGTTCTGCGCCGGGATAGATCGAAATGAGCGATGGTACCTCGACCGGGTCTTGGCGCGGCGCCTGGACTTTGAACACCAGTCCCGGGCCGCCGATAGTTTTGTAGACGTGATAGACAACCTCAAGCTTGCCTTCGGGGAGATAGTCCACTCCGGTGACGGAGGAGAGATAATCGTAGCCAAGCACGTCGCGCAGGGCGGCTCCAAATTGGAGCAGGTTGTCTTTCTCCACGATCCAGCCGGAGTAGCCAGGGCGGGAGTCGGCGCTGAGGATGCCGGGAAAAAGGGCCGGGAGGTCGAGGGCTTCGTTGGGGATAGGTATCTTCATATCAGCCTCTGTCATGAATTCTGCCCCTTGATCTGCGGGATTTTACGCGGATCAATCAAGTCCGGCCCCAGGATAGGGATGGGAATGGCCTCAGCCGGGCCTTTCTGGTACCAGCGTACGGTTTTGATGGATTGGGTGCTGATCTTCTCTTGCAGCTTGATCAGGCCGTTGAGCAGGGCCTGCGGGGTGGGCGGGCAGCCTGGAATGTAGACATCCACCGGGATAAACCGATCTATACCCGATACGACGTTATATCCCTCCTTGAACGGGCCGCCGCCCGAGGCGCACGCGCCCATGGCGACCACGTACTTGGGTTCGGGCATCTGATTGTACAGGCGCACGATGGTGGGCGCCATTTTCTTGGTCACAGTACCGGAGACGAGCAACAGGTCACTCTGGCGCGGGCTGGGACGCATGATCTCCATACCGAAGCGGGCGAAGTCGAAGCGGCTGGCGGCGGTGCAGATCATTTCGATGGCGCAGCAGGCCAGGCCGAACATCATCGGCCAAACCGAGGCGCGCCTTCCCCAGTTATAGAGGCGGTCGAGCGTGGTGATGGCTACTTGACCCTGTAGTTCTGGTGGGATTTCAAAGTCCGGAGTGTTGAGTCCATTGGTGTCCATGAGGTCTCCTCGTTTTGACCTCACCTACCCCCACCCGGCCTCCGACCACCCTCCCCCTTCCTCTCCCATTGGGAGAGGAAGGGGGAGGGACGGGGAGGTGGTGGTGAGGTTTAAATCACGAACAAACGGGCGGATTATAGCCGCTGGAATAGAGGTTGTCAATTCAATTACGCAAATATATATTAGCGAAAATAATATTGGTGGGTATAATATGACCTAACCCCCGTTCCCCCTTCTCTTCGAGGGAAGAGGCAGGGGGGAAATGCCTAGAATATGCCCACCTCCCGCCAGATAATCCTTGCCTACATTCGCAAACACCAGGCCGCCTCCGCCGCAGGGATCAGTCGCGCCCTGGGGATGACCCCGGCCAACGCCCGCCATCATCTCGCCCATTTGGAGGCGAATGGACTGATCGAAGTCACCGGCCAGCAGCGCGGGGAGGGAAGGGGGCGGCCAGTACAGGTTTATGGTCTATCGCGCCAGAGCCTGGACGATAATGTGGCTCATCTGGCAAGTGTATTGTTGGAGGAATGGTTGACAAACATTCCACTGAAAAGGCAGGAAGAACACCTGCGCGCCCTGGCGCAGAGGATGGCACGTGGCGTATCAACAAGCAACTCATCGGCTGGGGGACAAAATGCGCCGTTTCCCCGCCGCCTGGCCCAGTTGGTTGAGCGGCTGAATGAAATGCACTACCAGGCGCGCTGGGAAGCAGGCGTGGCCGGGCCGCGCATCATCCTGGGGTATTGTCCCTACATGAGGATTATTAGCCGCCATCCTGAATTATGCCACGTGGATGCTTTGCTGCTGGAAGAGTTTCTCGGCTCCGCCATCCGCCAGACGGCAAAGTTGCAGGCGAGCGCCAGGGGGCTGCCTTTTTGTGAGTTCCTTTTGCGGATGAGTGCTTAATAGATTGTCAGTAGATCACGAAACCGTAGTGACGACTTCATTCGTGCGGTGAAAAAGCGACTAAAGTCGCCACTACGAAGCCTTTTCGTGAAGTACTGATTGTGTATTGACTGGATTGCGATTAGAATCTCTAGCGATGCCTGCCAACAATGTCACCCGCCTGCTGGATTCCCGTAAGATCACCTACACTGCCTTTGAACTGCCTGCTGAAAAGCTCGGCGCGATGGAAACCGCGCGCCTATTGGGAGTTCCTGCCGAGAACGTCTACAAGACCATCGTGGTAACGCGTCTGAAGCCAGGAAAGCCAATCCTGGCAGTCATCCCCGGGACGCACCGCGTGGATCTGAAGCTCCTGGCAGCCGCCCTGAACGATAAAAAGGTCAGTCTGCCCACCGAGCGCGAGGCCGAACAGTTGACCGGTCTGCAGGCTGGCGGCATCTCGCCGCTGGCGCTACTCAACAAGGGTTTTCAAGTACTGATAGATGCTTCGGCGCAGAACCTGGCCGAAGTCCACGTGAGCGGCGGGCAGCGCGGACTGAATATCCGCCTGCCCCTCACTGCCCTGGCCGAGTTGACCCGGGCGCGCTTCGTCAAGATCAGCGTCCCAGAAACCTGATGCTTCTTTTCCCAAAGTTCCAATTTTATCCTATAATACGTTGACTAAGAATGTAATCCGGGAGAGGATCATGACCGAACAAACCGCCAGTTCTGAACAAATCATTGTCTGCCGCGATGTGCAGAAGTGGTACGGCCATTTCCAAGCTCTGAAGGGGATTAGTATGGACGTAGAGAAAGGAGAAGTCATCGTCATCTTCGGCCCTTCTGGGTCGGGGAAGTCCACCTTCATCCGCACACTCAACCGCCTGGAGGAACATCAGAAAGGTAAGATCGTCGTTGATGGCATCGAGCTGACTAATGACATGCGTAACATCGAGAAGATACGCATGGAAACCGGCATGGTCTTCCAGCAGTTCAACCTGTTCCCGCACCTGACCGTGATGCAGAATATCACCCTGGCACCCATCCAGGTGCGTAAGTGGACGAAGCAGAAGGCTGAAGAAGTGGCGATGCAACTTCTGGAACGGGTAGGCATCCCGGAACAGGCGCAGAAGTATCCCGGCCAGCTCTCAGGCGGCCAGCAGCAGCGCACTGCCATTGCCCGCGCCCTGGCCATGCAGCCCAAGATCATGCTCTTCGACGAACCCACCTCGGCGCTCGACCCGGAGATGATCAAAGAAGTACTGGACGTGATGATTGAGCTGGCGCAATCGGGCATGACCATGCTGGTGGTGACGCACGAGATGGGCTTTGCCCGCGCGGTGGCGAAAAGGATGTACTTCTTCGACGAGGGCCTGATCGTCGAGAGCGGCTCGCCGAATGATATTTTCAAAGACCCAAAGGAAGACCGGACGAAGCTATTCCTTTCGCAGATTTTGGAACATTAGCACGAATGTCCCGCCTTTGGAACCGCGAAGGGGCGACACTTGCACCTGCTGCAAGTGCAGGTGAGAGCGCGAAGAGAAACTAACCCTCGCAAAGGTTAATAAAACTACGCGGTTGCCTGCCCCCGTTCTTTGGGGGTCGCATCTTCGCGGTGAATCTTTTTGGTTACGGCTGGAAGGTGCGCTATGAATCAAACTCCCCGATCTGCTCGCCATTAACCCAGACGGAGTAATGCCCAGGGGGGAAACTGCCCAGGGGGATGTTGGCATCGAAAGGTTTCAGCATCTGGGCGCATATCTTGGTCGAATCTGTGAGTGAATATACCTCGATCGTGATGCGGCTTTGCTCATCTGGCGGGCTGACCTGCACGCGCAAATTATCGCACGGAGTTGGCAGATTCCCTTGCAGCGTCAGAACTACCTGGACAGGGTAGCTCTCGAGGATGTGGATTTGTGCCAAATCCAGATAAACGTTACCTTGTGAATTTACCCTGTCATCCGGTTGGGGGGCGTAAGGATTGGCAGGTGGTTCGTTTGTAGATGGCATATTTTGGTGAGAAGGTGTTGCTGTAATCACACTTGTTGGAGCCAGTGAGGGGAGGAAATTGGTCGGCAAGCAGGCAACCAACAGAACAAGCGAGAGTATCAGGGTAATCCAACGTTTCATTTTGACCTCCAGATTCTATCCACAATATCGACGCGTATGAACCTGGTAAAGTTCCCCGGGGATCGTGGGTTGATCGTTCCCAGGAATGAATTGCCGATCACCCCTTGATCACCGCCACCGGCCGCAGACGGGCCACCTTGCGGGCGATGTCCGCCGCGCTGACCGTCTCCACCACCTCATCCACATCTTTATAAGCCTGGGGGGCTTCCTCGGCCAAGCCCGGCATCGAACCGGCGCGCACCCTGATCCCTTCTCGCTCTAACTCGCGGCGCAGCTCATCACCGCGGATTTCGTGTTTGGCTTTCGAGCGTGACATCACGCGTCCCGCCCCGTGGCAGCAGGAGCCAAACGAGCGCAGCATGCTCTCTTCCGTACCGACCAGAACCCATGAGGCGGTGCCCATGCTGCCAGGTACGAGAACCGGTTGACCAGTTTCTTGGTACTCCGGTGGCAGGCCAGGCGTGCCGGGGCCGAAGGCGCGCGTCGCACCCTTGCGGTGAACGCACACTTTGACGCGTTCCCCGCCCACCTCGTGCGTTTCGATCTTGCCCATGTTGTGGGCGATGTCGTACACCTGGCGCAGGTCCCAGCCTTTCACCTTGCCCGCAAAAACCTGCTCGAAGGCGCGCCGGACGGAGTGGGCCAGAATCTGGCGGTTGGCAAAAGCGAAATTGGCGGCAGCGCGCATCGCGCTGAGATATGCCTGTCCTTCTGGCGAATCCATCGGCGCGCAGACCAGTTCACGGTCGGGCAGCTCGATGCCGTAACGCCGCACTGCCGCCTGAAGCTCCTGGACGTAATCGGTGCAAACTTGGTGACCGAGTCCGCGCGAGCCGCAGTGGATCTGTACCGCTAGACAGCCCTGGCGCAGCCCGAAAACGGCAGCAATTTCCGGGTCTAGCACCGCCTCAACCACGTCCACCTCGACGAAATGATTCCCCGCGCCCACCGAGCCTATCTGCCCGTGGCCGCGCTTCTTGGCCCGTTCGCTGACTTTGGCCGGATTCGCCCCCTCCAGGCAACCGCCTTCCTCGGTGCGGATGAGATCGGCTTCCATAGCATAACCATTTTTCAAAGCCCAGCGCGAGCCTTCGCGCAGCACCCGCTCCAATTCCGGGATTTTGACGCTCACCACGCCCTCCACGCCTACGCCGCTGGGGCAGTATTTGTTCAGCAGCGTAGCGAGCGCGTCGAGGTGGGGCAGGGCGGTCAAGTATTCGATGTCCGAAGCCAACAAACGCACGCCACAGTTGATATCATATCCAATTCCTCCCGGCGAGACCACCCCTTTTGGAAACTGAGTGGCCGCCACTCCGCCGATGGGGAAGCCGTAGCCCTGGTGCATGTCAGGCATGACGACCACTGTCCCGACCAGCCCCGGCAGGGTAGCTGCGTTGACTGCCTGTTCCAGCGACTTGTCATTCATGATCTGCTCGAGCAGCCTTTGCGTGGCAAATATCCGCACCGGCACGCGCATATCCGCGCGGAAGGATTGCGGGATTTCCCATTCGTATGGAGTGATACGTTTCAGATCTTGCAGGTGGACCATGGCTGTCTCCTTTCTGCGTGTCATTGCGAGGGGCAAAGTCCCGAAGCAATCTCCGCTCCCGCGAGGGGATTGCTTCGTCGCCCTTAGAATTTGCTCCCTGGCCTAGCCCGCCAGGTTAGGCAGGGCTCCTTGAAACGACACATGAAACTTACACATCAAATACAATCTCTACTTCATAACCTCGCGCAGTCTGCTGGATTTGCAGGTTGTGGTATGTCACTGCTTTTATCGCTTTGGCCAACGACAAGATGGGAGCACCAGACATTTCGACCTTTAGCTTTATCCCTTTAACTTGAATGTCGAACTCATCGAATATCAGGTGTTCCTGTTCGACAGCATAAACCAGTTCCGAGAGAAAAGCAACCAGCAGACTCTCTGCATCCGGTGCCTCGACCTCGAACGTGTGCTTCACTTTCGGACCCTCAGCTTGATTCGCGCCCGAAAGTGCGTACATGCCCCGAGCCGATTCGGCAAACAGTGCCGGAAGGCTCTTGGCCCAGACGCGTAATGCCCAATCAGCCGTATGCGCTTTTTCCTCGAAACCCATGTCAAACTCTCGTCAATCTTCCTTATTCCTGAATCTGACCGGTTCGAAGAGCTGCGGTGCTTCCACGTAAATGCCACGCCCGCTCACGGCGACCGAGCCATCCTGCAAACAGATTTCACCAGTGGCGAAAACCTTGCGCCCCTCCTGACCGGAGAGACGGGCTTCCAGCTTGAGCGGCTTTCCCAAAGGCACCGGGTGGCGGTAGTTGAGTTCCAGGTTGACAACAGCGACGTTAAATCCAGCGCGCCAGACGGCCGCGCCCATGGCCTCGTCCAGTATCGCTGCTGAGGCGCCGCCGTGGGCGTGACCGGGCGGCCCTTGCTGGGCTTCATTCAACGTGAATTTAGAGAGGATCGTCCCATTCTCATTCGTGTACCAGGTGAGGCCAATGCTATGCGGATTGTCCGATCCGCAAACGAAGCAAGGGCCATGTTCGGGCAATTGTTTCATACACACTCCTCAAGTGTATTGTAATCGGTTTGAAGCTAATCTGAGGAAAGGATGATGGTATCGTGGTCGGCGCGGGCAAAGAAGGCGCGATATGCAGCAGTCTCGGCTAGTAAACCTTTGAGGGCTATGAAAAACTCCTGTTGAAGGTATGAGTTGGCCGGATTTGTTTGTGCTGTGAAATGCAACTTCTGCCCTTCGATGCGCATTTCGAAATACCCTCCTGCCGATAGCCACTCCAAACCCAACCGAACGGTCGCCTCGCGCTGGGCAGTAGCGACCGCCAGTTCCATCAGCGTTACGCTTCCGCCGCGCTTGTTCATTGTAAATTTGACCAGTCCTGTTAGGCGTTTGAGGAACACTTTTGGCTCGTCTGTGCCAGGATGGATGGCAAAGAGATGGATTTCCTCCGGCTTTACTTTTTCGAGCGCTAGGTGCAACTCGGCGCTGCTGGGCGGTGTCGTCCAGATGGCTAAGGCTTTTGCAGGCTCCAGGCCATTTCGGTCTGTCCCGCCGACGGCTTTATTATCCTCGCCTTCGACCCAGATGATGGTTGTAGGTTGCAGGTTTAAAGCTGCAAGTATGTTGCGAGGGTCTTCTGCGTTTCGATGGTCAACGATCTCGATCCGGGGCTTTGCGACCCGAATCGGCTTCTCTTCGATCAAACGCAGGTCAACAAATTCCAGCGAGACCTGGCGCACGCCGCGGAAATCACTGGCGCGCAGGGTATAGGCCAGGTCGAATTTGCCGCCTTCCTCTGTGATGAGGCCAGGAAGTTCTTCTCCGCTGCCGTTCCACCATAAGACGGTCTGGGTCACCCCATGTTCGTTCTTAACGGTGAGCTTCAGGTGTTCTTTGTTCCTGCCGATCTCTGCGATGGTTTGAAGGATGAGATTGCGCGTAGCCAAGATCAGCTTCTCGTTACCAGGACCGAAGGGACCAAGCTGCTCGATGTTTTCGGACAGGGCGAGATCCAGGTTTGTCAGCTCAAACCAACCATCAATTTCGATCGTCGGTTCGATCTCGACCTTACCTATCATACCCGCGACGGTTTTAGTAATCGCTTTGCGGAAAGCGGGCAGCCTTTCTGCCTCCAATGAGAGGCCGGCAGCCATCGGATGGCCGCCGTAGTTGAGCAGCATATCCTGCTGTGCGGCGATAGCGGCGGTAATGTTGACGCCTTCAATCGAACGGGCGGAACCCCGCGCTGGTTCGTCCGTCGGGGCCGAGAACAGGATCACGGGGCGGTGGTAGCGCTCCACCAAATGACTGGCGGCGATGCCGATCACACCGCCCGACCAGGCCGGGTGAGAGAGAACAATGATCGGTTGAGCAAGAAGCGACGGATCGGCGCGCAATTGCGCTTCCGCAGCCAGCGTGACCTGCCGCGTCAGCAGTTGGCGTTGGGCATTCAGCCCCTCCAGTTGGGTAGCCAGCAAACGGGCGCGGACAGGATCATGGGTGGTGAGCAGCTCGACAGCCGGGTTGGCGTCGCTGAGGCGGCCCAGGGCGTTGAGACGAGGCGCGAGCGCGAATCCGATGTGTTCTTCGCTGAGATGGGAGGGCGTAAGCTGTGCCATTTCCATCATCACATTAAGCCCCAAACGCTCCGTAGAACGTAAGACTTGAAGGCCTTTTTGGACGAGATATCGAGCGTCACCGCGTAAGATAGCAAGGTCGGCCACCAGACCGAGCGCGACAAGGTCGAGTAACGAGTCACGAGTGACTGGTAACGAGTGATGGTTAGCGGAAGATGAACTCGTTTCTCGTTTCTCATTCCCTGCTTCGAGCAACGCTTCTGCCAATTTGTACGCCACCCCCGCGCCGGAAAGAGTGGAGAGCGGATGGCCTTCCGGCAACAGTTTCGGGTTGACTAGGACCGCCGCCTGTGGAAGCGTCCCCGGCAGATCGTGATGGTCGGTGATGACCATGTCCACGGCGTGGGCACGCGCGTAATCAACGGCTTCGTGGGCGGTTATGCCGGTGTCGCAGGTCAGGATGAGCTTCGGGCCGCGCTCGATGATTTCCTTGAGAAAGGGGATGTTGACGCCATGACTTTCCCTGGCGCGCACCGGGATGTGATATGTTACATCTGCCCCGAGGCTTTGCAGCGTGGAGATGAGGATTGCTGTGGCTGTCTGGCCGTCTACGTCGAAATCGCCCCACACACAGATCGGCTCGTGGGTGCAGATAGCGACCTCCAGGCGGTCAGCAGCGGCTGAAAGGCCGGGGAGTTCGGTGGCAGCCGTCGGGTTGTAATGAACCGGGGAGAGAAAGGCGCGGGCGGCCGGCGCGGTCGTGATCCCGCGTCGAATCAAGGTCAGCCCGACGAGGGGATGCAGGTCGGGCAAAGGAGGGTGTGAGCTTAGAGGAGCAGGTTCTATCCAACGCATCACAGCTCAATTTCCTGGATTTGTTCAAAGTCAATCTCGACGCCTGACAACTCAGTCTCGATATCATCCATATCACCTGCCTGGGTGCCACGATTGCAATATGAGCGGTAAGGACAGTAGGCGCACTTCTCTTCGTTGGCGGTGAGGGGAAAATCTTGTCTGGCAGTGATCTCAGCGGCCAGGCGGGTCAGCGCATCCCAGTCACGCTTGTACTGTGATGCGGTGTAGGGGAAGCGGGCTGGCTCAGTTGGGAAATCGGCGTACCAGTAAATCATCTCGATCTTTTTGGGCTGGAAGGGCGTTTGATTGTTCAAGTGCGCGCCGGCCTGGATGAGCAGGGCGCGGAAGACGCGGGTTTGCAGCCGGGCGACCATCCACTCGTCGCGCGAACGCTTGCGGTAGGTTTTCCAGTCAAAGATGAGCACCTTTTTGTCAGGCTGAACGGCAATCAGGTCATATTTCGCCAGCAGACGGTGCTCGCCAAGCGGGGCGGAGAGGGTATATTCGGGGTATAGACTTCCAAGGTCTTTGAGGCCTCGGAGGTCTGAGGCAATGTAGTTATCCCACCAACGACGCAGATCAGGCGTGTTTGCCAGGCGAGCCAGTTTCTCGACCGGCAATCCGATCAGGTGCTGCTGTACCAACCGGTGGAAAAACACGCCTTCCTGTTGGTGACGTTCGTTTTCGATGGCAGGCTCAGTCTCGACCGCCGGCCAAGCCAGTTGCTCGATGTAGCGAAGTTGGAAGCGACGCGGGCAGTCGGTGTAATCCTGCATTGAGGATTGACTGAAGGTGAATGGGTTTTCGATTTGCGATTTCAGGTTGACGATTGTAGATAGCATGGCTACTTCCTCATCTGTTCCCGAACCCACGCCAGCGCATTGCCGGGGGTACCAATCCGCAATCCGGATTTTTCAGCTACTTTTGGATCAGCCAGAAATTGTTTGCGGTTGAGTGTGACCAGATAATCCACGCCCGCCTTGACCGCCGCC
>Ga0315289_10015169_pt1 | contig 10702 bp, 9 predicted proteins | sample YL17G11_40_MG_FD_203452 | JGI IMG/M metagenome (GOLD analysis project Ga0315289, IMG submission 203452) | Sediment microbial communities from Yellowstone Lake, YNP, Wyoming, USA - YL17G11_40 | ecosystem: Environmental > Aquatic > Freshwater > Lake > Sediment | place: USA: Wyoming | collected...
ATAGAGGACACCACATGAGAACCATCCTTTTCTTCGACGATTGGCCGATCCTGACGAGGCAGAACATCAATCGCCGCTGGTTCGCGGCCGAGCCGTGGCCCGGCGTGACGCCGTGGAGCGATCCGAAGGTCCCCATCACCAGCGTGAACACCGTGATGCGCGACCCGGCCACCGGTCGATGGCTGATGTGGGCCAGCGGCCTGACCAGCCTGGCCTTGGGAGATAGAGGCTTCTGCCTGTGCCTCTACGAGTCCCCCGACGGGTTCGACTGGCGGCCGATGCCGCAGGACCCTTTGGCGGACCCCAAGGCCACGAAAGAGGCCCCGCACATGGTCTTCAGCGGCGAGCACGCCGGCGGCGGGGCGATGGTGTTCCGTGACGATGACGAACCCGATCCGGCGATGCGTTACAAGTTCGCCTACTCGGACCTGTCGGACAATCCGGTCGACAGCTCCTACGGCACCTGCCGCCGGGCCACCTCCCCGGATGGCATCCACTGGACCATCGACCGCCAGGCCGTCTGGCGCCGCCAGCACACCGACACGGGCTTCTCCATCGTCCGCAACCCCTACACCGGGAAATATCAGTGGACCAGCCGCCCGATCCTGGGCGATCGGCGCATCTGCCTGGACCAAACCGCCGACTGGCGCCACTTCGAGCGACCGATGGTCGTGCTGCACCCCGACCCGATGGACCCGCCGGGCGTCGAGTTCTACGGCATGCCGCACTTCTTCTACGAGGGCTATTTCATCGGGTTTTTGTGGCGGATGTGGGGGGCGTCCAACGACCTGAAGGGATCGACGCGGTTCTTCGGCCCGGTGGACACCGAGCTGACATACAGCATCAACGGCACGTGCTGGACGAGGACCACCCGCCAGTCGATACTTCCGGATCGGGGCCTGGGCAAGGAGGGCTACCGCAGCGAGTACCCTATGTGCATGGTGCAGGACGACGAGGGTTGGCTGCGGGTGTACTCGCCCGTCCGCATCGGCGAGCACGTCGACTGGAAGAAGGCCGCCCCGGGCGAGAACATCACCTTCAACACCGTCTCGCGGTTTCGACGGGATGGGTTCTGCGCGATGGAGTCGCACAGCGACACCGGGACCATCCTGATGCGTGGCCTGCTTCCCCGCAAGGGGCCGATCCTGCTCAATGCCATCGCGGGGCGCTTCGGGTCCATCCGAGCTGAGCTTCGTACGTTCGACAACACGGCGATTCCCGGCTTCGAGCTGGACAAGTGCATCCCCGTCACCGGCGATGGGCACTTCATGCCGCTGCGCTGGAACAGTGGCGGACAGGCGCTCGAGACAGTGGACAGCCTGCGCGGCAAACCGTTCCGCCTCTACCTCGAACTGGAGCAGGCCCGCGTCTATGCCGTCAGGGCGGATGCGGACCTGGCCTACGGGTTCGTCCCCCAGACCAACCTGGCAGGGGACTATCTGCCCGGCAAGTGCCTGTAGGCAGGCGGCAGGTGGGAAATCCCTCTGGGAGACGCCCCGTCTGCCCCACCCACAATGCCGACAGGGGAGGAGGTCGGTGGGAGCTGTCGGCGAAGGGCTGGCCGCGCGGTCCGCCGACCGTCCCGGCCGCGGCGTTCCGCGGGATTGCCGGCAGGCGGCTTGACGATCACGCGGCCCTTCGCTATTGTAGCGGCCTGGTTTGAGCGGCGGTCTGCTCCTCGACGGCCCAATTGGCAGGCCCAGCGGGTATTAGCCGCTAGGTTCCAGATTCGGGCCTTAGCCGGGTAGATTGAGCCGCGACGGATAGTCGTGCGGTGAGTTGTAGAAGCTGTTTGCACGGGTGGACATCTCGAATGAGTTTGCCGATGCAGGGTACGGGGTGCCCCCAAGTGTGCGTGACCGGCCGCCATCCGGCGGGTAAGTGGTACCCGGAAGCGTTGATCGCACCCGCTGAAAACGCCTCTTTGGCAAGCATGAACGGAAGGAGCACAAATGACCGGATTTGGCAGGTACCCATTTGGAACTAACGCGTTCGGAAAGCCTCAGAAGCCCAAGGTCTTTGTGAGCTATCACCACGATAATGACCAGGCGTACTACGACCGCTTCAGCGAGCTTTTCGGTGATGTGTATGATCTTGTTACAAACAGGTCCGTGGACAGGATCCTCGGGAGCGACGATGCAGACTACCAGAGGAATCGCATCCGAGACGAGTATATTACCGGCACGTCTCTCACGATCGTGCTGTGCGGGGCCGAGTCCCACAAGCGCAAGTTCATCGACTGGGAGATATGCGCGACGCTGAACAAAGAACATGGCTTGTTGGGTATCGCCCTACCCACAGCCCGAAGGACGCCAGACGGGAAGGTGATCGTGCCGGGCAGGCTAGTTGACAACGTCCAAAGCGGCTTTGCTCACTTCGTTTCTTGGACTGAGGACCCAAACCAGGCGAAGGCAGCTATCGACACCGCACTGCAAAAGGCTGCAAACAAGCAACGCATAGCCAACAGCCGAGAAACCATGAAGAGGAATGAAGCATGACCGTCCTGGCCTTGGCTCTTGGCTCACCGGGAATTCTTGCCCAGTCTGCCCCAGCGGGCAGTCGGGGCTGGGCGGAGCTGGTGCGCCTGGTCTTTCAGGACGGCGGGCTATCCCTCCACCTTGGGCCGGTTCTGTTGTTACTGGTCGCGGCCTTTGTCGTCGTTGGCGGGACCATCTGGGCGTGGAGGTGGCGCGGGCGGGAGAAGTTGAGGAAGTGGGACACCACTTCTGTCAAGGTTAAGTTCGGCAACGTCGCCGAGATCGAGGTTAGGCCAAATTATGAAACCGTCCGGTTGGCATATCAGGCTTGGGTGGAGATTATGACCCGAAAGGTCGGCCTGCCGTTTGACGAGGAGCACGACCTGATAGCCGAGGTTTACGATTCGTGGTATCGCCTGTTTGGCGTCTTGCGGGAACTAACCAAGAGCGTTCCAGCGCATCGGATCAGAGCCTGCCCGGACACGCAGAGGCTTGTGGGCGTGATGCTGGACGTCTTGAACAAAGGCCTTCGCCCGCACCTAACTCGTTGGCAAGCGCGGTTCCGCACATGGTACGACACCTCGTTGGAGGAGCAAGCAAACCGAGGCAAGGCGCCCCAGGATATTCAGAAGACTTTTCCCCAGTACCGGGAACTTGTGAGCGACCTACGAGGCGTAAACGGGCGATTCGTTGAGTTCGCGGCTGCTCTGAGGCAGCTCGCTGAAGGCTGCGAGCGGTAGACGGCTTCCCAGCCCGTAAGCCCGGCATACTTGCCGGACGTTCAAGGCCGCATCCGCCGCCATTCGAGACCCATCCGACTCGCCGACTGTTCCGCACCCGCCCGGGGGCGGGCTACCTGCGGGTCTTCTTCGCCATGGGCTTCTTGACGACCTTCCCGCCCGCGCCCTTCTTGCCGGCGGCCTTCTTTCCGCCCGCCTTCCTGACGACCCTCTTCCCCGCCGGCTTGGGCTGTTGCTTGCGGTACCACGCGGCCATGTAGGCCAGGCCGCGGACCTTGATCTTGCCGGCGTTGCCCGCCTGGCCGAAGGCGGTCATGCGGTCGATGCACACCTGCTTCATCGCGTCGCGGGCGGGCGATAAGTACTTGCGCGGGTCGAACTCCTCGGGATGCTCGGCGAACACCTTGCGGATCGCGCCGGTCATGGCCAGGCGGTTGTCGGTGTCCACGTTGACCTTGCGGACCCCGTGCCGGATGCCCCGCTGAATCTCCTCCACCGGCACGCCGTAGGTCTCCTTCATCTGCCCGCCGTAGCGCCGGATGACCTCCAGCAACTCCTGCGGCACGCTGGAGGACCCGTGCATCACGATGTGCGCGTTGGGCAGGCGGCGGTGGATCTCCTCGATCACGGACATCACCAGCACGTCGCCGGTGGGCCTATGGCTGAACTTGTAGGCCCCGTGGCTGGTGCCGATGGCCACGGCCAGGGCGTCCACGCCCGTGTCGGCCACGAATCGCTGGGCCTGCTCGGGGTTGGTCAGGTGCGCCAGGGCCTGCTCGCCGGTCAGGCCGGCGCCGTGGCCGTCCTCGATGCCGCCCAGCGTGCCGATCTCGCCCTCGACGGTGACGCCCTTGGCGTGGGCGGCCTTGACCACCCGCCGGGTGACGTCCACGTTGTACTCGTACGTGCTGGGCGTCTTGCCGTCGCTTGCCAGCGAGCCGTCCATCATCACGGAGGTGAACCCCTGCCGGATCGCGCTGAAGCACGTCTCGGGGCTGTTGCCGTGGTCCTGGTGCATGGCGATGGGGATCGTGGGATACAACTCCGCCGCCGCGAGCATCAGGTGGCGCAGGTAGGCGTCGTTGGTATACTGGCGGGCGCCCTTGCTGGCCTGGATGATGACCGGAGAGTCGGTCTGCCGGGCCGCCTCCATGATCGCCTGGATCTGCTCCATGTTGTTGACGTTGAAGGCCGCCAGGCCGTAATTGTTCTCGGCGGCGTGGTCCAGCAGGATGCGCATCGGTACCAGGGGCATGGTTCCACCTCTTTGGTTGCTCTGTGGTCGTGCCTGCCTCGACAGCGGGCCGGCGCGGGCGGATTATACAGGCCCGCTCACGGCCTGAGAAGCGTTTTCCTCGGCCGGCATGACCCCCACAAGCGGCATGTTCCTGCTTGCGGAAGCATGCAAGGAGGTGACATAACCGCCCACGTCCCTGTCGAGAGGCCATCCGTCGCATTCTACCGCCGCTCAGCGCATCCGGCCAAACCCGCGAAGCCCTCGGCGTCTTGGCTTGCGTCAGCTTCCAGCGGCCATCTCGGCCCCAGGCTCACGTGCCGGCCGAACCGACGGGGGAGGCGATGGCGCGGCCTCGGCTGTCGAGCCGTCAGCGATACCGCCCAAAGCGTTGCGCCGTCTCATACATGGCCAAGACGTTCTCGGTGGGCGAATTGTCCTGCAACTGGTGCGTGGGGGCGAAGCAGTAACCCCCGCCGGGCATCATGATCTCCAGCGTCCGCCGGCAATACGCCCGCACGTCCTCGACGCTGCCATACGCCACCGGCCCGGCCGTGCTGATGCAGCCATGGAACGCCAGGCGATCGCCATAGCGGGCCTTGAGGTACTCCGGGGCCATGTCCTTGGCCTCCGGCTGGAGCGTGTCGGCCGCCGTCAGGCCCAGTTCGATGTAATCGTCGTAGGCCCAACTGCTGGAACCGCAGGTGTGGATCATCACCGGGATGTTGAACGAGCGGGCCAGCTCGAAGAACGGTCGATGGCGCGGCTTGATGTGCCGCCGGAACAGCTCCACGCTGATCAACGGCCCCCGCTGCGTGCCCAGGTCCTCGCCGATCCACATGAAGTCCACCCCGCCCTTGGCCGCCTCCAGCTCCCGCCTGGCCACCTCCACCTGGACCGCCAGCATGCGGTCGATTAGCAGCAGGCAGGCGGGGTCGTCCGTGGCCAGGCCGATGAACACCTGCTCCATGCTCATCAGGAAGCCCGCGGTGTTCATGATGCACGCCAGGCCCGGCCCGCCGATGTGGACGGCATACTCGGCGTTCTTGAGGCAGGCGGCCTGAACGCGGCTGTATTCGAAGTGATCCGGCGAGGGCATGGGCCAGCGGGCGACCGTCTCGATATCGGCATCCCGCAGGGGGAAGTCGCAGTAGTCCCAGTAAGCCCCGCTCTCATGCTCCACGTAGCGGGTGACCCATCCCCACTTGGCTTCCACCTGGCGATTGGGCCGCTCGGGATGCAGGCGCGGGCCTTGGTAGGGCGCGGCCACTCCGCGGAAGTCCACGCCCAAAGCGCGGCGCAGGCCCCCGTCGTCGGTGCTCTTAAGGCCAAAGTGCGCCTTGAGCCGCCCGTCGATGCCGGGGTTGGAGGAATAATTGATCGGGACCCGGTCAGGCTCCTGCCGGGCGAACGTCGTCAAAACGCGCTGCTTGGAGGTCATCGCGCCAGTCCTTTCACGGTTCATACTCTTGCATGACGCAAATGTCGCAGGTGTTTTGGCCTGGCGTCGTCCATGCCGCAGACAAAGACGGGTTCCCGCGGCGCCAGGCACTGGCCTTCCACGGTAACATCGGGCGTGCACTACCGAAAGGTCTTACCCTCCAGCCAGAGACTCCGTGCGCCGCGCCTGACCCGGATGCCGGCCTTGGACGATTCGGCCAGGCCTGTGATCCGGTTGTCCTTTAGCGCCAAATCATGGCTCTGGCCGTCGATCTCCACTTGCCCCTTTCCGCGGTTACTCGCGTTGCCGGCGATGCCGCACCCGACGACCCGGCAGGAGTGCACCTTGGCCAGCGCAGGGACGGGCGTGAAAAAGCCCCCCCCTTTGCCGCTGGCCTTGATGCGATAGTTCTCGATGATGTTGTGCCAGCATCATGGGGTAGGCAGGCTTGCCCGCGCAACGGTTCCCGCGTTCCTGCGCCCATCGCCGCCGTGGGACATCGTAAACGTCCTTCCCTCGTGCCATTGCGGCCAAGGCCGCAGATGCGCGGCTACCGGCCGAACCCCACGGCCGTTGACAAGTGGCGATATGAAAACACGGTTGCCAGCCACCACGTTACAACAGCCGCTGGAACCTGTGGATTAATGACTAGGAGATATTGGCCCAGTTCCATTCTAACGGCAACCATACCTGCCTGAATCCGAAGGCGCAGCGGCCCAGGGCCCTCTGGGGTCGGGCGTGCTACGCTGCCGGCCCGCAACCGTCCCAAGTGTGTGGTTAAGTTGGCAAAAAAGGGAGCCTCTTTGCCGATGCGATAGGGGGACAAAGCCATCGCGGCAAGGAGGCCCAGATGGTTCGCTATATCTTGCCATCCGTCGAAGGGGTGTCGGAGCTTGAACGACGTTGCCCGCATGGTCATCGCCCTCATGGACGGATTGGCTCGGCGGTGCGTCGTCGGGCCATCAGCGACCGGAAGGTGGGTGCCATTCCACTGCGGCGGATGGGCTGTCCGCTAGAGGCGCAGCCGGCGCGAGAACGCTTGGAGCCGTTGCGCCAACCGCCGCGGGCCTCGACGGCGCCGGAGGACCGATGGGTCCTCGCGTGGTCAGAGTGAGAGATGATGGCGTTTCGGCCACCCCAAGATCACCCCGGGCTTCCGCGTCGAGAAACGCGGGTACGACGTGTACATGATCTGCGATGGCTTGGTGCACCCGGGTGATGCCAACAATGACGGGGCGGTCAACGTCGGTGATTTGGGTATCCTAGCCGGCAACTGGCAGCAGCAGACGGCCCTGGGCAAAGCCTGGCAGGAAGGCGATTTTACGGGCGATGACGGCGTCAACGTCGGCGACCTGGGCGTCTTGGCGGGCGCCTGGGGCTGGACGGGCACGCCGGTTCCCGGCGCCCCCGTGCCCGAGCCGGCCAGCCTGTCGCTTCTGGCCCTGGGCGGCCTGGCGATGCTCCGCCGCAACCGGCGGTAGCCTCGCCTGATTGATTGGCCGTCGGACGTGTCGGCGGCCCAAGCGTCAAACAAGCAGGGGGTGCCAGCGATGGCGCCCCCTGTGCTATTACGCCAGGTGATCGCCAGGCACATATGCCCGGCGAGCCAGACCGCACACCGGCTCTACGAGACCTGCCCAGGCGGCGGATAGCCCCGTCCTGCATCGTCCACCACCAGCACCCAGTCGTACTGGGGATGATCCGGCGTGTCAGCCGAGAACTTGCCCTCGTTGGCGACGTCCGACGCGCAAGGGATCGCCCGGCCGTCGCGAACGTCGTACCACCACGCGTTGAGCCGCCCGCCCGCGATGACCGAGATGTCCACGCTGACGCGGCGGTGCAGCGGCGTGTACACCATCAGGTACGTCGCATCCTTGTTGCCCGGCGTGCCGTCCCGCGTGGCGGCCATGTGATCCGATAGCTGTGAATTGCCGGCTAGAATCGCCTGGTCGGGAATCCGCGTGAAGTATGGCCGCGATTCCATCAGCCGCCGCAGGTGCTGCATATGGAACGTCCCGGACAGGTCCAGCGACTCAAACCAGTAGTTGAACGAGAAGCTCCCGTTGAGCCGCCCGGGCTTGTGCATCATCCAGATGTCGTGGCAGCCGTAAGTGATCCCGCAGCCGCCGTGGAACACGCTCCAGTACGACGCCACGCGGACATGGTAGTCCCCAAACCGCCAGTTCTTGCGGTTGAAGCCCACCGGGTGGTTCTCGTAACAAGGCTCTCCGTCGAGGGTGGGCTTCGTGGGGGCCAGGGCGCAGTCGGCGTCGATCATCCTCCAGTTGGTCTGGAACGGCCGGCCGTGGCCGGACTGGATCATGTTGAAGTCCAGCCAGGCCTCATTGTGCACCCAGCGGGCGGACGACCCGCCGCCGTTAGGATGGAAGGTCTTGATGCCCCGGCCGCCGTCGCCCTCGGCGATGCCCGCCGCCATGGAACGCCACAGCTCGACCACGCCCTCGCCGCTGCGGTCCCCGCCCAGCACCCAGATGATGTCGGCGTCTTTGTACCGCTTGCCCAGGAATCGGCCGTACTGTCGCGCGGTGTCCAGGTTGAAGATCGGGTGGTTGACCAGCCAGGCGCCCCAGGTCGGCAGCATGGCGATGTACAGCCCCAGCTTGTTGGCGGTGCGGACGACGAAGTCTACGTGCTCAAAGTACGCCTCGACGGGTCGGGTGGGATCCTTGTCCTCCAGCGGCGCCTGGCCGTAGGCATTAGGCTCGGTCAGGCCGTCCAGCTCCGCCAGCACGACCGCCTGAATGGCTGTGAAGCCCTTGGAGGCGCGGTTTTCCAGGTATCGCTGGGCCTCCTCGCGGTTGAGGGCATGAAACAGCTCCCAGGCGGTATCGGCGAGGTAGAAGAACGGCCGGCCGTCCTGGTGCTGTATGAAACGGCGGTTGTCGCTGATCCGCAGTGGGTCCATTTACTGTCCTTTCCCCGGGCCTCGCCAGCCCGCAAGACGCCTGCGCCGCGGTTCCAGGCTAGGCAGCCGATGCCGCGGCAACGCGGCCTTTTACCTTCCGGCCCCGGAGGAAACAAGTGTTTACGCGGGGCGCGTTGAACGCCAAGTTGCGGCCAAGACAGGATCCAGCCGGCACGGCGCAGCCGGGAGACAACCCAAGCACCCACCCCGCGAAACAAAGGGCGGCGAGGAAGGGACCGCGCCGCCCATAGCCCATTGATCTGCGGCTCACCTGCGCCTTCGAAGCATCGCTAGAGCGCCCAGGGCCAGCAGCGTCAGGCTGGCCGGCTCGGGAACGGGGGCGCCCGGCACGGGCGTGCCCGTCCAGCCCCAGGCGCCGGCCAGCACGCCCAGGTCGCCGACGTTGACGATGTCATCGCCGGTGAAGTCGCCTTGCTCCCAGCTCTTGCCGAAGAAGTCGACCTGCTGCCAGTTGCCGGCCAGGATGCCCAGGTCGCCGACGTTGACGAACCCGTCATTGTTGGCGTCGCCGCCGTGCCGCAGGCCGTCGCAGACCAGGTAGACATCGTAGGCACCGGCAGCACCGCGGACCTCGGTGTGGAAGCCCTTGCTGATCTTGTCCCAAGACACCCCCGGGGCGTTGACGTTGGTTGTCGCGAAGACCTTCCAGTCCGTGCCGGGGGCGGGGGCGTAGCCGCCGGTTAGAGATACCTCCAACCCGCCGCATAAATCGGCGCCGCCTATGGAAGCCTGGAAGTCGGCGTCGGAGGCGAGCTTCAACTCGATCCGGGTGTGGTCGGAGTGCCGGGCCTCGCCGGTCCAGCTTATACCCATGAGGATGCTAGCGCCTTGGATTACCGCATCCTGGCTCAACGTCAACTTCCCGCAGCCGACAAAGTCGCCGGGGTTGAGCTCGGGGCTCTTGAAGCGTCCCAGCCAGAAGTCGCCGTCCATCTGGAGCGTTCCGCCGGTCAGCTTGTAATGCCCGATTCCCTGCTCCTCGCCCACCAGCAAGCGGTAGTCGTATTCAAGCCGGCCGCCCGTCTGGGTGAGCGTGCCCTTGGACCTTGCGTCACCGTAACCGCCTCCAACCTCGACCATCGCGCCGGTGTACAGGTAGGCGCTCCCGCTGAGGCTCACATCGCCGATGCCGTTACGGCAGGCGACGCGAATCGTGCGAGCCGAACTCGGGGTCGCCCACACGATGATGGACCCGCCGGTCATGTTGAGCGTGCCGGTGGAATTGGCCCACCCGCCCACCAGCATCTCAGCGTTGGTGTTCGTGGCACTCCCCACATTGATGGTCCCGCCGGACATGTTCAGCACGCCGGTGCCCACCGCTTCGCCGGCCAGCACCGGAATGGCTGTCGCGCCGATCCGGAAAAGGCATCCCGCGGCCCCGTCGATATCCACCTGGCCGCCGGACATGTTCACCGTACCCGGATACGGCCCGCCGATCCCGAAATACGCCCAGTCCGGGTCAATCGGAGGACCGGCTCGCCGCGTCACGAACAGGTCCGCGCCGGTTAGGATGTTCACCGTGGTCATGGTCTGGCTAGGCACCGTCGTGATCGCCGGCCCGCCCACCAGGAACTGCATGCAGTCGATCGAGGAGTTCAGCGTCGTTGTGGTGGTGTTGCGAATGTACGCATAGTCGCCGAGGCCCGGCAGGCCCGTCGCGCCGGTCCGGCTGGCCGGGTCGCCGGGATCGGCGATCACGTACCAATTCCCGGCCACGTTGAGGTTCCCGTTAGGCCCCTGGTAGTCCTTGTACGCCGCCAGGCCGACGGGCACAAATGTCAGGATGCAAATCAGTGACAGGATTGTCCGATTCATGCCGTAGCTCCTTTTGTCTGATAGACACTGGAGACACGAACACCCGGT
>Ga0315289_10015171_pt1 | contig 10701 bp, 11 predicted proteins | sample YL17G11_40_MG_FD_203452 | JGI IMG/M metagenome (GOLD analysis project Ga0315289, IMG submission 203452) | Sediment microbial communities from Yellowstone Lake, YNP, Wyoming, USA - YL17G11_40 | ecosystem: Environmental > Aquatic > Freshwater > Lake > Sediment | place: USA: Wyoming | collected...
CACTGGAGCCAAAGCCTCCTGGAACAATAATGCCATCGAATTCATTCAAGCAAGCAAGGCTTTCAATGTTTTTCTCAAAAGCCTTTGAATCAATCCACTTTATTTCAGGCTTGAAGCCTTCAAGCCAGGCAGCATGCTTTACTGCCTCCAAGACACTGATGTAAGAATCTTCTAAAGTAAAATCGCCTATATCAAAGTACTTGCCTACCACGCCTATTTTTATCGAGCGCTTGAAATTATTTATTTTTTGCATTCTTTGCTTCCATTCAATTAATTTCCTTGCCTCAGGATTAAAAGGCAGGTTAAACTCAGCGAGAAGTTTTTTGTCAAACCCTTCCCCGTTAAAATTAAGCGGGACTTCATAAACAAAGCCAATGTCCGGAGCTGAAATAATGTTTTCTTCCTTTACATTACAGTTCAAGGCAATTTTTCTCTTTCTGATGCCGTCAACTGGTTTTTCTGACCTGCAAACAACAAAGTCAGGCTTGATGCCGCAAGACAGTAAATCAAAAATAGAGCGTTGGATTGGCTTTGTTTTTTGCTCGCCGATCTTTCCAGGAATCGGCAGATAGCCTATGTGAACGAACTTGACTTCCTCTCCAGAGAATTTCATGCGCCTGACTGCTTCAAGGAATGGAAGAATCTGGTACTCGCCTGCAGTAGCGCCTATTTCAACTATGACAAAGTCAGCCTGGTTTTTTTCAGCAACCAGCCTGATTCGCTTAATGACTTCCAATGGAATGTGGGGAATGACTTCAACGCATTTGCCGTCATACCTGCCTGCTCTTTCGTCCTGAATGACCTGCAGGTAAACCTGTCCGGTGGTAACGCTTGAATCCTTTGAAGTGCTGATTGAGGTAAATCTCTCATAATTTCCAAGGTCCTGGTCTGTTTCAAAACCATCCTCTGTGACAAAGACTTCGCCGTGCTCTGTAGGCCTCATCGTTCCTGCATCAACATTCAGATAAGGGTCTATCTTCATTACAGCAACTTTATAGCCCTGCATTTCAAGCAAAGCAGCGATAGAAGAAGAAAGAATGCCCTTGCCAACGCCTGAAATGACGCCGCCAGTAACGATAATGAATTTAGCTGTGCCAACCAGGCTTTCAGACAATGAAAACAACTCCCCCAAACAAACTAGAAATACTTATTACAAAGAAATTAATAAAACTATCCTCAAATCAGGCAAAAAAATCAAAAAGATTCAGGCAAATAAAAGAATTTTCTATTAACTGCCAGTGATTAATGAAGGTTTTTATATGAGGTGGGTAGCAAGATATGATGGAATAAATTTTTGTAGGAGGGGTTAGAGAAGAGGGTTAAAAAAAACTGAAACCTAAAAATTACGGGTTGGGGTTGGGCTCACCACCTTTACCTTAACCCTCCACTATTTTCCATCTTTTTTTCTTTTTTTATCTTTTTATTTTTGTTTTGTGGAAACTGGCATCAAGCAGGCCTGCCAGGTATTTCATGAACTTCAACTGCTCTGGAATGCTGTTCTCGACTTCAAGGCCGATGACTTCGCCGAACAAGAATTTCGGAAGAGTTTTCAGGTAGGCAAAGTCCTTCAAGCCCTTAATCGTATGCAGGTCAGTGTTTTTCTCAAAAGAATAGCCGTTTAAGTGATTACAGGCAAAGTATCTCTTGACTTTTTTTCTTTTAATAATGTAATCAAATTCTTTTGACCATTTTTCCTCTTCAACCTTGAAATGAGCCAGGTCAACGCAGAAACCGCCTATCTTATTCACTTTAACATTGTTTGAAACAACATTATCTGTATTCATTTCCAAAAACAATTGCTTGTGAAAGCCATTCCACTTGCTTAAAAGCCTGAAACTGTCTTCATGAATGGTAAAATACCTTGAATTAAAATTCTTTGAGAGAAAAACAAATTCCCAGCGCTGCATGTCATTCCTGGCATGCACTAAAGGAATTTCTTTTACGTTAGACTTCAAAAGCGCTTGATAAATTTCTTTTCTCTGCCTGGGTTTAAAGCATTCCAAGAACAAAGCAATTTTTTGAATGTTATGCTTGTTAATCTCGTTCAATTTATTCTTCCAGTGAATGTCTTTAGAGCCAGTCAAGCCTACCAAGATTCTTTCAGAAAAACTGTTTTGCTTCATGCCAATCTTAAATAATCCTTAAAGAAAGTAATATAAATGACTTTCAATAAAAAGAAATGATTACTTGGGTTTTGCTGCCTGCTTTAAATAAAACTGTTTTGCTGAAGTAAATGCCGGCAAGCCAAGGCGTTTAGCAATTTTTCTGGTTTCTTTCCTGTAACCATATACTGCGATTGGCTTAATCCTAATCGGCTTGTAAAAAATTGCTTCATTATATTCCACCAGCTTATATTTTTGTTTTTTTAACGCATTATATCCATGCGATTTTCTGAATACATTAACTCTCTTCCACGCAATTGCGGGAGAAAAAATAATTTTGACCATTTCATTAAAGTTCTTGAAAATAAATCTTTCAAACCCGTTAATTAATTGATTGCCATAATATGCCCAGAGGTTTTCTTTTATCCTGTAATATTGGACTATTATCTTGTTTGTGGCACTTAACACAACCAAGTCAAAAGGGAATATGTACTTTGGTTTATCGGCAGTTTGAAAGATAATGCCTTGAGGCCTGTATGTTTTCAAATAGTTCTTGTGCAGAATGCTGCAAGCAAGCCTTAGTTCCCTGCCAAAACTCTTAGTATTTGGCTTGATTGTTTTAGTCCTCACAATTTCTTTGACTGTCTGGCAAACCACTTTCTTTTTTCCTTTAAGCGTTTTAGTGGCAAAATCCTCTTCAAGAGACTTAACGAAATAAATTGGCATAACTAAAAAACATTCACTCATTTAAAAAAACTTTCTTTCAATAACCCCACTTTGAACAAACTAACATTTAAATAGGTTAAAAGCTAATTATTTCTTTGAAAAAAAGCATTAACTGAAAAAGGTGGTTTTGAATGGTTGAAAGAATCAGTGTTGCAATGCTTAGCCTGGGAATAATGATTGGTTTGATTCTGCCGAACTTTCCGGCTCCATTAGACCTGATAAATCCATACTTGTGGATTATCTTCCTGGTCATAGCAATCATTTTATTCGTCAAGAAATAATTCCGGCAGGCAACAATTAAAAAGTCTTCTACATAACTATTAATTGTATTAAGGAAAAGGCGGTTTAATGACAGGCATTGTTGTTAGGGAAATTAATTGCAAGACTGCTTTGACTAAATCAAAAATCTGTGATTATGTCATTAACCCTTTTACCGGCTGCGAGTTTGCCTGCAGGTATTGTTATGCCAAGCTAATTGTTGCAAAGTTTTCAAAACACTTGGAGCCATGGGGCAACTATGTTGACGTGAAAGTGAATGCCCCTGAAGTGCTTGAAAAACAGCTTGAAACTGCAAGGAAAGGAACCGTAATGCTTTCAAGCGTCACAGACCCCTATCAGTCCCTGGAAAAGAAATTCGAGGTTACAAGAAAATGCTTGGAAAAACTGCTTGAAAAACAATGGCCTGCAAGCATTCTGACAAAATCTGATTTGGTGTTGAGAGATATTGATTTATTGAAGAAGTTCAAAAAGTTAGAAGTTGGCTTGACAATAACGACTGACAAGCCTGAAATAAAACAGTTATTCGAGCCTTTTTCTCCTTCAACTGAGGCAAGGATTCAGGCATTAAAAGAATTGAAAGCAGCGGGCATCAGGGCTTATGCTTTTTTGGGGCCCTTGCTTCCAATGGATGCTGGAAAGCTTGTTGAAGAGCTTAAGGGAAGCATTGATTATGCTTTCATTGACAGGATGAATTATGCTTTCCAAACCAAAAAAATTTATGAAGAAAACGATTTAGAGTTTGCTTTAAAGCCTGAATTCTTTGAGGAAACGAAAAAGGAATTAGTGAAAGGCTTGCAAAAGCACGGAATCAAGATTAAGGCTTTGTTCTGAAACTAATTCTTTTATTGGTTTTGGGTGAATATTAAATCATGGTTGAGAATAAACTGCTGCAGGAAATAGAAAAAGGCAATTGGGTTTGGTCTTGGAATGGCAGTTGCCCGTATTATCTTTTGGAACCCTTGTTTTTAGAGCCGACAAAATTATACCTTGAAAAGTTTCATTCAATTAAATTGTATGCGATTCTTTCAAAGGACCATGGCAAAGAAATTTCCGCTTACCTTGTAAGCGATGATAAAAAAATTGAAGAAGAATCAAGGAAGTATTTGGATGCTAACGCTGGAAAATATATTAAGGGATACGCGGAAACAATAAAAAAAACTGAAAAGGTTGTTGAATCATACAAAATCGATGTCAGGGACGCGCGCGGCAGGAAAATTAACGCGCAGGACTGGCAATGCCTCAGCAATCTGTTAATCAAGAACATTGAATTTTATTTAATTTCTCAGCCTGAAATAACCTCGAGTTTAGGCAAGGAATTATTGGTTGAAATAAACAAAAATTGCAAAGACCCTGAGGAAGCGATTAAAATAGTCCAAGAGGTTACGCAGCCAAAACGAACAATTCTTGCAAGGAATGCCAGCGAGCTTAACAAGATTGCTGCTAGAATAAAAACTGAAAAAGATTTGGATAAAAAAGAAATCAGGGAAGAAATTTTTGATTATTATTGGAAATACCGTTCTTTTTACATGATGGATTTGAGCGGCAGCATTGAAAGAGAGTTTCAAAGGGTTCTTGATGCCGTTATTGAATTGAAAAACAAGAAAAAAGAAACTGCAAGCGGGGCCTGGCATCATAATGAATATAATCTTTCGCAGAAAGCAAGAAAGCTTGCAGGACAAATCAAGGAAATTGGCGCATTAAGGCTTGAGGGAAAAAACGCGTGGCTTAATTTATGCCTGTTGATTATTAACGTGTTTGATTTTGTTTCAAGGCAGGCAGGGATTGATGGAAAAGAGCTTGCAAACTATCACTTTCATGAAGTAAGCGAATTATTGGAAAAAAACTTTGCCGGCAGCATGCCTTTGGCGAAGAGAAAAACCAGCGCTTTCGTCATGTCTTCTGAAAAAATCCATGAATTCAACGAGGGTGATGCAAAAAAGATAATTGAATTAATAGTAAAGCCAATAAAAAAAGCATCTTCAGTCACAGGCACTGTGGCTTATCATGGCAAAGTTGAAGGGACTGCTTTCATAATCAAGGCACAGGATTCTTTGTCAAAGAAAATAAAGGAAATTATTGGAATCAAGAATCCGATTTTGGTGGCAGAACAAACGATTCCCGCCTACCTGCCGTTGATTGACAAGGCTTGCGGGATTATAACCAATGAAGGCGGCATTTTAAGCCATGCCGCAATAGTGGCAAGGGAGTTCAAGAAGCCTGCCTTGATTGGAACGAAACAGGCAACTCTCGTGTTCAAGACAGGGGATAAAATAATTCTGGATACTGAAAAGAAAATTGCTTGCAAGGAACGATGCTAACGCTGTTCGCGGGCAAGAATTTTTCTCAGCCTCGCTGTTACGTCAAACTTTTTCTTGCGGTATTCAAGTATTGCCCTGCCGTCAGTGGTGTGATACATTGCCATGCCCTCAAGCGGCTTAGTCAAACCTTTGCCGAGTGAAGTAAACTTTTGTCCTGTAAGCCTTTCAAAAACCGGCGCAATCACCCAATCATGAGAAACATTGATTAATTGCTTGTTAACAATGCCTTTTCTTGTAACTCTTTCAGTCAAACCAAAACGCTTTCTAATCAAGTTGTCTGCCAACTCCTTGGCTGGAGGAATGCCGGCAACAGCCAACTTGCCGTCAATCCACTCACGTATAAGTAAAGTCTCATTGCCCTTCAATTCAGTCAACCGCTTTAATAAAAAATCATAATGCCTGACCAAATAATCAGGCTCATCCAACTCGGTTCTCCTTGCATACTCGCCTGCCGGTTTTCTGAATTTATGCGCCTTGCCGCCTGCAGCCAAGTAACCTTGCCTGAGCAATCTTGCAGTCTGCTTTGCCCTATCAGCAGACGAATAATAGACTTTCAAGCCATAATCCTTAGGCAGTTTAGTTCCCTTAAAAAAAGCGGCTTTTTTGCCTCGGGGAGTCAACGCAACCTGCTTGTGCTTTTCTATGTTGGTTACTGGCTCCCTATAACTATGCCTCTGCAAGACAGTAATATTCAGGACTGGCAGCCGTTTACCTGCAAACAAAATAGTCTTTCTAAGCCCAGGCATATACTTAATCTGATTTTCAAAACATTTAAAGCTATCCTTTCATTCCTTGCATGAAAAAGGTTTTTATACTGGAAAGGCAGTAAATTAATCAGGTGATGATAGATGGGCCTTTTTAGGAGAAAAGTTAAACCGCCTGTGTTTGGAAGAAAACAACCTATTACGCAAGCGCAAATAGAAAAAAAGGTAGACACTTACTTAACTGATTTCAGGGCTTCAATGAAGACCTTTAAAGGAAACCGTGAAGCAAAAACATTCATTAAAACCCGGTTAGCAGAATTAACAGACCGCTATGATCGCGCGGGAACAGTTGAAGACAAAAAAGCCTTGCTTAAAATCATTAAAGCATTGCAGCAATATGCTTCAAGCAGCGAACCATTAAGTTATTTGTAAGGAAGATTAGTATTCTATTCCCTTGACTGCCTTGACGCCTTTCCTGAAAGGATGCTTTATTTCCCTCATCTCAGTAACTAAATCAGCTATTTGAATTAATTGTTTTGGAGCCCTTCTTCCAGTTAAGACAATTGTTGTTTTTTTAGGCGCTTTATTAATTAATTCAATGACTTGCCCTGCCTTCAATAAACCAGCCCAACAGGCTAAGTTAACTTCATCCAGGACAAGCAAGTCAGGTTTTTTCTTTAAAGACTGGAAAGCATAATTAAATCCTTTCTCGGCTAATTCAAAGTCTTTTTTTGTTGGCTTAGTGATTGGAATAATGAATTCTTTCCTGCCGAATTGCTTTAACTCGATTTTGGCATCGGCAAGTTTTCTAAGTTTTTGAATTGCCTTTACCTCGCCAATGTTTTTCCTGCCTTTCATGAATTGAATAATGATTACTTTTTTTCCCTGCCCGAAAGCGCGTAAGGCCAAGCCAAAAGCATTAGCTGTCTTGCCCTCGCCTTCGCCAGTATAAAGCTGTACACGAGCGTGTTTCTGTCCATCGCCCATATTAAGACCGATTAATTAAAGAATTACTTTAATTTAAACCTTTTTCTACTTAATATTCTTTTATTGCACGGGTAACCAAGCGGCCAAAGGTGGCAGGCTAAGGACCTGCTGGCTTAGTGCCTTCCCAGGTTCGAATCCTGGCCCGTGCATTCGCACGGGTAACCAAGCGGCCAAAGGTGGCAGGTTCAGGGCCTGCTGGCTTAGTGCCTTCCCAGGTTCGAATCCTGGCCCGTGCATCTCTGCCATTTTTCCTAAGTTTTTCGCTCTTATTTAAACAAAGGCTTAAATATTGGTTTTGACTTATCTTAAGGCATGGTTAAAGGGGTTTTCGGGAAGTTAACGGCACTAGTTTTACTGGTCATTCTTTCTTCAAGCGTTTTCGCTCAATTCCAGTTTCCCTTCATGACAGAAGCGCCGAAGATGGCAACAACCCAAACAACGTCTCAGTCCCAGCAAACAACGGCAAACCAGCCAATACCTACAACGCCTGTATTCAGTACGGCGACTCAAGCTGATGTCTTTGGAGAAAAGTTCGCGCCTATTGCAGTCGCATTGCCTCCAATCTTTCCAAAGGAAATGCCTTCAGAGGAAATGGTTATTGCAAGAATGTCAGAGAAGGTTTTTGAGAAATTCAACCCGCAGGACCTGCTTGCGATGTGCCCTGACGAGGACAAAATCGTTAATACTGTTTATGATTACCTTGAATCAATTAAAATGACTTCAGAAGACATATGCCAGCCGATAAGCCAAGGCCTTGACAAGTGCAATGAAGCAAAAACTTACTGTGAAAAAATGATTGCGCAAAGCATGCCTACAGGCCAGGAAGGCATTAGCATGACCTGCCCGCCTGACGAAAAAAACCTGGCAAGCCTTTGCGTTGACAGGATTAAGAAACAAGAAGACGAACAAAGCACCCAGATGCTTGAAGACATTCCATTAATATGCGAGCTGGAATGGGAGAAGAATGTAGGGCATTTCAAGAGGCAATGCGAGGACATGCAGAGAAGTGGACAGGTAACTACCCAACAAATAATTGAACAGCCAGCCTGCCCGTCAGTTGAATTCATTTCAGAACAAAAGAAGGCATGCTATGAAAGGAATGGGAAGCCAATGCCAGGCTATGATGCCAGGGGATGCCTGATGGGGATTAAATGCAATGAAATGCCTGTCTGCCCGCAACCAGTGTCGCCGTCTTCTGAATTCAAGGAAAGCTGCATTGCTAAAGGAAGTTATATTACTACAATTTATGGTGGAAATGGTTGCATAACAGGGTTTGCCTGCGCTTTAGAAGTGCCTACCTTAAGAGTATGCCCCACATCAACAGTGCCAAGCGAGACAGACAAGAGGATATGCATTGAAAAAGGAGGCAGTTTTGAACCAATTTATGACTCTCAAGGATGCCCGATAAGGCATGAATGCGTTTTCAAATCACAGCAGATTATCTGCCCACAATCAGTGCCTCCATCCCCTGAACAAGACAAGGAATGCACTGCCAAAGGAGGCTACCTAAAAGCAACTTATGATGAACGCGGATGCGTTACAGGCTTTACATGCGCCATTGGAGCAACTGCCATAAAAGCATGCCCTCAAATAGCATTCCCTGAAACTGACTGGAAAACATGCATTGAGAAAGGAGGCAGTTATGAAAAAAACCTTGACCAGTACGGATGTGTCATAGGTTATTACTGCCAGCAAGTAATCCAGACAACGCAACCAGTCATTAGCTGTCCTCCAATAGCAGAAATAAGCGAGACTGACAAACTGACATGCTATAAATTACAAAACGGGTTTTATGAGAAAATTTATGACCAGCAAGGCTGCGTTACAAGCCTTTACTGCAAGATTCCACAGCAGCAGCAAACCACAACAACAGCACAACCAGTATGTCCTCCTCAAATAGAGGTAGGACCAGAAGATAAGATTGCATGCACTGAAAAAGGAGGCATTTACGATGTAATTTTTGACTCGCAGGGATGCCCTTCAAGCTATTACTGCAAGCTTCCTGCAACAGTCCAAACAAGCGCTGCGGACAATAAGGAATGCATTTACTTACAAGAAGTTTCTACAGCAACTGCCACAACAGCCCAAACGCCAGTGCCTTCAACGCCTATGGCGACGCAAGCGCCTGTGCTGGCGCCTTCAGTTATTGCGATTAAAGAATTCGGTGCAGACATGTACTGCAGTAAGGAAAAGTTTGTTTCTTCCTGCATTAAGACAAAGCAAGGGGAATACGCCAGCGAATTCACTTCGCTGAATGTTGAAAAGATTTGTGAGCTTGAAACAAAGCTGAATATCAGGCAGTTCAAGAAATTCTGTACAGAGCAGGAGAAAGGCAAAGAAAACTGCGTGAAACAGGCTGAAGAAGGTTGTAAATTTATTGAAACACAAGTGGATAAATGCAAGGAAAATGCTACGCCTGAAAACTTGAAGAAAATGATTAAGAAAAAAGCCCATGAAGCATGCACTTTCGCTAAGTTCAGTGAAAAGAAGGGGGACAAACTGGTTACGGCAACTAATGCCTTGGGAACGATTGGCTCAAGCGTTGGCGGAGAGGTACAGCCATGGCTTCAAGGAGAGCAGTCAAGGCTTATTGACGTGACTGAAAACGTTGACAAGCTGGCTGAATCAGATAAGCAAAAGGATATTATTTATCAATTGACTAAATTAATTGGCTTGCAGCAGCAGCGCGAGAAAGATGAAGCAGCCAAGCTGAAAGAACAAATAACCAAGTTAGGGCAGACAATTGACAGCTTGAAGGCAGCAGTAGAGCAGATAGGAGATGAAAGCATTAAGGCAAGCCTTAAAGAGCAGATTACAGAGTTAGAGGCAAGAAAGAATGAATTGCTTGCAAGCATGCAGGCAAAAGAAGCTGGCGCAGCAGGCATTTTCAGTTTCTTAGCTCAATTATTCGGCGGCGGAGCTTAAACCTATTTTTAACCACAGAGTAAAATACCCTGAAAGCCTTTTTAAATCAGTTTAAACTAATTATTTAATTATTCTTCGGGGTCGTGGTGTAGTCTGGTTTAGCATCCAGCCTTCGGGAGGCTGAGACCTGGGTTCAAATCCCTGCGACCCCATTTCATTTTCTCTTTAGTGTTGTTTGTTTCGGCGAGCTAGGAACAACAATGCATTCCTCGCGGGGGTCGCCTAAAGCGATTGTTTTGTTTTCAAGGAACAGCTTGCCGAAGTAAAACAGTTTTCCTTTCTCGGAAAGCCAGGCCTTAAAGCCTAAATGCAAGTCGGCAATGATTAAAGCATTTTCTATAGGAATGAACAGGCATAAGCCAATTGGCTTGATCAAGGAATGAAAGCTCTTAACAGCAGGCATAAAATTATCGTTGAGTGTCTAAAAATTAACATTAAGGTTTTTTAGGTGTAAAAAATTTCACAGGTAATTTAAATAAATGTTTATAAACTTTAACAGCAGTATACTATTCTGGGGTTGGGGAAAAATCATTATGATTTTTTGGGATTAGGCTCACCTCACGTTTTTCCGACCCCGCCACCTTTTTTTATTTCAAGCCTTGCTTGAAAGCAAGCACATTGACTAATGCAACACTCCTGCTGCCTGAATCATACTTTACT
>Ga0315289_10015172_pt1 | contig 10701 bp, 25 predicted proteins | sample YL17G11_40_MG_FD_203452 | JGI IMG/M metagenome (GOLD analysis project Ga0315289, IMG submission 203452) | Sediment microbial communities from Yellowstone Lake, YNP, Wyoming, USA - YL17G11_40 | ecosystem: Environmental > Aquatic > Freshwater > Lake > Sediment | place: USA: Wyoming | collected...
CCAAGGGTTCTGAACTATGTGGACCCACAAAATCCAAATCCTCGGCTTCAAGCTGGAATGGTTTTGGCAATTGAGCCAATGTTTACGTTAGGAGCAAGCGATGTCAAATTACTTGAGGACAAATGGACTGTTGTTACAGCAGACAAATCAACAGCCGCACATTGGGAAGTTTCTGTTGCTGTCACAGAAGACGGTCCCTTGGTTTTGGGAACATCACATATCTAATAAATTAACAGACGAATCAATAATATTGAACAATTCCGCAGCTAAATTGAGCCTTCAAAGACTAACTGCATCAACGACATTAAATTCAGAGTTTGTTGAGACAGATGCGTCATTAATATCGCGTATGTATATGCGATATTTTAATTGTGACAGCAAGGATATGGACATTTCATTTTGGCAAAAAGATAAGTTATATGGAACGGCAGTAATGTGCAAAATGACATTTAGATAGGAGAGTTCTTTGCCAATATCTAAAACGATACAAAACGTATACACAATGGTTTTGAAACATAAAGATTTTTTCAAACAGGGAAAAGGCAAAAACAAACATATAATTTATCAGTACCCTTATTATAAACACAAAACTATAATACGAAAAATTATCGCAGCAATCGTGATGCGTTTTAATAGAAAAAATATTACTGTCGTAAAACATATATTGCGGCCAATCACAGACCACAAGATATGTGATTTCGCTTGGTGCGGAGTGAACGTAGAAGACGGTCGCCCGTATTGCGATGCCCACCGATTGACCTGCGAGAGATGTAATAAAAAAGAGATTGATATTATAGTTAATGGAATTGGGATTTGCTGGGATTGCAATGGGAGTTTTACAGATGAATACACCAAAGTTTAAGCCAACAAAGTGGGATGTATACTCGTGCAAAACATGCTCACATACTTATAATGAAAGCGCTCCACGAAATTATTGTATAAACGACAAACATCAAATTTTAAAGCGACCAAATAACCCATTCTTTATGAAAGAAATGCAAATAGACGGGGTGTGGTATAAAGGTTGGTGGCATGTAAAGGGTCCAGCAGGAGAGTCGTTTGTGATATCTCCACAAAATACTGCGCTAATTATTAAAGGATGCGGCATCGCACCAGGCGGTTTTATTCGAAACCAATGGTGGATGTTTTGTAAGATTGGAAGCGCAATGTCTTTAAAATGGATACCATCAGACGAAGAAGATGTTTCAAAATAAAAGGAAAAATACCATGATTATGTGGTGGGCATATATACATTCTCATGATAAATCAATTCATCTCAAGCGGTGGTTTCCTGTCCCACACGGCGTGACGGATGATCTTGAGTATGCAAAACAAGAAATGTTACAAGGAAATGACTTTATAGAAGCCATTGTTCCAAAGCCGTTTGGCGCACGGACACACGAAGATGCTATAAAGAAAGCAGAAGAAATATTTAAAAGCATGGGATGTTGAAAATGATAACGACAGATAAAGCCTTTCTTAAAGAGCATTGCAGGGATGTGTCTTTGCTTGATAACGTAGAAGATATAATCTCAAAATTAGAAAATGAGTTAAACAATTCTTCTATCGCGGGGATAGGCCTCGCCGCAAATCAAATAGGCATAAGCGCGAAGGTATGTGTAATAAGAATTGGGCAGGACAAAATCGATTTTGTAAACCCAATCATAACAGATAAATATGACTTAAGTGTTTTTAGAGGCGAAGGATGCCTTAGCTTTCCTGGGGAATGGTTGACGACGAAAAGATACAACGAAATCGTTGTTCAAGACATGTATCATCCAACAGGAATGGTTCTTATGGGACTAGAAGCCGTTGTTGCACAACATGAAATAGGGCATCTGTATGGGGAACTTATGCATGATTATGTAATTGCGTTGCCGCTTGGACCCAATTCCCCGTGTTGGTGTAGCAGCGGAAAGAAGTGGAAGAAATGCTGTCTTGGAAAAGAAATAAAACAAAAATAAAACTAAAAGTTACGATGTGGGTTATTCTATTAACGTTTGCGCTGTGGTCTATTATTTTTCCTCCATCTACCGCAAAAATTATTGTTCCATGGGCACTTGCCGCAATATGTTTTATCGGATGGAAGTTTGCATCACGCAAGAAACATAGAGCCGAAAAAGAATATGAAACGCCACGAAGAAGGGTGAGGAGATTTAAATGAAGTATATTTTGTTTATATTTACAATGGCACTTACACTCAGCTTTACGATAAATGGATGTAAGAAGGCGCAAACAATAACGTCCCCGCCAGAACTACGGGCAGAACAATGCACAAACCCAAATAGTTGCCCAACAAGAGGTGAGCGGATCGTATGCGATATCAATACACAAACAAGAGCTGGAAAACTTAAAGAAGACTGGATTCCGATGAATTCCACTGTGAGTAATAAGCGCTATTATCGGCTTAATATGGAGGGCGGCAGCATATTTGCTCTCAAGAAATATACAAGCTTTTATATATATATGTCGGCCGGCAATGCAACAATTATTGATATTCAAACAGAATGCGCAAAAGAACTGTTCAAATATCTAGAAATTGTTAAAGGATTCGCCATTAAAGACGAAAAACAAAAAGTTACTTTAGATTTTTTGGACGCCGCCGAAAGGCAATTTGGTACACAACAAGAAGAATAACATGAGATACAATTGGAAAATAGACAATAAAAACTGGATTACTCGACAGTCATTAGAGGACATGTTAGATGCGAAGAAAGCATATGAAGAGAAGAATCCAAGCGCGCATTTGTCTGATGCCATAGACGACATCGACCAGTTGTTAGAAATAATTGATTCATTATATGAGAAACTATTAGGAAAGAATTAATATGAGCGCATCTAATTTTGTTATGAATAATTCGCATCTTACTGCAATCAAACGAAAAGGCGCATCGGCCCCATTGAAGTTTTTAGTATCACGCCATATAAATGCATTACAAACGGTTATTGATTTTGGATGTGGACGCGGGGCTGATTTTGAATGGCTAAGGCTCAATGGGTATCAAGCAAATGGATATGACCCGTATTGGTATCTCGGAACAGGCGCATTAAATAAAAAATACGACGTGGTTCTATGCACATATGTGCTAAATGTTATTGGAGATGCGACGCGAGAGTCTGTTATTAATAAATTGAAATCGCTCGTATTGCCTGGCGGAAAAATCTATATAACTGTTAGACGAGATTTTAAGAAAGACTATGTTACTAAAAAAGGCACGTATCAGTATATAGTAAAGCTGCCATATAAGAAGATTAAAGAAAATTCACAATATTGCATATATGAAATTTCAATGCAAACTTAACCATTAAATAAAGGTTGGTCATGGCGTATAACAAAGGAGAGATTGCCGAAGCATATGCCTCATTAAAATTAATCGTCTCTGGCCTTAAAAAGAAAGTTAAAAAATGCGGCAATACATATGCGATGCTAAAAAGCGGAGAGATTAAAATTGAAACTCCGCAGGGCGTCTTGGTCGCCACGCAGGCCCAATGCAACAACATACTAAGAGACATTAAAAAAGGAAAAATATTTTTCTTTATAGGAAAAACAAATGAAGCAATCAAAGCGGACTGCGATGTATCTGATGACGGAAACACATTCATTAAAAGCTCAATCAAATCATTCATCGGAGATGACCCAACCATACTAAATGTGTCTCAGGCCACTCGCATATCCTATTGTTTTGGTGCCGACAAATTTAGCGGCGCGTTGGTTAAGTCAATAAATAATACAAAGCACATAACTGGCAGATTTGATAAGATATTTAAAGCACACGAAATAACATACGGAAACTATTGCAATAAAATATTCGAAAACAATTTAAAGATAATCGACGCAAAGTTGCCGGCAATTGTAATGAATACTTTGGCAAAACGATATATGATGGGAAAAAGAAATTTAAGAGACCTGGTAGATGCAAAAGACGCAGACAAAATTAAGAGTTTGTTGGTTCATGCTATTACCGGCATGATGCCAGCAATGCCATATCAGGCACCAAGCAGCAATGTAGAATGGCTTATAGTGGTTGTAAAAGACAAGGCGAAATGGGACTTAGACATAGTTGATATAAACAATATAGAATTTAAAGATAAACTATTTAATGCCGCATATATAGAGACGCCATCCACAACCAGGCATAGGTTTGCGGAAATTTACAAAAATGAACAAGCGCGAGAGTGGTTTTTCGACTTATGTCTGCAAATAAGATTGTCGAGCAACTTAATATGAAAAGCAAAATTGATATAAAAGACCTGTCCGACTTAGACATATCTTCTTTGCCCAATGGGTTCACCGTTATATTTGACGGCGACAAACCGATTGGGGCAATTACAAGATTTGATTATTACCAATATGTAAGCAATTTGATAAGCAAGGTAAAAAAGTATGTGCAAAAAGGACAAGGCAACAAATAAGATTCCAAAGGGAATTTACTGTTATGATGAAAATGGCAAATGCCCATATTGGAAGTTATGCGCCGATAAACCATCGCAACAAAATGGGTACTGTGAATATTTAGAGCAGGGCGATTGGGAAGTTGACTTTGGTTTGCTGTGGGATCAGCGCAAAGAATGTGAAATCAATGAAGACGATGAATTCTGAAGTTTTGCGTATGTATCTATATATGCTGAAACACAAAGACAAAGTAATAAGAACAGATTGGATAAGGGCACATACGTTAAGAGTATGCATTACAACATCTGATATGGAACCGTTTGATGTTAAAGATCTTGTGTTTATATATTTAAAGGCCAAATAACATGATAAAGGGCGAGGTCAGATATATGTACTTGTGCATATTAAAACACAACTATAACGTGATAGGTGTTCAACGCAGTAATGGCATGGTGATTGTTTGTGTTTCTAAACCAGGGGCCCTCAAATGGGTTTATTTGTGTCCAAGGAGATAGTAATGAAGATACGTAGTGGATTTGTAAGCAATTCAAGCTCAAGCAGTTTTATTGTTGCAGTGAAAGATAAAAACAACGCGAAAATTAGGCTGACCATCGAGGTTGATCTAAGCAAATATGCTCATAGATATGGTGGGCCAGCAATTATTTCAACAGTAGAGCAGTTATATAAGCTGTTCAAAGAAGATTATGATTATGATGCGGCGGAAACCGACCAACGCAAAAACGACGAGTTTTGGGAAGAAAGATACAAGAAAGCAAAGGCAGCAATAGAGCGTGGAAAAGTTGTTTTGTTCGGCCGATTTTCAGACCAAGAAGGCGATGCTGTTGAGGCGCTCTTATGTGAAAACGGTCTTAAAGAAGAAGAAAGCAGCGACGTAGAAATAATTCATTCTGAAAGAGGATATTAATGAAATTAAGACACGGATTTGTTTCAAATAGCAGCACGAGTTCGTTTTTATGCTGCGTTTGTGGCACGATGGAGGCTGGGTCGGATAGCTGTGGCATGTCCGAATATGGATTTTGTAGATGCGAGAACGAGCATGAAATGTGCATAGATCATAGACTTGATGGTGCCGAAGAAGTTTCTCTTGAACAAATGAAGAAATATGTGCTGGAAAATGTAGCGGAAGATGAAGAATTTAAAGAGATGACGGACGAGGACATTAAAGAAGCATATGAAGATAATGCGGGCCAAGAAGATTCTGTTTATGACTTCTCGTCGCGATTCTGTCCAGTTTGCCAAATGAAGTCGATTGAGGACGAAAAGCTACAAGAGTTTATCTTAAAGAAACTCGGAGTTAGCAGAGAAGACGTTGTGGCAGAAATTCAAAAGACCTATAAAGACTATGATGAATTTGAGGCAGCCATGAAAGAAGCGAAGAAGGAAGTAAGACAATGAAGATACGAAATGGATTCGTCAGTAATAGTTCTAGCAGCAGTTTTATGGCAATAATTAGCCCAAGTGGATTTGAGGCATTACAAAAGAATCTTTCAGATATTGAGCAGCTTATCGTAAAGAAATTTTGTAAAAAAATAATGTTAGAGGGTAAGGCGTTATATCTATACGACAAGGCGTCTGGAGAATGTGTTGATTATGACAGTGACTTTATAGAGGATCATAAATCCGAGATTTTGAAAGCGCATAAATGCGAAGATGAGATATGCGTACTGTCAGAACATTTTATGGGAGATGTCGATTCTCTGCAAAGCAAAATTAAAAAGCTTGGCAAAGACCTAGCGCATTGTCAGTCGGACTATAGGTGATTAAATGAAGATAAGAAATGGATTTGTTTCTAATAGTTCATCGTCAAGCTTTGTTATGGTTGGATGCGCTGTAACCAAAGCCGAATTGCAAAAGCTGCAAGAAGCATTGGTTGGGCGAGCAAAGAATGGAAAAGAAGATTATGAGTGGGACGACGAGGCATATGATGCACTAGATGAAAACGGATGGCTATATGATGGCGAGCGGGATAAGCCGATTGTCGGTAAGATTCTAGCGGAACAAGCAAGCGATTATGAATATCTAGAAGACACATCCTATACTATGAAGCAAGTACAAGATCTGGCGAATATTGTAAAGAAAGAGCTAGGCAAAGAGCCAAAGCTATTTATGGGCGCAAGGGCCTGTTAATCAAAGGAGATTAAAGAAATGAAGAAGAGAACAAGACGTGGGCGTGGGGCTGGTCGGCCAAATCATGTTTGGCTAATCGAAGGAAACAATGGAAAGTTCGTAAGACACGCGGACGATGATTATCAATGGGCAACAGGGCCATTTGATTCTCGCGATCAAGCCCGCACATCTATGCGCAAGACGCGCAAGTATGCCCAAAAGAAGTATGCTGTCAAGGCGTATAAGTTCCGGGTGGTGAAGTATGTGTTCGAAAAAGCCGACGTTGGCCCATAAACACGAACCAATAAATGAGCATTTGCAATGGCTCTATCGGATGGTTCTCATCCATAGAGCCAATTGCATTAATGTTAAAAAAGTCGGTGACAACATAAAGATAGAAGCTAATCCGTTTGGATGGACAACATTAAAGCCCAGGACATGGCCATGATTGATATCGAGCTTAGAGCATTATATATTGCTATGCTACGATTTGGCTATAAGTATGTTAGACAGGAGCGATATGATGACGGATCGGTCACAATACATGCAACACACGGCTTCCTCAGATGCTTCGACCTCCGACCAAGGGATAGTGACGGGCAATGTTAGACAGATATATGTTCGTGCGTTAAAACAAAAACATAGAATAAAGAATTCAAATATTTGGCATAAAGGCAAATATCATATTTGCATATTTGATAGTTCGCGGTTGATATTTTATTATTTAGATTAGGAAACAAAATGCAACCAGAAATGATTGAGTTTTATTGCCATGTACTAAAACACAAACATACGATAGATTGTGTTAAGGTGTTCCGAGATTATATATTAATTTGGACAGACTCACACAGAGATGGACATTACCCATGGGAAATATCATTGCCTCGCAAATCGATTCCGTATACACCTTAAAGGGAACAAAGATACATCGTTATAAAAATATCGCGGGCAAAAAAGTTGGACGCCAAATTTATGTCCATAAAAATTATGCCGATGAAGTATTGGGCTCCAAAATGCTAGGACTGGCCCAGGCCGTATTAAAAAACACTATGCCAGAGTTTCAATATAACTGTGTCATGTACAACGGCGGATATATAAGATTTGATTCCGCCCCAGATTTTGACGCGGCACGAGAGCCACATGTTGGAAGATATGTTTCTGTTAATTTGTTTAGAGCACGCCGCGAACAAATTGGGGAATCAAATCATATATGGCATCACAAATGGCTTTGGGTAAAAGACGACTATAAAGGATTCGATGTAGCCCAATCGAAAAGATGGTCACAATTATGGCTTGGACGTGTTGCAGAGATTGCCAAAGGAACTGATAAATCGTTCTGCGAACAACTAAAGAAATACGGAATAAGATAGCATGAGCAAGGAAGTAAGACAGTTATATTATCTAATACTTAAGCGTGGCTTCAAGCCGAATCATGTTAAATATTCTGACGAGTGCATTGAAATTATTTTTCGATTGGCAGGATTTAGAAAATACGGGTTTCAGTATGATGGCGAGTTCACTGATATAAGTTTTAGATTGGAGCCACAATGACATTGGAATCATCTCGTAAGTACCGCGATAACATGACAGAGGAAGAGTATAAAAGATATATTGCTGGTGAAGTCAGAATGCATGATGGCAAGGCTGGTCGTCGGCGCGATGTTGTGGTGTATCGATCTGTTGCAGAAAATATGTTGCCACTAATAACGGACGGGCAAAAGCTACTCTGTCTGGGCACACGCAATAGCCACGAAAAAGAATGTTTTACAGAGCTATTAAAAGAAAAGCATATCAAGGTTGTTGACCAGGACATTGCTCCTGGGGCCAATGCTGATTACACATGTGATTTCAATTCCTTGTCCCAACATTTGCCGAATAAAGAATTTGATTTGCTATACACAAATTCCGTTGACCATGCAATCAGCGCAGAGAACGCAATCAATGACTGGGCAAAAGTAATGAGGCCTGGCGGATTAATGTTTATTGCTCTTGAGCTAACATCGGTTGGGGATAACTGTCAGTTTACACACGACGGGGCGCTTGCATTCTTCGGAAATAATCCGAGATTTGATTTGGTTACCACATTTGTTGTTCAATTATCTAGCCATACACATTATGTGTTGAAGGTTAAATAATGAGCCGCGAATTAAAATGGGTATATAGGAAATTTTTCCTTGGGCGCACCTTGATTGCTGAAAAGCAATGGGATGGAGCAATTTTAATTTTGATTCATTGCGAACCAAATTCCATTGCGGAGTTAAAACCAAATGAGCAAACAATTGATATGGATATATAAAAGCTTTTTCCATGGATGGAAGATGGTTTTAATATATAAAACAGAAAATGGCGAATATTTAATTGGCCGCGATTACTTTTCGGCGGATACTGTGTTATTAAAATGAGTCAAGATCTAATATGTTTGTATATTTGTCTCTTATCGCATAGTTATGAAGTTACTGGGTGCAAAAAACTGTCGCTCGGATACGTGATAGACATCCAACATAAATGGTACAAGCAAGTTCATAAAACGAATGCTGTACTGGTTTGGAATGAAAATTATGAGCAAAGAAATTAAAGCACTGTATTGGGAGGATTTCATGTCGATCGCAATACCAGAATGCCGGACAAGATTATTGTATGGCTATTTAGCTACGACGGGGACTACTCATATGTCCTCTATGAAAATGAGCGCTGAACTATTCTGGCTTTACATATGGGTTCTCAAGCATAATTTGAAAATCACTTATGTATATAGAAAAAATGGCGCAATTAAAATATATTTAGGAGACGAGGAAGGCCATTATGCGGTGTTGCAATGATTAGTTGGGAACTTAAATATTTATATTTAAAAGTTTTGAAAGATGGATTTTGGGTTCGGCGCCAATGGGAAGATGGTTATGGAATAGGATTTACACTTATACAGGGAACGCTGACTCTGGGCTCTATGGTCGAAGTGTCCTTAAAAAGGCCACGATGAACACACAACTACGAAATCTATATATCTTGCTGTTAAAAAAGAATTGTTATGTACAATCCGCGCGCAGGGGCCACTTTCAATGCAGCGATGCCGATAGGATATTGGTTCATTTAAAACAATATGGCCAACCATCAAACTTCCATGTGGAGTTATACAATGATAAAAAAGAAGATTATTAATCCAGATATTATTCGTTTATATAAGGCCATATTAAAATATAAATGCTGTGTTGATAGAATAGAGCATGGGACAAAGTTTTATTATATCTTTATTAATTCCCGTGCATTATATAAATCAACACCAAATGGCGTTGTGCTAGTGCATCCCAGAATGGATAGGGACATGCATAATTTGCATAAAGAACCAATCATTCTTGGAAGTATTTTTGACTAAATCCAAAATGGCATTATAATAGTAAGAGCATAATTATGAATAAGGCAGATAAAAATATTATAGAACTTTATGTATGGTTTTTAAAACGCAAATATTCGTGTATAGCGCAATGGGATTCCGACAGCGGCGAAGAAATATGGTTCGCTTTAGAAAGTTATAAAAATCAAAAATATATTTTTTTACCAAAACAGCGGCCCGATTGAGCATGCAAGTGGCGACAAAACGTGGTATATTGATAGTATCAACTACACAGAAAAAGAACTTAGAAAATACAAACTAATCATAAAATTGGCGAAAATATGAAAAACGGTTTAGAAATAGACAAAGACGGTACTAAACATTGGTATCAAAACCACCGACTACATAGGACCGACGGTCCTGCTATTGAATACACAAATGGCGAAAAACATTGGTATCAAAATGACCAATTACACAGGACCGACGGTCCTGCTGTTGAGAGAGCAAATGGCTACAAATGGTGGTATCAAAACGGACAGCGGCATAGGACCGACGGTCCTGCTGTTGAATACACAGATGGCACCAAAGAGTGGTATCAAAACGACCAGTTGCATAGGACCGACGGTCCTGCTGTTGAATACACAAATGGCGAAAAACATTGGTATCAAAACGACAAACTGCATAGGACCGACGGTCCTGCTACTATATACGCAAATGGCACCAAGCGGTGGTATCAAAACGGCCTATTGCATAGGACCGACGGTCCTGCTATTGAATATGCAAGTGGCGACAAAACATGGTGTCAAAATGGCCAGCGACACAGGACCGACGGTCCTGCTATTGAAAGAGAAAA
>Ga0315289_10015173_pt1 | contig 10700 bp, 12 predicted proteins | sample YL17G11_40_MG_FD_203452 | JGI IMG/M metagenome (GOLD analysis project Ga0315289, IMG submission 203452) | Sediment microbial communities from Yellowstone Lake, YNP, Wyoming, USA - YL17G11_40 | ecosystem: Environmental > Aquatic > Freshwater > Lake > Sediment | place: USA: Wyoming | collected...
GGCGGCCGGAAAGGATGGGGCGGCCGGAAAGGATGGGGCGGCCGGAAAGGATGGGGCGGCAGGGGATAAAGGCCTCACAATCAAGGCGTACTACAATCTCTCAAGCTCGACGACAGACCTCTGCACACGCTATTCAAATATCGCCTGCAACTTCCGCGGCGGCCGTTTCATCCTGTATACAAATGGATTGAAGTACGTAGGGGGAGGAATCGTCAACGACGAGACCTATACGATTACTGGCTCAGGCGTAAATGCCAATCAAATGGACGCGAATACGGTTGTCGTCGACACGTCAATTTACGCCAATGCCCCTACCCAAAACATGACATCCACACTTTTAAAAATCGCTAGGACCGGCGCAGATACCAATAAGCAGCTTTGGCTCGTCCTCAACTACGACACTGATGTTGTTACCTTGGTCTTTGACACCAACGGCAACGGTACTCTCGATGCAAGCGACGAAGTGGTCGAAACCCCTCAGAAGACGCTAATCTTCTAAGAGCGTTGAACGATTGCGGAAGAATTGGGGGGCGGTAAGGGGTTCTTGGCTTATCAGCTCGAAGCTCTGCCCCCCTCTCTCCCGCTAGTGGAGGGACGCCCTACCCTCGTTAGGGTCACTCAGTACGCCCATTTTGACCCTGCTCCTTCGACGGCTACGAGAGCCGACCGGATTACGTCCAGGCCGTCCGGCTTTAGGACTTCGAGGGCTACCAGGACCTAGAATAAGAGGCGCTCAAGTGGGTCTATATCGTTTGTGGGCTTACTCATGGGGCTTACCCTGAGCGAAATCCATGCCAAATAGGGTTACCTTGTTTACATGATAATAAATGTTTACAAGTTAATCTGACAGGAGTAGGACTATGGATATGAGTAAGGCAATTCAAATCAGGACCGAGAAGGCCCTTAAATCCCAGGCCGACATAATGGGCGAGCTCGTTAATCGGTTTATCGCCGCCCAGGACGTTAAGCTGAGCTCAAGGGCTCTCTATCGGAGGACCCTCACTCAGTACCTTAACTGGACCGTCAAGCGGGGCCTCAAACTCAAGGACATTACCCGCGCCGAGATTATCGAGTACAAGGACGCCCTTTTTGAGCGCGGCATGAGCTCGCTATCGGTCGGGAGCTACCTCACCGTAGTCCGTAAGTTTTATGAATGGACCGAGAGCGTGAAGCTCTACCCTAACGTAGCCAAGGGCATTAAGACCCCTAAGCGTAAGCAAGCCTTTAAGAAGCTCCCGCTCACGCTTGAGCAGACCTCGAAGCTCCTCGCCCACTTTCAGGACCGGCCCGCCGAGGGGCTCAGGGACCTCGCTATTATCAATCTGCTCCTCAGGACCGGGCTTCGGACGATCGAGGCGGCTACTGCCAATATCGAGGACATTACCTTTAAGCAGGGCAAGCGGGTCCTTCTCGTCCAGGGCAAGGGCGAGGTTGAAAAAAACAATTTTGTTATCCTCACCGAAAAGGCTTACGAGTCGATCAGGGCTTACCTCGCTACCCGACCTCAGGCGAAGGCTTCGGAGCCTCTCTTTACTTCGGTCTCCAATAACTCCCGAGGGCTCAGGCTCACGACGAGGACGATCAGTAGGATAGCCAAGGAGGGGCTCAAGGCGATCGGGCTCGACTCGAAACACCTTACGGCTCACTCGCTCCGCCATACCCTCGCCGTAACGATCCTCAGGGCGGGAGGGAGCCTATCCGATGCCCAGGGCGTCCTTCGCCATGCTAACCCGGCTACGACTCAGATTTATACTCAATCCATAAACGAGGAGATGAGGATTAAAAACGCGCCTGAGGAGCTCGTCGATAACCTCTACTAAAAGGCGTCATTGACTGGACTATGGGCCGATCCTGTATTATATGTTTATCTAGTAAACACCGTAATACAGTGGGGCTTTATGGACGCGACCAAGCTAACAGGGCTATGGAAAAACAAGGATAAGAACGGCAATACTTTCCTGAGCGGGTCGTTAAACGCGATCACTCAGATTATGGTTATGACTAACACCTTCAAGCAAGAGGGCGAGAGCAAGGCTCCCGATTACTACATGTACATCGCAGCGAAGGATAAGCCTGAGGGCAAGCCTAAGGACGCCTCCCCTGCTATTGACCTGTAATGAGCGTACCGGGTAGCTCCCTCGAAAAGGGCCCTCGCCTATGGGCGATAGCTCAAAAGTTCCTAGCGCCTGAGCGGAGCTATACCCAGGATCACGTTAAAACCAAGCTAGAGACCTACCTTAAGGTAAGCCCGGTAAGAGCGGCGGAGGGCTTTAGCCTCATGGTTACTCACGGCGTCCTCGTCCCGACCCATAGCGAGCCGCCCAGGTACTATTTAGGCGATACGACGCCATTTTAGGAATAAGTGTAAACATATAAATATCCGTAACCAAGAGAAGCCCTATGTCTACGTTTACCGATACGGTCCTCTACCCTCGCCTATTCGAGGTCATGGATACCGCTTTCCCTGAGTTTCAGTTTCACAAGAGCGGCGGCAATTGGGTAAGCGGTAACAAGCTCAGGCTCACGGGAGCCGAAGGGAGCAAGACAGGCTCGGTATGGGTTTATCGAGACAGACCTTATTTTATTAAGGACTTCTCAAGCGGCGGGAAAGCCATTACGTCCTATCTCCAAGAGACAGGGCGAGCCTCCTCATCGATCGAGGCGACTAAATTCCTCGCCGGTCGGATCGGGCTCGAAGTACCGTCCCGCGACCTCTCCGTTCAGGAGCTAGAACGCTCAAATGACTCGGAGCTCAAAGCAAGCCTATACGAGGCGGCTAACGACTTCTTTATTGAAAGCCTGTCATGGAAAGAGGGGGAGATAGCCAAGACCGATAAGGACGCCCAGGCGCATCGGGAATACTTGGCGGGTAGGGGCTACGCTACGCTCCTGAGCCACTCTGAGGATGGGTTTAACCGTCCTAATCGCATGGAGCTAGGCTTTATCGCCTCTCAAGACAAGCTCCGCGAGTATCTCAAGGGCAAGAGCTTTACCCTCGACGTAATCAATCAGCATCTCTTGGCTCAGTTCATTGACGGCGAAGTAAGAAAGCTCCCTCAATCAATCGGGACTTCTCACAAGCTCACTATTCCTTTCCGCGATCCGGTCGGGCGTATCGTAGGCTTCGCTTTCAGAAGCATTACCTGGACCAAGGAGAGCGTGGTCGGAAAGTATCTTTACCTGACCGGGTTCAAGCGGAGCTCGCTTTTGTTTAACCTCAGGGCGATCAAAGGGGATAAGGACCTAATCGTAGTCGAGGGATTGCTCGACGCCCTCCATGCGAAGGCGCTAGGGCTCGATAATGTCGTAGCCTTAGGCGGGACCTCACTTAATACGACTCAGATTGAAACGGCTCGGCGCTATGGCGCTGAAAAGCTCACGCTATGCCTCGATCAAGACCAAGCAGGAGAAGTGGCTACGGGTAAAGCGATCGAAGCCATAAGCAAGAGCAGTGGGGACCTCAAGGTTTACGTCGCTTCTCTCCCTGAGGGCTTCAAGGACCCCGACGAGCTTATCAAGGCGAAAGGGATTGAGGCTTTCCGCGAAGTAATCAGGACCGCCCAGGCGCATTACCTCTACCTCCTCAATAGGCGCTTCGACGTTACGGATCAGATTAAGCTCAAGACCGGGGAGCTCGACGATAAGGACCGCGACCTCCTCCTTGAGGACGTGGTTACGATCGGGAGCCAAACCAAAGGACCGCTTGAGAGAGACTTCTTTATCCAGGCCTTCCTTAAGAGAGGGGGGCCCTTAGGCGTAACGAAAGAGGGGTTAGATTCGACGATCGAGGGTCTCCAATATAACCGGGAGAAGGAAAAGCAGGGCGAGGTGCTCCGTAAGACTATCGATAAAGCCCAGACGTTGGCTGGATCAGGCCGGGAGCAAGAGGCTAAGGACTTACTCTGTTTACTCAGTAAGCAATTAAATACAGGACTACTCGAAACATCCTACCATGCCCTCGTTAAGCCTATTACCGAGGTCGAAGTCAGGGAGAGACTAAAGCATAAGCCCGATCATATCGCCTCAGGGCTCAGTCTCGGCGCGGATATGCTCTATCTCCCTTCGGGAGCTATTACGATCATCGCCGCTCCGACCTCTCACGGTAAGACGAGCTTTCAAATTAACCTCGCCCTCAATATGGCTCAGGACACTAAAAACAAGCCGATCTATCTGTTTAGCTACGAGGAGAATCGAGAGGCGATCTTACTCAAGGCGCTCAATACCTACGTCAATAAAGACCTGAGCAAGAATAACCGCCGCTCAATCGAGACCTACTTCAAGACCGGGAGCGATGAGTTTATCAGTAAAGATCATAAGGCCGGATTCGATGAGCTCAAGGCGAGTTTCTTTAGCGAACTCGTCGATACGGGGAGGCTTAACGTCCATTATGTCGATTACTCAGCGGAGGAGCTTGTCGGCGCGATCAAGTACCTCCATAAACACGCCCAGGTCGGCGCGGTACTGATCGACTACATGCAATTACTCAGGCTCAAGAATAACCCGACCAACTCCCGTCCTGAGGAGTTAAAGCAAGTATGCCTCAACCTCAAGGATTGCGCTGTCGATACCGGGCTCCCGATCATTCTAGGCGCTCAATTTAATCGAGAAGTAAACCAAAGGAGTAAGGTCCATGCGACCAAGATAAGCGAAGCCGGGGATATTGAGCGTATCGCTAACCTGATCGTAGGGTTTTGGAATTGTAACTTTGCAGACTACGAGATGAATAACGGCAACGTCCCTGAGATATTCGCTACGATCCTCAAGGGTAGGGACATGGGCGCGGGAGCTTCGGAGACTTTCGACTTTAACGGCAATACCGGAAAGATCAGTAACAAGAATCAAGACGTAAATGTAAATGTAAAATGGAAATAAAGAGAGGGATAGTATGAGCAAGATTATAGCGATGAGTAATCACAAGGGCGGAGTAGGTAAGACGACCTCCTCCGTAAACATCGGAGCCGGGCTCAGTAACGGCAAGGGCGGCAAGAGAGTCCTCCTGATCGACATGGACCCTCAGGCTAACCTCACTCAAAGCTTCGACGTGCTCAAGCCTGAGTTCACCATCTATGGCTCGCTGAAAGGGGAGTATCCGCTTACACCGATCGAGATTACTCCGAAGCTCCATATTATCGCCTCGACGCTCGACCTCTCAGGAGCCGAGGTTGAGTTAAGCTCCGAGCCCGGTCGGGAGTTTATCCTTAGAAACCTGATCGAGCCCTTAAAGAAAAACTACGACTATATCCTGATCGACTGTCCTCCGAGCTTGGGGCTCCTCACGATTAACGCCCTTACCGCGTCGGATCAGGTTTATATCCCGCTTCAAACTCAGTACCTCGCCCTTCAAGGGCTTACTAAGCTCGTCGAGGTCGTCGATAAGATTAAGAAACGCCTCAATAAGAAGCTCTACCTTGGCGGAGTTATTCTCACGCAATTCGACGCCCGTAAGACTCTCGATAGGGACGTAGCCGCGTCGATCGAGGGACACTTCAAGGCGAAGGTCTTTAGAACGAAGATCAGGAATACCGTAGCTCTCGCCGAAGCTCCAAGTCAGGGCAAGGACATATTTCGTTACGACCCTAAGAGCATGGGGGCCGACGATTACGCGAATCTATGTAAAGAGATAGTGAAAAGGTAACTCAGTTAAACATTGTAATACAGGTAAACATTTAATAGGATAGACTATATGGCTAAGAACTTTAAAGGCGGAATGGATAGCTTGCTCGGAGAGACCCAGGGGAAAGGGGGCCCGAAGCGCGGGAGACCCAAGACTAACTTCAAGGTCGTAACCAAGACCTCAGCGGCGGGTACTAAGACGGGAGAGATACGGGCGACCTTTATCATTAACGAGGCTCAGCTTGAGTCCGTTAAGGCTCTAGCCTATTGGGAACGCCTCTCGATCAAGGACGTACTCGCCCAGGCGATCGAGGCTCACCTTGCCAGTAAGAAGCGGGAGCTTCCGAAGGCGGTCGAGTCCTATAAAAGTAAGACTAAAGCCTCCTGAGGTCTGAACGTCTATAAAGATTACATTACAGAAGTAGGACTAGGAGGGTATCGGGTATGGGGTTCGACTTTTTCAAAGAGGCTACCGACAATCTCGCTAAGGCGTTTCTCGATAACCATGTATCCGCCGATAAACCCCTCAGCATGGACCTCCCTGAGAATATCGAGGAGATTGACCGGGTAGTAGGCGAAGCCCACATGGAGGGCAAGATAAGCCTCTTCGACCCCAGTAAGGACTTCAATAAGGAGCTAGAGGCGGTCCTTCGGTCGAAAGGGGTTCTACCCGATTGGGACCTTGAGGACCTCGCCCTCAAAATCATCGAGCGTTTCACCCACCGAACACACTCTTGGGACTTCGGGTTAGGAAAGAAGCAATCCGAGCGCCTAGCTGTTTATGAGAAGCTCAAGGACCGACCATGCGTTAAGCGGATCGTCGAGCTTACCGGGATCGACCATATCCCTTATCGGGCTCAGCTTACGATCGGGCAGATACAGTGGATCGACTCCATGAGAGCCGAGGGCAAGGACTACGCCGACATAATGTCGGAGCTACCCCTAGACGATCCATCCGGTCTACTCGCTTTCCTTAACCACGTCGAAGAGACCCATAAAACGACGGTTACGACTGTAAAACAGTTTCAGAAGCTCACTAATAACGCCGACGACGAGGAGGACGCCTCAATCGCTCTCTATGCCGCCTTCGAGGAGCGTTACAGGCTTACGCTCAATCGGATACTCAGGGAGGGCGGTAATTACGCTCAACTTGACACCACAGACCCTAAGGACTTTCACCTCCCGAAGGTCTGGTATGGGAATAGCCGAAACATGACCAAGGCGAAGGCTATCCGCCGGACGATTGCCGATTACTTCGAGCTCAACGAGCCCGATCCAGTGAGAGGGCGGTGTGCCCTTCGGGACGTAGCTAATCAGATCGAGGCCCCCTACGCGGAGGTCCTGAAGGCCTCCCATTACTATTCGGACTTCGAGGACGAGACCAACCTTAAAGACGAGCCCGAAGCCAAGGAGACCAAAGAGTAATGGAAAGCTCCGAGCTCAAAGAGAAGTTTATCCTACTGAGAGCCAAGGGCTACAGCTTCGATCGGCTCGCTAAGGAGCTCGGCAAGAGTAAGCAGACCCTCGTTAATTGGAGCAAGGAGCTTGAGGAGGAGATTGCCAACCTCAAGAGCATGGAGATTGAGGCTCTAAATGAGCGGTTTTACCTATCTAAACAGCACAAAATCCAGGCTTTCGGAGAGGTTTTAGACAAGATTAAGACTGAAATGAGCGCCCGTGACTTCTCGGACGTACCGACCGATAAACTTATGGACCTGTTTCTTAAATACTACGCCCTGCTCGAAGCGGAACGGATCGAGCCCAGGTTTCGGAGCTCGTCGGAGGTAAGAGAGGCGAAAGAGGATAAGGCGGCTCTCAATAAGCTCGTAGGCGCGGCGGGAGCTCAGGCTCATGGAGAACTAAAAGCAGTATGAAACTAGACCGGACCGATGACATTAGCGCGAAGGACGTTAAGCGATTACTGCTTAGGGTTTACCGCGACCTCAAGGCCGGGGACCTTTCAGATACCCAGGCTTACAGGGAGGCGTCGATCCTCAATAACGTGCTCAAGGCGATCGAACTCACCGACATGGAGGAGAGGTTGAGCAAGATAGAAAGGCTAATCGGTGAATAAAGGCGCGGTCGAAAAAACACTATTGAAAGGGACTCCGAAGCAACGGGCGCTCCTGATAGCGAATCATCTTTCCGAGGCTAACCTTGGCGGAAAGGGTTTTCTTTCGGACTCAGAGCTTGCCGCTTTAATCGATAGCTTCGAGAGTGAATCGGAGCTCAAGATTTATCGGGCTTTCAAGAGAAGGTATGAGGTTGTCTCGGCTTACTTGGCTAATCTCTCTCAGGCTCGGCTCTCCTATAAAGAGGTCCTTGAGCGCCTTGAGAAGTTTCTCCTTATCCGCATGGGTAACGACGACTTCGAGGACGTAGTAAACAACCTGCTCGACCTCATTCCCGATAAGAAAACGCAGCTGAAAGGGCTCCAGCTCGTTAAATCATATCACCGGCTCCCGCTCTACCGCTCCATTAAGCCCGATGAGGCCGGGCTCATTCGTATCGAGAGCAATAGACTTGAGGACATTATCGCGCAGCTACGGGAGCGCGTGAATCAAGAGCAGGTAAGCCTCAAGACAAGTATTCAGGCGCTAAAAGATTACATCGACGAGACCAGATTTAATGTGAAGGTCTTTAAGGCTTTCCTAAAAGAGGTCGAGAATTGGGCGAAGTCTCAGAAGGGCATGACGCTCACGTTTATGAGCTCTCTTGAGCGCAGTCCTAAGAGTATAGGTAACGACGACTTCGAGCCCAATGGACTCACTTGCCTACGAGAAAAACATAAGCTCGAAGCAGATTACGGGAGCGTCCAGGTTGATAAGAAAGTTTACGAAAGGCTCAGGTGGGAAGAGCTTAATGCGTAACGAAAAGGTTAAATCCTTAAAACAACCGCCTAGCGAGCCGACAACCGAAGCCGGGGCGATAGGGCTATTTAAGGTTACTCCTTCACCTGTTTCGGAGCCCTCGCCCAAGGTCCCGAAGGTTAGGCAATCGGGACACTTTGTCGATCAGAAGCTGAAGTACGACTTTCCCGTGAATGATCAACCTCGCCCCTTTGACCTGATCGACCCTAATACGATCGGCGAGGTTGAAAAGTGGGCGGTTAAATGCGAGGGTATCCGCCTTACCGTTTCCGAGGACCGGCTTGTTATGACTCTCTCTTCCCTCCTCAAGGATAAGAGCGAGAGCAAGGACGCCGACTCAAAGAATTTTTACGCGGGTAACCACCCGACTACGGAGGTCGTCCCTTGGGGCGAAGAGTATGTTAAACGCCCTCACCTTCGCGTCGTACCCGCTGAGCTCTATAAGGCTTACCTTGGAAAGGAGAAGTACTCCGGCCAAGAGATTAAAGACATAAAAAAGACCCTAGCCTCACTCGCCGATAAGATTTTTCTTATGACCTATGATCGGGTCCGTAAGGTCCAGGTCGGAAATAAAACTGAAAACAGGACCGACCGGATCGAAATGGTTAAGCGCCTGATCGAGATAGTGAGCTACACGCGGGACCTCACCGACGCGGAGGTTGCCAAGCTCGACAAGGGCGACGAGCGTATCAGGCAAGCCAAGGGCGAGCTCATTATAGCCCTCAACCCGATCCTCACCGATCAGATTAACTCCAAGTATGTCGAGTACCCTTGGGACATTAACCGAAGGATGGTACTCGCGGCGGGAGGGCATCCTAGAAAGGTAACCCAGGCGATGATTCTCCTTCGGGACTATATGCTCAGGGAGCTCTCGGCGAAGCGATACGCGTGTCAGATAAACGCGGATAAACTCCCCTACCTGCTCAAGCTCGATAACTACGTTAAGCAGAGCCGTAATGATCTCCTCAGGAAGACTATCGAGAAGGCAATCCAGACTTGTATGAACCTCAATCTGATCCTTAAGGTCGTCCAGGACAGGGGGGCCGAGGGGCAAGATAAGTACACCTTTTTCCTCAATAGAGACTTCAAATAGCCCCAAGCCGACCGTAGTTCATTGCAGTGAAAACCCCTTTTGACCGTAGTTCATTGCAGTGGCGACCGTAGTTCATTGCAGTAAGTACCGTAGTTCATTGCAGAGAGCCTCTGAGTATGTTGAGTCAAACCAGACACTTAGCTATGATTCTGAAGACGTGAGATTCTATGAGATTCTATGAGAATCTCTGAGAGAGGGCGGAGCTTCGTTTTGACTCCGCTCCCGCCTCTTAAAACTAAAAACCCACCGAGGGGATATTTCCCGGCGCGGCAATCTTTAGCTGTAAGGAAGTCCTTACATGCTCACCCTACTCATTCTCTTGATCCCCTGGGTGTCGAGATAGGCTTCAAGGATGCGGATCGTATGTCGGACGCTTTCAGCATCCTTGGTGGATGGCTTTGGTAGCTTCGTCTTCGGTTCCGAGACGAGTTCGGCCACTGGTACGCCGAGGCCCTTGGCGATGCGATCGAGGTTGTGCAGCGTCACGTCAGGAGGGTCATTCTCGACCTTGCTGATGTAGCGCACGCTGAGTGTTCGCTTGGCCAGCTCCTCCTGGGTCATCCCAAGACGGAGGCGGGCGTGCCTTACATTTGCTGCGACGATGGCCTTGAGCGACTTGGTCATTACTTCCCTCTCCTGCGAGATTAGCGGGCTGGGAAGCTAAGCCTTATTGACTAGTTATTCCTTATACCTGACGTTCTATTCAAGTCTGCTCAGTGACATGCCGATAACTGGCTATCAATGCCGTCGCAGGTGCGGCGAATACCACCAGCTGAGGAGGCTAAAATGATTCGCCAGACGATTTTGACGCTCGGACTTTTGGGTGCAGCGGGATGCGGCGCGATGTCTAAATCATCAAAAGAAACGCCATTAGCAGCCCCTGCCAATGAAAATGTTGACCCACTGGCAACGTCTCTAGCTGTCGCCGATGCCACCAAAATGCCAAGTTGCGATGGCAGCCATGAGGGCCAGCTTGTCTACCTCGTTGATGTTAAGCAGTTCAAAACCTGTGTAACTGGATCTTGGCAGGACATCTCGATAACAGGTGCGGCCGGAAAGGATGCGGCGGCCGGAAAGGATGGGGCGGCCGGAAAGGATGGGGCGGCCGGAAAGGATGGGGCGGC
>Ga0315289_10015174_pt1 | contig 10700 bp, 7 predicted proteins | sample YL17G11_40_MG_FD_203452 | JGI IMG/M metagenome (GOLD analysis project Ga0315289, IMG submission 203452) | Sediment microbial communities from Yellowstone Lake, YNP, Wyoming, USA - YL17G11_40 | ecosystem: Environmental > Aquatic > Freshwater > Lake > Sediment | place: USA: Wyoming | collected...
CGGCCCGGTGGGAGCCGGCCCCCGCGGAGCGGCCCTCGATAAACGCCATCAACGACCGCGCGCCCTCCAGGTTGTTGGCCTGGAAAACGCCGGGCAGGTCGATCCCGGGAATCTGCGGCCATTGCGGGCGTGCCCCGGTGGCGATCACCAGGCGGTCGTAGGGAAAGGACTGTTCCTTTCCGGTCTCCGCATGGACGGCGCGGACGCGGCGCCGCCCCGGCTCGATTTCCGCCGCCCGCGTCCCGGTCAGCACCTCGATGTTGCGGTGCTGCCGAAAAAAGTCAGGCGAGTAAACGAACAACTGCTCGGCCGAGCGTACCTGCCCGCCCACCAGGTACGGCAGCCCGCAAGCGCCGTACGAAACGTCGGGGCCTTGCTCGAGCACGGTGATCTCGAGCCGCGGATCGATTCTCCGCGCGCGGCTGGCCGCGCTCAGCCCCGCCGCCACTCCTCCGATAACCAGGAGCCGGTTGGTGTACATTCTCTGGTTTTCGCTCACCCCTTCTCAGTCCTGCGCCTCAAGGCGGAGAACTCCCCCCCCACAGACGCAGCCCCACTAGATATACACGCATTCAGGGAGCCGTTGCGAAGAATTTGGGAGTGGCGGGCTGCCGCGATCGAACGCGGGCCGGCACAATGTATCTGTATAAACGACAACAGCCAATCGCATGCCGATTCCCCCCGGACCGGCATCCCGATTGGCTGCGTCGCCTTCGTTAAAACTGATGCCAGCTTACAGGCGCATCCGCAACGGCACAATGGTGCAGAGGTCACATTTTGATTGGTACGGCGGTACCGTTACCGAGCGTCCCCCGCATCGGCCGCGCACCGCGCGGTAGCCGCGTGCCAGCCCGGAGGTGTAACATAGACGCAATGCCGATCTACGAATATCTTTGCCGCACTTGTAGCGAGAGATTTGAGAAGCTGATTCTGGGACGCCACATCGATTCGCCCATCGCCTGCCCGCGGTGCGGGAAGACCGAGATTGAACAACTGCTCTCCACATTCGCGGTCAGCACCGCCGGCAGTTCCTGCCCTGGGACGCCCGGTCCCGGTTGCGTCTCATCGAGCGGGCGATTCAGTTGAGCCCGCTGATGGATTCCCGCCGTGCGCGGGGAGGATCAGTGGGCAGTAGGCAGTAGGCAGTAAGCAGTAAGCGGGTGAGGCAATTCTTCGGCAAGGAGCGCTGCCGTGATCAGCCGACGTGATTTTCTGCGGGCTCTTGGAACTCTACCGGCCGCGGTGCAGCTTTACGGGCTGGCGCCGGGCGAGCTGAAGTACCGCAAGCTGGGGCGGACGGGCCGCATGGTGGTCCCCTTCGCCTTGGGCGGCCAGGCTTCGTTGCAGTGGACCGGGCCGAACATCGATCCGGCCGACATCATCGTGCGCGTCGTGGAGCTGGGCGTGAATTACCTGGACACGGCGAATGCCTACGGGCCGAGCCAGACCAACTACGGCGAAGCGTTCCGCCGGCTGAACCTGGTTCCCGGCGCCCCGAACTACAACAGCAGCCTGCGCGAGCGCCTCTACCTCGCCACCAAGACCACGCGGCGCTACGCGCTGGACCGCTCCGGCTCCGGCCTTACGGCCGTGGACGAGCTGAAGCGCTCGCTCACCACCATCTTCGGGGACGGCAAGGGCGCCATTCCCGAGGGCGCTTACCTGAATGCCATCCAGATCCATAACCTGCAAGCCATGGAGCAGGTGCAGCAGATCTGGGAGAACTTCGAGCGCCGCGGCGAAAAGGGCGTGGAGCGGCTGGGGGCGCTGGCCGGCCTGCTGGACTACCGCGACGGCACCAACGTCACCGGCCTGAACCCGGAGCGCCGCCGCTGGGTGCGGCATATCGGCGTCACCGGCCACCTGGCCTCGCCGGTGCTGATGAACGCCATCCAGCGCGATAAGGAAAAGATCCTGGATACGCTGCTGGTGGCGCTGAACGCCAACGACCGCCGCTACCTGTGCCACCAGCACAACGTGATCCCGCTGGCCAAGGCGCGGGATATGGGCATCATCGCCATGAAGGTGTTCGCCGACGGCGTGTTCTATGGCAAGCAGCCGCGCTTCTCCCGCACGCCCGAGGACGTGATCCTGACCGTTGGGCAACCCGGAAAAGCAGCGCCGGCCGACTTGCTGCGCTACCCGCTGTCGATCCCGGGCGTGACCTGCGCCATCGTCGGCATCGGGCACATCGACCGCAAGGAGCCACAGGCCGACCAGGCGCTGGCCAACCTGGCGGCGTCGCAGGGCGACATGGCCTCGCCGGCCGAGATGCGCCGCATCGCGGAACAGGTCGCCGCCCTGCACGGCACCGAAACCAACTACTTTCAGGAAAAATTCCGCGGGCTGGTGCAGCCGGCCGAGGTGCGAGTGGAGCGCGACGACACCCGCATCATCGTCCGCTGGAACACGGCGCTGGCCGGCGCCGAGCCCATCGAGTCCTACCAGATCTTGGCCGGCGACAAGCTGGTTTCCACCGTTCCCTATCAGCCGCAGACGACGCTGGAGCCGCTGTCGGCCACGGTGCCGGCAGCGAAAATCGGCGACGCGCCGGTGCGCGTGGTGGCGGTGGAAGCGCCGGGCAGCCGTCCGCGCGGTTGACGCCGTTCATCACAGTACCGGGTGGCGACGGGCATTCCGTCCTGCCTGCTGCCTACTGCCTCCCGGCTTCCGGGCCAGCGCGAAAACGTGATTGGCCAGCAGATCAGCTCCGGGCCTGCGGTTCAGCCAACAGTCGAGATAGCGAAAGGGAAACAACAGCCAGCCGGCCGCCGCATAGGCAGCCTTTCCGGCTTTTCCCCCGCCAAACAGAAGCTTGACGTACTCCAGTAGAAAGGTGAGAAGGGTGGCGGTGGGGCCGGTGCGCGCGCCGGTCGCCAGGATTTCGAAGCCCAGGCCGGCGAGCCAATGGCCCAAACCCGCCTGCGTCCACCGCCTGTAATCCGCCGGATAGGCGTGATACGGGTGACAGAACGGCGCCACCACGTGCAACAGCCCGCCCGGCTTCAGCACCCGAAGCGCCTCGCGCGCCAACGATTCGGGCGCTTCCACGTGTTCCAGGACCGCGTCGCACTCGATGGCATCCAGCGCTTCCTCGGCCAAGGGCAGGCGCTCGGCGTTGGCCACCAGATCGACGCCCGGAAACAGACCGATGTCGAGATTCAAGAAACCGGGCACGGAGCGGCCGCCGCCGCCCAGATACAGGTTGAGCGAACCAGGCGGACAGGGAAGCGCCAGCTCGGCGGGATTGTGAACCAGCGGCAGCGGCGGCCGCAAAATGCGCTTCAGCCGCGCCCCCAATGACGCGCTGGCTCGCTCGCTGTAGCGCGCCGCCATTCCCGCGCCGCCCGGCTCGACCAGCCGCACGCCGAACCTCGCGCGGTCTTCTGGCGTCATCAGCAGCGGCACCTCGGAAATCACCGGGTAGGCGTCGCCGCAGGCCGCGCAACGCAGTCCCTCGCCGCTTGTTTCGAGTGCCGACGTGCACTCCGGGCAAGCCAGAATTTCCAGCGGGACGCGCATGGTCTAGCCGCAGATTGCGCCGATTCCGCTGATTGAATCTGCGAAATCTGCGTAATCTACGGATGGTCTGGCCTACTTCTCGCCCGCCAGGTCTTTCAGCAAACGCGGGACGTACTCGGCAGTGCGTTTGGGCGCCGTCGGATCGGCAGCGGACATTCCCTTGAGCGCCTGGCGCGCCGCTTTGCCTTTTTCGCCCAGCCGGTCGATGGCGTTCAGAGCAGCCATGGCGACGTAGACACCGTTTTTGTCGGGCGGCGCCAGCTCGATCAGCGTCTTCACGACCTGGTCCAGGTCTTCGGCAGCGCCGAAACGTCCCAGGGCCTCGGCGGCCACGACGCGCACGCTCGGCGCGGCGTCGCCCAGCGCCTTGCGCAACCCGGCGGCGGCCCCGCGGGCGCCCTCGGCGCCGCGCATCAGCAGGCCCATCGCCGCCCAGTAGCGCACGCCGCTGTCGCTCGAGCCCAGCGCCTTCACAAGTTCGCCGGCGGCGTTCGGTTTCAGCGAGGAGGCCAGTTCCGCGGTTGCCAGCACCCGCTCCATGGGATAGCGGCGTTCGTCGTGCCCCATGTCGTACGGCGTTGAGTCTTTCGAGCGGGAGTGAATCTCGGCCTCCGGCAGCAGCCCCACGTCGCGCACGCTCCGCACCCAGTCCTGCTCGGCCTTCCGCAGGCGTTCGAGCACGTCGCGGTGCTGGGGCGACTTCGCCAGGTTGTTCACTTCGTCCGGATCGTTCCGCAGGTCGTACAGCTCCTCGGGCGGCTTCGGCTCCCAGAAGTAGGTCTGCGGCGGCTTCAGCTTGCCCTCGTCGTACAGGCGCTTCCAGACCTGTGTGGTCGGCGTCTCGAACATGTAGGAGATGTGCTGCCCGTAGATCAAGTGGGGCATGTACTGCCGGAGATAGACGTAGCGGCGGTCGCGCACCGAGCGCACGCAATCGTAGCGCTCATCCATACGGCCGCGCAGCCCGTAATTGTATTGCCGTTCGGGCCCGGGGTAGGCCCCAGCGAACGCCGAGCCCTGCATATGCGCGGGCGGCTTGACGCCGGCCAGGCTGATCACCGTCGGCCCCAGATCCACGAAGGCCACCATGCGGTCCGATGCGCCGCCCGGCTTGTACTCCTTCGGCGCAAGCTGGCGGAACTTCTCCGGGATGTGCATGATCAGCGGGACGTGCAGGCCGGTGTTATAAGGCCAGCGCTTGGAGCGAGGCATGCCCGCGCCGTGGTCGCCGTAGAAGAAGACGATGGTGCTCTCGGCCAGGCCATCTTCCTCAAGTTGCTTCAGGAGATCGCCGGCCTGCTTGTCCATGTCCGTGATGTTGTCGTAATACTCGGCCCAGTCCTGCCGCACCTCGATGGTGTCGGGGTGATAGGCGGGCACGCGGACTTTGGCCGGGTCGTGGATCCAGGTATGCGGGCGTTTCCGCACCTGACTCTCGTGGGTGCCGAGGAAGTTGAAAACGGCAAAGAACGACTGGCCCGGCCGGCGGTTGCGCCAGTGCGCCTTGGCGCTGGAGTCGTCCCACACCTTGCCGGTGTGCTCCAGGTTGTAGTCCTCTTTTGCATTGTTCGACGCGTAGTAGCCGGCATCGCGCAGGTAGCAGGGGTACATGCGCATGCCCTCGGGCAGGCGGGTCATGCTGCGCATGTGTTCGCTGCCGGTCGAGTTGGCGTACATGCCGGAAATGATCTGAGTCCGGGCCGGCGCGCAAACCGGCGCGTTGGACCAGGCGTTGCGGTAGATCATGCCGCGCGCCGCCAGCCGGTCGAGGGTGGGCGTATCGGCATATTTGTCGCCGTAGGCGCCGATCTGCGGCCCAATGTCTTCGCAGGTGAGCCAGAGAATGTTGGGTTGCGGATTCTGCGCGGCGGCGCCCGCCAATCCCGCCGCGCCAACGGCCGCCACAAACCCCCGCCGGGTCATCGAGTGAGAGGTCATACACGCTTCCTGTTTCACCGCAGAGACGCGGAGAACGCGGAGAAAAGACATTCTCTGCGTTCTCTGCGTTCTCTGCGTCTCCGCGGTTTATTGAACCCCGGATTCTACCACCGTTGACAGCCGGAAAGCGCTCGTGCATCATGACAGCAAGCAAATCGATGTTATGATAGCAACATGCGGACGACTGTGACTCTGGACCATGATGTCGAGCACCTGGTGCGCACAGCCATGCGGGAACGCGGCATTTCCTTCAAGGAAGCGCTCAACGAGGCGGTGCGGGCGGGCTTGCTGCAGGCCAGGAGCAGCCGAAAGCGCCGATTCGTGCAGAAGACGTTTTCTTTGGGGTCGGAACAGCACTTTCGCTGGGAGAAAGCATTAGCGGTGGCCACAGCCATCGAGGATGAGGAAATCCTCCGGAAACTGTCTCTGCGCAAATGAAGTTGATTGACGCCAATTTGCTGCTTTACGCCGTGAACGCGGACGCCCCACTGCACGGGCAGGCCAAGTCCTGGCTGGAGGGCGCGCTCTCGGGCAACGAAACGGTTGCCTTCTCGTGGGCGGTGTTGCTGGCGTTTATTCGGCTCACCACGCGACCGGGTCTGCTCCGCCACGCCCTGCCACCCGAAACCGCGTTGGACCTTGTAGCCGCCTGGCTGGATCAACCGACGGCAACTGTGATTCACCCAGGACCGGGGCATGTTCCAATTCTGCGCGACCTGCTCTCAGCGGTCGGCACCGCCGGCAACCTGACAATGGATGCGCACTTGGCCGCTCTGGCCATCGAGCACGGCGCCGAACTGTGTTCTTGCGACGCTGACTTCGCCCGCTTTCCCGGATTGCATTGGAGCAATCCGCTCGCCTAGCTGGTGGCCAATCGTCCTAAGCCTGAATCCCTGCAGACCGACGCAGCGGACGGTCTCCTAGCTCCATTCCCATTTAAGTGGCTGAAAAATAAGGATGTTCCAAATTGCACCGGAATTTGCTTGACAATGGTTTGCGACTCGGCGTAATGTTTTGGTGCAACTTGGAACCTTCGTAGGAGGGATTATGACAGATTTTTACACGGCAAGCAGAGTGCCCAATCCGAGCGGCCACGGGTTCTCCGTCTCATTTCGGCACCCGATGCGGAGCGATAAGAGCGGCAAGCGGGGCCTTAAGGTTAAAAAGGGGCTTGGCACCGAGGACCCTGTTGGGGCGGAAGCCTTCGTGACGGAGCTCAACGAGATCTTACGAGACGAGTCCCTATGGCCGCCGACTGCGCGCCCTTTTGCCGAGCGTCGCGGCTACTCAAAGAAGGTGATCGACATTTTCTACGACAGATCCGAGCCTGAGAGCGTCGACTACCGGAAGATACGGGACCAGGAAATGCGCCTGCCCGGAAGGGATTTGGGCTACTCCCGCGCTCTTCTGATCGGTCCGCCTGGCGCTGGCAAGAGCACGCTCGTCCGGCAGCTCATTGGTTCCGACCCGTCTCGTGATCGCTTCCCTTCGACTTCCAATACGCGCACCACGACGTGCGAAACAGAAGTGATAGTGGCCGATGAGGACTATGCCGCTCTAATCACCTTTATGTCGGAAGACGAGGCAAGATGCGAGGTTGCCGGGTGCCTCCTGGATGCGGTCCTTAAAGCTGCCCTTAGTCCGGATGACGCTGCGGTAGCCAGAGTTCTCCTGGAGCAGAGCGATCCGCTTTTTCGGTTGAAGTACACACTTGGCGACTGGCCACGTGATGGTGCTGAAGAACAAGATGCCTACGAAGAGGCGGAGGCGGACACCGGCGATTTCGACGGCGGCCCCGCATTGACGGCGGCCCAGCTTAACGAGCAAGCTGCCGTGCTTCGTCGGTTTGTTAAACGCGTCCGTGACATCACTGCCTCTGCGATCAAGGGCGTGGAGCAGAGCCTCGGTCCGCTCGATTCGCTCTCACCGCAAGACCGTAACGCAGCCCTTGACCTGGCGCAGGAGACGGCCGAGGCGTCCGAGGAGTTCGTCGATCTCACTTCTGACATCGTCGGGGAGCTCCAGCGGAGATTCGATTGGGTTGAACCAGGGAGCTACCGCCGTACGACGACAGGCTGGCCGATTGCCTGGCGACTGACCGCCGGCCAAGACCGGAGAAAGGATTTCCTCAGTGCCGTGCGATTTTTCTCCGGCATCTATCACCGCCAGTGGGGCGTGCTCCTCACCCCGCTGGTAAACGGCATTAGGGTCAAAGGGCCGTTCTTTCCCCAATGGTCGCACCACAAACCACGTTTAGTGCTGATTGATTCCATAGGTCTGCGCCACGAGGCAGATGCAAACGCTGACGTGCCGGATCAAATCGTTTCTTACTTTTCCAGTGTCGATTCAATTGTGCTGGTCGACGCGGCTCACAGCGCTATGACCAACTACAGCACAGCAAAAGCTTTAGAAGCAGTAGGAAGTGCCGGACACACGAGAAAACTGGTGATAGCGTTCACTAACTTGGACCGCGTGAAAAAAGCGGAGAATCTTCCGACGTTTAGAGCCAAGAGGGACCATCTATTCGCTGGGGTTGCAGACGTCCTTGAAAACCAGGTTGCAAGAACCCTATCCAAAGAGGTGGCCCGCCATATGGCCAGCCACCTGGAGGTAAACACCTTCTTTCTGGGAGCGCTGGACAAGGCGGACCCCAAGCCTGCGATAGGAGAACTGCAACGGTTCTTGGAACGGCTCCAGGCCGATGTGAAGCACGTCATCGCGGTCGAGGCATTTCCTGAATACAATATCGACAATTTGGTTCTCGGAGTCAGAGGGGCTTCTGAAGCGGTCAGGGATCTCTGGACGCACATATTGGACCGGGTTCCGTGGCAAACAGTTAAGGCATTCAACCGCCGCTACGCGGACAGCCGAGAGCATTACCGTCTAGACCCGGCCGCGAACTTGCGGACCGAACTCGGCAACACTATGTCCCGCTTTCTCGATAACCCTGCCAAGTGGACGACGGAGACAACTCTAGAAGCGAAACGGGAGACCGTGGATCGAATAAAAAGCAAGGTGGCAGAACTGCTGCCCGCGCTGGTCCGCGAGAGGTTGCGAACGAAACCGATTCAGCAGTGGATAGATGCTTACTGGTTGCGGGGCAATCGCTCCACCTTCGAGAGGAGGTTGAGAATCGAGGCCATATTAGAACGGTGGATTCCGATTCCCCGAATGGCAGAAGACCCAGTGATACAGCAGATTGTGACTGAGTTTCTGGACGAGGTGAGGCAGGCATTCAAGGATGCCTACGAATTGGCGAAAGAGGAAATGCTTCAAGAGCGGAAACAGAGCGCAGGTGGAAAGGGCGCAGATGCGGCGGCGGCCGTTTAGTGCCTCGCACGTTCTGCGGAACCCCGTTGGCCCGTCAGCTTGACAGGCTACAAAAACAAAACTGCACAAATGCGGCGGGGAGTCCTTCTCTGCGCCCTCCGCGTCTCTGCTGCGAAAATGCTACGTTGTACCGCTGGCGCCTCTACAGCGTAGCGCCGTAGGTGAACGAGCCGAGCACCTTCATGTAGTTGGCGCGCTCGAAGGCTTCCGGGTGCGCCACCGCCTTGCGGCTCATGCTGCCCTGCATCTGGCGGATGGATTCGTACTCGTGTTCCTCCATCCACTGGACCAGCTCGCGGCGCAGGCGCTCGGCGTGGTGGATGCCGTGGCGAAGCAGCGCCGAGGTCATCATGGCCACCTTGGCCCCGGCCATCATCGACTTCAGCACATCCATGCCGCTGTGCACGCCGCCGGTGATGGCCATGTCGGCCTTGATGCGGCCGTACAGCGTGGCCACCCAGTGGGTCCGCAGCAGCAGCTCGAAGGGCTGGCTGAGCGAAAGCTGGGGCACCACTTCCAGGTTCTCCAGGTCGAAGTCAGCCTGGTAGAAGCGGTTGAACAGGACCAGGCCGTTGGCGCCGGCCTCGTCCAGCCGCCGGGCAATGTTGGGGATGGAGCTGAAGTAGTGGCCCAGCTTGACGGCCAGCGGGATGCGGACGGCGGCGCGCACCTCGGCCACCAACTCGCAGTAGCGCGTCTCCACCTCGGCGCCGCTCATCTCCCCGTCGGTCGGAATGTAGTAGACGTTCAGCTCCAGGGCGTCGGCGCCGGCCTGCTCGATCTTGCGGGCGTACTCGACCCAGCCGCCCTTGGACGAGCCGTTGAGGCTGGCGATGACGGGGATGCGGACCGCTTCCTTCGCCTGGCGGATATGCTCCAGGTAGGCGTCGGGGCCGAGCTTGTAGTTCTTCAAGTCCGGGAAGTAGGAGAGCGATTCCGCAAAACTATCGGTCCCGGCCGACAGGGCGCGGTCCAGGTGGTTGGCCTCCAGCGTGATCTGCTCCTCGAACAGCGATTGCAGAACTACCGCCGCGATGCCCGCTTCCTCCATGATGCGGATGTTGCCCACCGACTCCGACAGAGGGGAGGCGGAGGCCACCAGCGGGTTTTTCAGCTCCAGACCAAGATAAGTAGTAGATAACTCCGGCATCACGACTCCTCCTTTTTCTCGCCGGCCCGCTCGCTTACGCTCGCGGCTCTGTTTTCGGCTTTATCGGCACCCGCGGCCTCCGCCGGCTGCGCCTTCGAGCCATCGGCCGGCATCTTGGCCCAGTTGTCGTACAGCTTCCAGCGCCCGTTAACGTCCTCCTGGGCCAGCGCCAGCAGCTCCTTGGCAGCCTTCGGATCGGAGTGCGCCAGCATGGTGAAGCGCGTCTCGTTATACATGTACTTCTCCACCGGCAGGCTGGGCGGCCGGGAGTCGAGCTGCAGCGGGTTCTTCCCCTGCTTGGCGAGCTCGGGGTTGTAGCGGAACAGCGGCCAGTAGCCGGACTGCATGGCGATCTTCTGCTGCTCCAGGCCGTAGGCCATGTCGTAGCCGTGGGCGATGCAGTGGGAGTAAGCGACGATCAGCGATGGCCCCTTGAAAGCCTCGGCCTCGAGAAACGCCTTGACGGTGTGCGTGTCGTTGGCGCCCATGGCGATGCGGGCCACGTAAGCGGTGCCGTAGACCATGGCCATCATGGCCAGGTCTTTCTTGGCCGTCGGCTTGCCGCCGGCCGCGAACTTGGCCACCGCGCCGCGCGGCGTCGCTTTCGACATCTGGCCGCCGGTGTTGGAGTAGACCTCGGTGTCCAGCACCAGGATGTTGACGTTGCGGTTGGAAGCGATGACGTGGTCCAGGCCGCCGTAGCCGATGTCGTAGGCCCAGCCGTCGCCGCCCACGATCCACACGCTGCGCTGGACCAGCG
>Ga0315289_10015175_pt1 | contig 10700 bp, 8 predicted proteins | sample YL17G11_40_MG_FD_203452 | JGI IMG/M metagenome (GOLD analysis project Ga0315289, IMG submission 203452) | Sediment microbial communities from Yellowstone Lake, YNP, Wyoming, USA - YL17G11_40 | ecosystem: Environmental > Aquatic > Freshwater > Lake > Sediment | place: USA: Wyoming | collected...
ATGGATACTGGGATGACGTAGAAGTTTTTGATACGGAAGATGCACCAGCCTTTGCGGTGGATTCAAATGATAAAATCCCTGCACTGTGGGGAAAGATCAAGTGCAACTTAGCAGAATAGGAGTGAATATGTCACAATCAATTGTTGCTAGTCCTGAAACCAAAGTTAAACTGAAAGATTATGATCCTGGTAACACTGGTGAATATAAGCAAAAGAAAGAAGCAGAAAAGGAGATAAAAAATATTCATCAGCAAATGATCGAGCTTCAAACTCTGCTTTATGCTGAAAGCAAATATTCTCTCCTAATTATACTCCAGGCTATGGATACAGGCGGAAAAGATGGGACAATCAGGCACGTAATGGGAGGGGTCGATCCGCAAGGCTGCGATGTCAAGAGCTTTAAGGTCCCGACACCAGAGGAACTATCTCACGACTTTCTTTGGCGCGCTCATCTAGTCACGCCCCGTAAAGGAAAGATTATTATATTCAACCGTTCATATTACGAGGATGTGCTTGTTGTTCGTGTGCATGACCTTGTTCCTAAAGAGGTATGGAGCAAGCGTTATGACCAGATCAATGGCTTTGAGAAGTGTCTTACAGAAAATAATACTGTGATACTGAAATTTTTCCTCCACATTTCCAAAGATGAGCAAAAAAAGAGGCTTGAACAGCGTCTTGATGATCCTACCAAACGCTGGAAGTTTTCAGAGGCAGACCTGAAGGAACGAGAATACTGGGACGACTACATGGATGTTTATGAGGATGCTCTCACGAAATGCAGTACAGAATACGCTCCATGGCATATCATTCCTGCTAACAAAAAATGGTATCGTAACCTCGTTATTGGAGAGGCAATCGTAAAGGCACTCAAGGGTCTAAATATGAAGTATCCAGAACCGAGTATAGACCTTTCAAAGATAAAGATTGAATGATTGGAAGATTCTAAGATTAGAAAATTAGAAGATTGTTCTAACAAAATCTTATACCAATTTTCAATAAAAACACTACATATAGGTAGCCGAAGTCTTTGCCTGCGGAAGCGCACCCTAAAGGGATGCGACTACCAATGTAGTATTTGAATTAGCAATTGGTATTAGAATCTTCTAATCATTATTCACATCTTCCACTCGATAGAGAGTTTTTTCTTAAAGACTTTCCGCATTAACTGTCCTTTATCGAGAGCCGCCTGACGATCTGCTTCCGAAGGTCTCATAACGTTACATCGGACGATGATGCGATCCATTGTAATCTCACATGAGACAGAATTTACTATACTCTGATGTGTTCGATCCAATCCATCAGCAATACGCAATATAGATGCAAGAACTTCCACCATTTTCCGCTCTGTTGGCTCAAGGGAAGAGAAATGTGAATGTTTCATCTTCGGCAGTGCCGCTCGATGGTAACGTGCAACAGAACCTACTATTAAGCTTTCTCTTTCGCTAAACAGAAGGGCTTTATCTTCCAGAATGAGTCTTAAAGCCGTCTTGTGGTGCTTTTTTTGTCCCTCGATCCAGCCTATGTCGTGCAGAATCGCCGCATTATGTAACAGGAACCTTTCCTGTGGACCAAGTTGATGTAATTGTTGTAACTCGTCAAACAGGTTCAAGGCAAGTCGTGCTACCTGATGCGTATGCCCTTCTTCATATCCACAGCTTTCGGCTAATCGGACTGATGCTTTAAGGCGATTATCATCTTTCGGTTGCTCTTCCTTTTGTATTGTCTCAAAGCTGTGTCCTTGCTGGATCATTCGGGCAAACAGATCAGGTAATCCACCCTCACGTATCGCAGAAACTGCCCTTTCGACATCGTATTCTATTCGATAATGATCCACCCGAAATACATTGGGCTGTCTAAGTACCAGAATGGCATAGCTTGCTTTTGGATCACCATCATCAGGGCGTCCAACACTACCCGGATTTATAAACCATACACTGCCAACCTTCCGTTTAAATGGAATATGAGAATGTCCAAAAATGATCAGGTCAGCATCAGCCATCAAAGCTATTTCATTTAGTCTATCTTCTGTTGTATCATTAGTTACGTGTTCCTCATCAGAATCAGGGGTTCCATGCATTATCAGGATCCTTTTACCTTCCATCTCCATCCTCAATTCCTTATTCAGCGAATTCAGATATTCAAGGTTAGATTTAGAGAGCTTGTTGTATGTCCAATTGAAAGCAACCCATTTCTCAGGTGGAACATTTTTCTTCCATTTGTTTCTCTTTTGCTTTACCTTCATTACTTTTATATCGTAGTTTCCTATAATGCTCTGCACGTTCTCCTTTTGCAGTAAATCTACAACTTCGTCAGGGAATGCACCATATCCAAGCATATCACCCACATTCCAGATAGCCTCAACACCACGTTTATGTGCATCCTCTAAAACAGCCTCTAATGCTGGCAAATTTGCATGAATATCACCTATCAGTGCTACTTTCATAAATTACTCCTTTTTTGAGATGTGATGTAGAATATGCTTTAGCAAAATTCCCCAAACATCCTGATCCTGTGTTTGTTTCCAGTAGTTTACAAATTCCTTGTAACGTTCTGCCTGTTGTTTTTTTCTTTCTTCCTGTAAATAAAGAATCCCCGTTTTCAATCTGCTAAATGATCTGGTATTTCCAAAATATTCAAGCGTACAAGCCTTTTCCTGTTCGAAGAATAGTGGAAGAAACTCAATCCACACAACACAATCGTGAATATCTCCCAGTATAGTCTGAAACTCACGAGCGACTTTGATGGGTTGCTCAAGCTCATCATCGTAAAGGGATGAAAATATCTCCATTGTATAGCGCAAACGTTTAGAAGAGATCCTCATCGCATGAAGCTCGTTAATTTTGTCTGGCTGATAGACGTATCTTTCATAAGTAAGAAAATCCTCAAGCTGAAATGATATTGCTACATAAGCCCGTTCATAAACTTGCGGTGAATGATCATCCTTATTGTGCATCTGAGCAACGTTGCGTATTATAAGAGCGGATTCAGCTATTTCATTTAAAACTCCATTATTTTTTATATTCTCCATTGCTGATATAACTTTTGGCTGAATTTTTTCACGTCGTTGTTTTAGGCGTAACCGAAGGCGTTTAATACCTGATACGTGACGGGTGGTTGTCAGACTATTCAAAAGCTCTTGTAAGAAATCTATCTGAACGTCTATGTCCCTTGCTAAACCTAAAGTTCGTGTTACGGAACGGATTTGCTTTTTCCATTTTTTTACGTCTTTTTCAGGAAAACATTCCTCGAATAATGCGAATGCACTGCGCAGACGGCGTGATGCAACTCTCATACGATGTATACATTCGATGTCTTCTGCTCTGCAAACACCTTCAATCTCTTGTTCCAGAGCATTTAAACGCTTTAGCAAAACTTCTGCTCCGAATAAGCAATAATTTTCATCAGGCATAATTTCCATAACATTCAATCTCTCTAAAGACATAGTTATGTATTATTGGCATGACTTTCAGATGTGTTTTAAGGCAGGATACTTCAGCGTGGAAATGCTATGTGTTATCGAGTAACTCTTTAGTATATCTCTTTAGCTCTTCGAAGACATCCTGTTTGTCTCGGTTTGCATCAATTGTTATAAAACCGAATTCTTCTGCCATTTGATCGAATTGCTGTATAAGCCGGGTTTGATAAATGACGAAGCTATCATATAGGTTATCCGCACAATGAATATCCATTCCGGATTCCCAATAGTCGAAACCCCGTCCGCGCAATACACGACGTGCTAAAGTAGGTATATCAGCTTTCAGGTAAAAGATGATATCAGGTTTGAGCGCAAAGCCATATACCTTTCTTGCCCATTGTGGATCCGCACCACGCACCACGTTACGAGCGATAAGCGAATAGAAGTATCGGTCTGAAAGTACGCAGAATCCTGCACTTAATGCCGGAATAATATGATTCTCCAGACGATCAGCAAAATCAGTGGCATAGAAGAGATTCATCGTCAATCTGCCGAGAGTATGTCCTGCCTTTGCGGCATCAAGCCCTGGTTGTGTCAGCGGCGAGCGTGCAAGACCTGTATCTGATACGCCAAATCCCTCTACTTCCAGCCATTGCTTCAAAAGCTCCATCTGTGTTGACCTTCCCACACCGTCAGTACCTTCGAGAACAATTAACCTTCCGGGCAGATCACCGATATGAGAATAAGGGAAACCTGCTTCATAAAATTCAACTTCTTTCAATGAAAACCTCCAGAATATCGTCTATTAGTCGTTTTCTAGTATCTTCTCTGTTATAATCTTTCGCATATAGTGTTGTTTTACTTCAAGGGGTAAATTGCCATCAATTGCAGTAAAACCGAACTCGTCTGCCATATTTTCGTATTCATTGAGGATGCGCTCTTGAAACATGCGGAAACTTGTTACTGTATCCTTTGAAAGATCGAGGTCTTTTCCTGCCTCGTAATATTTAATTTTTGCCCTCGAAGATGTGATACGATTTACAGCAACATCCAGGGGAATACTGAAGTAAAAAGCGATGTCTGGTTGCAAAGCGAATGAGTAAAGATTGCGAACCCATTGTCTGTCAACGCCTCGTGCCACGTCCCTTGCAAACGCTGTAAAGGCATATCTGTCTGCCATTACAATCACACCGGCTTTGAGCAATGGTAATAAGAGATTTTCCCATCTATCAGCAAAGTCAGTCGCTTGAATCAGGCTGAAAGTAGTTGGGGTTAATGAACGGTTTCTCTTACCAAGACGGGTTGTACTTTTGACCATCTTAGAGGAATTCCATTCACTGAAGTAAACGTCTCTATCGCCCAGGTTCTGCAACCACTTGTATAACAAGTTGATCTGTGTGGATTTTCCACTCCCATCAATCCCCTCGACCACGATTAGCTTACCTTTGTATGGGTTAGTCTGAAGCACTACTTTTCCTCACTTTCTGGGTTATTGAAGTTGTTAAATCCATTCTTCCAATTTACATTATACCATTTTAGATTGAAGATTCAAGATCAAGTTAGTATCCAATCTTTAATCTTCAATCGAATTATACAATCTTCGATATTATTTGCTCCATATCACTAATGGTCAGGGTTCGTGGATTGTTGACAAGAGATAAAGGTGCGTTAGACATAGCGTTCTCAATGAGCTTTGGTCTATCTATCTCGTGAGATCGTGACTTTAGGTTTTCTGGCATATTGAACTTTCTTAAAAAATCATTTACCTGTTTTATAAATTGATTAACAATTTCATCTTTATTTTTTATTCCCTCACCGATCCCAAGTTCCTTAGCAAGACTTACGTACTTATCCGATGCTTCGGCACGGTTATATTCGAGAAAAATAGGGGTTGCAATTGCTACGCCTACACCATGCGGAATACCAAGATGCGCTCCGAGTGCCTGTGACACTGCATGAACTCCTATAACACCAGACTGGGCAAGCATCATACCAGCCAAAGTACTAGCCCAAGCCATATTTGCCCGTGCAAGCATGTTACTGCCATCAGCATAGGCAATTGGGAGATTTTCCCAGATTAATTTAATCGCATTGGGAGCAAGACGCTCAACATAAGGAGTAGCTTTTTTCGAGATAAAAGCCTCCATCGCATGACCAAGAGCATCAATACCTGTTGATGCAGTCAGCGCAGACGGCATAGTAGAAGATAATTCAGGATCAATTATGGCGACTTTAACAAATATTGCTGGATTCACGATTGACCCTTTTGATTTTATCTCTTTTTTTGTCAGGACGGCGACTGCTGTTGTCTCGCTACCTGTACCAGACGTGGTTGGTATCGCTATTACAAACATTGCAGAACTGAATTTTTTACATTCGGGATTACACGCCATATAATCCCATGCGTCACCACCGTTCACAGCAACGACACCAATGGCTTTGGCAGTATCAATAGCACTTCCACCTCCAAGCCCGATTATAACATCGATACCCTCTTTTCTGACAATATCAGCACCACGATTTATTATCTCAGTTGGTGGGTCCGGTACAACTTCAGAGTATCTGGTGACAGACAATCCCGCTTTCTCAAGATAGCCTGCGGTCTTTTCAATGATCCCCTCAAGACCACGAATATCCTTATAGGTGATCAGTAAAGCACGTTTCCCATAAGAACCAGCTAACGACCCAGCTTCAGACACTCTTCCCGCACCGAAGACAATTCGGGTAGGCATCAAAACGTCAAAATTTCTCATAGAATCCACAATTTAGTCCTCCTCAGTCGAGTATAGGTCATTATTATTTTCTATTTACTGTCTGTCACTCATTATATGCCTTCTTAATAGCTGTGTCAACACAAAGATTCGCTCAAATCAGGTTCTTTTGCAAAAGAATATGACAACTTTTTTATATTTTGTTGCAGGATGCTAAGTTTCTTGACTTTATTAAGCTCCGGGTAAGTCTTCAGCATCCTGATATACTCCCTGAACCATAACTGGAAATCATCATGCCTTGCATATCTTGCCATAGCTTCTGGTTTGCGAATGTACCAGGGTTTAAATCCTGCGTAGTGTATGCCATACAGCACCGTCAAATCCGGATACCCATTGAATCCACTGAACCGCAAATCCACGTTTATCCACTTACCAGACCACCGCATTGTAAGATATTGCATATCGGGCCAGTCAAATAAGTCGCCGACAAAGCAAAGTATATCAGGTTGATAAACATCCTCCTTTATGCTTGCAAACTCATCCATTGATGGTTCAAGCACAAACAAAGAGCCATTAATCCCCATGTTTGTTGGATCATTTTTCACACGATCGGTTATCTCTTTTGGAATTTGTTTTCAACGACCTTTTCTTTTGTTGGTATTCTTCTGTAACAAGCTATCCAAAAATTTATTGCTTTTTAGCTGGTAAAGGATGTATAATTAATGTATAGTAAATGCTATATAATCAGTGGTTGCTGAATGAAGAGATATTTTTTATTTGTCTCAGGAGGTATCTTGAATATGGGGAAATCTGATATTAGCACTGGAAATTCCAGTTTATCCGATCTTTATAGTGAACTTTACACGCTCATTCTTTATTTACGTGATACCAGTGATTTCGGCGATCCCAAGGTACTGCACGACAAAATTGATGCTATGTTTAAGTCTGTCGAAAGTAAAGCAAAACAGTTAAACATACTCGATGATGACATTTTAAGCGCGAAATATGCCATTTCAGCTCTTGTGGATGAAACCGTTTTATATTCAAGCTGGTCTTTGAGAAACGTTTGGCTTAATAATCCACTCGTTGTGGAATATTTTAACGACGCACTGGCTGGAGAGATGTTCTTTGACAGAATAGAGCAGTTACGAAACGACGAATCCAGGCGCAGCGTCCTTGAAGTGTATTATATGTGCCTGATGTTTGGGTTTGAGGGAAGGTTCAAGATTGTGGGTCCTGAGGAACTCCGAGTTTATATTAATGGTATCCGTGAACTACTCGGATTTAAGGGCGCTGATAAGCTGTCCCCACACGCTGAACCTCAGAAAATTGCTATAAAAAAGAGAAGTATGATCCCAAGATGGGCAGTATTTGCATCTTACGCTGTGCTTGCACTGGCGGCAATTGTTATATTCATTGTATTTAAAGTAAAAATGGTCGGTCTGGCAAACATTATTGCAGATGGAATAGCTAGAATGTAATTTTACAAGTAAGAGCATTTTAGCTTTTGTATACTGCAATCGTTTTTATAAAGTCTCATGGAGGGAAATATGAATTGGATGGATTTGCTAAAAAAGTTACCGGCAAAGTGGGTGCCTCTGGTTATTTTACTGATATGGGGTGCGTTTTGGGGAATTGCTATTAAGCTGGGTTTCCATAGAAAACCCATGTTTACAGTCGCTATAATCGCCACCATAGTGGTTCTTTTGATCTGGATAGTGCTTATAATTATGACTGCAAGAAAACTTAAACAGGATACTGAAGTACGGCGGATGGCTGAAGCTACTTCTGCTGGTTCTGGCAGGATCAAGAATCTTGAAGAAAAGCTATTATACGCTATCAAAGCTCTGCGGGAATCAAAAGTCGGCAAAGTCGCAGGAAAAGCAGATGCACAATACGCTGTCCCGTGGTACATGATTATTGGTCCGACAGGTTCCGGAAAGACTAGCCTTTTAACAAAATCAGGATTGGATTTTCGGCTTCGTGACCCGTCTGCAACTGAATTGGCATCAGGCACGACTAAAGACTGCAACTGGTTATTTGCTAATGAAGCCGTTGTTATGGATACTTCTGGACGATATGTCACTCAGTCAGATAAATCGCTTGACAACGCTGAGTGGCTTTCGCTGCTGGATCGTTTGAAACGTCATCGCAGGGCGAAACCGTTAGACGGGCTTATCGTGGCTGTGGACATTAACCGCATACTAGCAGGTAAAGAGGACGATATTGAACGGGAAGCTCAGAATATTCGTGACCGATTGGATAATGCAGTTGAGCAGTTAGGCGTTAGTCTTCCTGTCTACCTCATCTTCACTAAATGCGATACGATACAGGGATTCACTGATTTCTTTAGCAGTTTGAATAACGAGGAGCGCAACCAGATACTCGGATGCTCATTCAATGCTCAACAACAGAATAACACAATAACAGCCTTTAAGGATGAATGGACAATTCTGTGTAATTCTTTGAAGTCACGCATCCACATGATTATGACACCTGAAACCGAAAAACAGCAGAGACGAGGTATTTATCTGTTCCCGAAGCAATTGGAGCTTTCGTTTGGGAAAATTAACCATTTTACGTCAACGCTATTTCGTCCAAGTACGTACCTTGATCGTTCTGCACTTCAGGGATTTTACCTCACCAGCAGTTTGCAGGAGGCATCACCTGTCGACCTTGTGATGGGTGATATAGAAAAGAATTACGGTATACGTGTTGCGCCGTCTGGCGTACAACAATCTGAGGTAAAAAGCTTCTTCGTAAAAAATATGCTTCTGAAAGCAGTATTCCCATCACAAGGGTTTGTGAATCCAACTTTGAAGGCACAACGCAAGGCATTGACTAGATGGTTGGTGCCTTTGGCTATTGAGTTCGTGGCACTCGGGCTTATAATCATGGGCATAGCTTTCTCATTTACGCATAACGAAAATCTTATAAATAGGTCGAGGGATGTTGCCTCACAGATAGCAGGAATGGGAACTAACGTCACACCATCAGACGTCACTAATTTACAGAATCAAATAAAAAATCTAAGATCATTTCATATATTCCCATGGCGGGGACAAAGGCATAAAGTGGCAAAGGCTCTTGAAAAGAGATTCTTTATTGAAATTCCGTTTAAGGTAGTCAAAGACCCCGGTGGAACTGAAAAACCCAAAGACCTTTATGACGTAGTTATATATGAGGAATCTCAGCCAGACAAGCAAGTAAAGACTGATAGAAGTGGTGAGGCAGTATTAAAGGCATTTAAAGGTAATAACGTCTCTCAGGTTCGTATTGTATTAAACTATCAGGAAGCTGGTTTTGGTATAGATCGGGCAAAGGTTGAGACAGACAAGGGGCAGTCAGAATTGCTACTTTTTGAGCCTGTGCTGATGCTTGTTGCTGGTGAAAACTATCGCAAAGTTTCTGTTTCTTATGCAAAACTGCGTGTACTTATGGCTCAGTTATATGATGATAAGAAAAGCCCTATTCCGGGCGTTCCGGTTTCAGTCAAGGATCCGTCAATACCAACCCCGCTTGCGAATTCGTTCTCTGACGATACAGGCGCCGCAAGACTTGAGTTCCGATCAAAAGATAACACTGTATTAAACGTTGACTTTGACGAATCAGGCATCAGTTTTCCAAGCACAAAGCAACTCAGGATCGATCCCGGCAAGTATGATTATGCCCTTGAGGAGATGATCCGAACCAAACCTCCTGTGTTTAACTTGGTAATTGATTCACCTCCAGATAACTTTACTACAAAGGAAAGTTCTATCGAAGTAAAAGGAAAAATATCTGCAATGACAAATAACGCCTCTACGGATGGTTTAACCGTTCAGGTAGGAAATCAGCTTGTTCCTGTGCTTGCAGGTAGCTTTAGTTTTGATTATCCATTGAAGGATGGAAAGAACGAAATAGGTATCACTGTTGTAAGCGGCGGGAAGCTACTAAGCCAGACGATGGTGAAAAAGGGAGTTAAAACTTTAGTAGCGGCAAGCGGTGGGGGAGCGACAACCGCTACTGGGGGAACAACCCTGACGGGAACTACTACTACACAGCAGGTTATAGTTCCTCCGCCAGGTGGAAACACATCAAACACTAAGACACAAGTGGTAAATCCACCGCCGAAACCGCAAGTCGCTAGAATAGAGATCACCCCGCCAACACTCAAAATGAAGCCAGGGGAACAGAGAAACTTTACTGCTGTTGCTTATGATAGTTCTAACAATCCTATCCCCAACGTAGACTTAACGTGGAGTGCCACCGGTGACGTAGGTCAAATAGATCGCTCTGGAGCCTTTACAGCGGCACGTAAATCTGGCTCTGGACAGGTTACGGTAGCTTCGGGAAATATAAAAGACATAGCTTCTATTACGATAGCAGAAGCAATGTGGAAAATCATATCTACTCAGAACAAGGATCTCAAGGATATATCATTCGTTGACAACAATAACGGCTGGGCGGTAGGATACCCGATGCTAATTGCTCGCACCACTAACGGCGGACAAAGCTGGCAATACCAGATTGACGGCTCATCTGGAAAGGTGAATTTAAGCGATGGGACAACCTTTGGAGCGGATAAGTTAAAGG
>Ga0315289_10015176_pt1 | contig 10700 bp, 9 predicted proteins | sample YL17G11_40_MG_FD_203452 | JGI IMG/M metagenome (GOLD analysis project Ga0315289, IMG submission 203452) | Sediment microbial communities from Yellowstone Lake, YNP, Wyoming, USA - YL17G11_40 | ecosystem: Environmental > Aquatic > Freshwater > Lake > Sediment | place: USA: Wyoming | collected...
ATTGCTGACGGATGGCGGGCGGAGGTAACCAAATTACTTCATTTGCCCCAACAGATTCACTATTGGCGCTCGATTATCTGGGATGTGATGGGCGAATCGATCTATCAACGGGTGCAGAGTTTTGCCGAACTCTCAACCGCATTGTATTCTTTCTCTTCCACTCATTCGCTTGGGGCACCGCCCACAATCGTTCGTGGAACAAAACTGTCCCCGGCCTTGGCTGGATTCTTTCGCACCGCTCGCACCGACGACGAAATGCGGCAATTCCTGATCGGCGCCTTGGAATACCTGGGTTCATTCACCGAAGGGAACATCGAGGTGCCAGTCAGCATCATCCGGGCTATGAACGACGTTGAACGCATTGCACAAATTGAGGAGAGCGCCCTTCCTCCGGCAAAGCAAGACGTGATTCGCTGTTGTATCCTCCAGATAGCCCGCCTGGCAGGTGAGAACGGGTAACAGTTTCCGGTATCCCGGGCGTGCATAAAAGTCCTGTCCCGCGCTCCAACCACCCTTGCAATATTAGAACATTTGTTTTATAATACATTCCGGAAAGTGAGATCAGCATTCCATGCACTGCTCTGGAACCCCTTATCATCGAACGCGTAAGTCCATGCCTTTTCGCCACCACTACCAACCCATTCGTCACCCAGACCGGTTCCCCTAAAAATTTCGATCACATCCCCCTAGAAACCTATTCGTTCCTCCTTCGTTCCTCAAATTCAAATGGCAGTAATGGCGCATGGCCATCCGAACAATGCTTCTTCAGCATTCGTTTTGGAGTACAATCCCCACGCAGGAGGTACTATGTCCAACCTCGCCATCCAAACCCAAGCTCTCACCAAAAACTACGGCCCCGTGCGCGCCCTGCGCGGCGTGGACCTGGAGGTCCGCCAGGGCGAGATCTTCGGTTTCCTTGGCCCGAACGGCGCCGGGAAGACCACCACCATCCGCTGCCTGCTGGACCTGATCCACCCGAACGGCGGGACAAGTCGCGTCCTCGGCCTCGACCCGCAGAAGCAGTCACAGCAAGTGCGAGCCCGCAGCGGTTACCTACCCGGCGAGCTGTACCTAGAAGACAGCCTGACCGTCGAAGCCACGCTGCGCTACCTCAACTCCCTGCGCGGCGGAAAAGCCGACTGGGGCTACATCCGCAAGCTGGCCGAGCGCCTCGACCTCGACTTGAAGATCCAGAACCGCAACCTTTCGAAGGGCAACAAGCAAAAGGTCGGCGTGGTGCAGGCCTTGATGCACCAGCCCGAACTGCTGATGCTCGACGAACCCACCAGCGGCCTCGATCCGTTGATGGCGCAAGAAGTGCTGAGGATGCTCGAAGAAGCCAAGTCCGCCGGCGCGACCGTCTTCTTCTCCTCGCACATCATCAGCGAGGTGGAACAGGTGGCCGAGCGCGTCGGCATCATCCGCCAGGGCGTGGTGGTGGAAGTGGCCGAGACGCAGGCGCTGATCGAACGGGCGCTGCGCCGGGCCAGAGTCCGCTTCAAGAAGCCGGTGCAGGCCGAGGGTCTTGAACGCATTGCCGGGGTCAAAATCTTGAGCGCAGACGGCGCGACCGTCCACCTGCAAATCGAGGGTGAGATGGACGCGCTCATCAAGGCGCTAGCGAAGTTCCCGGTGGCAGAGTTCGAGACCGAGCGCCCGTCGCTCGAAGAAGTTTTCCTGGCGTATTACGAGAAATAACCACTTGCCATTCTGAGCCCCAAAGGGGCGAAGAATTTCTACAGTGCTTTGCGATGCTTCGCTACGGTCAGCATGACAAGATCATATTGAGGACTTCTCCCCTATGTTCACCATTTTCAAAAATACCCTGCGGCGTAACCTTTGGCAACTGCTGGGCTGGGGTCTCACCCTCGGCCTGGTGACCTTTTACCTAACGTTGCTTTACAAGCCGATGATCGAACAGCAGTCGCAACTGGCCTCGCTCATGCAGGCCTACGGGCCGAACTTCATGGCCTTCTTCGGCGGCACGCTGGACATCCTCTCCCCCGCCGGTTACATAGATTTCGCCTACTTCTCGTATATCCCTATCGTGGCCGGAATCTTCTCCCTGCTGGTCGGGTCGGGATTGATCCTGGCGGACGAAGAGCACGGCACTCTGGACCTGGTGCTGGCTCACCCGGTCAGCCGCACGGCGCTCTTCTGGGGCCGCTTCCTGGCTTTCGTCGCGGTGACGGCGGGCATCCTGCTCATCTCCTGGCTTGGGTTCCTGGCCGGGCTTTCGGGCACCGGCTGGGACGTGAGCGCCTTCGCACTGCTCCTGCCACATTTGGACCTGTTCGTTATCCTGATGATGTTTGGGGCGCTGGCGCTTTTCCTGAGCCTGGCCCTGCCTTCACGCACGCTGGCGGCCAGCTTCACCGGCGCGCTGCTGGTGGCAAGTTACTTCGTCACCTCGATGGGTCGCATCAACGACAAGCTGGCGGGGCTCAATGACCTCTCCCCGCTGAGGTATTACGAGGGCGGCCGCGCCCTGAAGGACCTGAACTGGGAACACCTGCTGGGTCTGCTCGGCTTTATCCTGCTCTTCACCCTGCTGGCCTGGCTGCTCTTCGAGCGGCGCGATGTGCTCGTCAGCGGGACGGGCGGCTGGAAGATGCCTGCCTGGATGACGATGGGCTGGTGGCTGTCGCTGGGAAGGAAACAAAAATAATACCATGCCGATCATTCGCATCCCCACACCACTGCGTCCTTATGTCAACGGTCAGGGTGAAGTGCCCGTCCAGGGCAAAACCGTAGCTGAAGTCATGGAGGATTTGGTGACCCAGTTCCAGTCTTTGCGGCCTCACTTGTATAGCAGCGAGGGTCAACTGCGACCGTTCGTCAACCTGTTCCTGGGAGGGCAAAACGTCAAAGACTTGCAGGGGCTGGATACTCCTCTCCGCCCCGACGACATCCTCAACCTCATCCCATCCATCGCAGGAGGTTGACATGCTCCCCGAACTCTCACGCGAAGAAATCCTGCGCTATTCCCGCCACTTGCTCATACCCGAAGTCGGGCTGGCGGGGCAGAGGAAACTCAAGGCCTCCTCCGCCCTCATCATCGGCACCGGCGGCCTTGGCTCACCGGTCGCGCTCTACCTGGCCGCAGCTGGCGTCGGTCGCCTCGGGTTGGTGGATTACGATGTGGTGGACAGATCCAACCTACAGCGCCAGGTGGTACACGGCACGGGGGCGGTGGGCAGGCTCAAGGTCGAATCCGCCCGCACCCGTCTCCTGGACCTGAATCCTGACATCCAGGTGGACGCGTTCAATGAGCCTTTTACATCTGCCAATGCCATGCGGATTGCCGAGCCATTCGACATCCTTGTTGATGGCACGGACAACTTCCCGACCCGCTACCTGAGTAACGACTTGTGTGTGCTGACCGGCAAGCCGAACGTGTACGCGGCTGTGTTCCGCTTCGAAGGGCAGGCGAGCGTCTTCTACGCCAAAGAAGGCCCTTGCTACCGCTGCCTGTTCCCTGAGCCGCCTCCGCCGGGACTGGTACCCTCCTGCGCCGACGCGGGTGTGCTGGGTGTGCTGCCAGGCACGGTTGGGACGATCCAGGCCACCGAGGCGATCAAGATGCTGCTCGGCATCGGTTCGCCGCTGGTCGGACGGCTGCTGCTCTACAACGCCCTGGATATGACATTCGAGTATGTCAAGTTGAAGAAGAATCCGAGCTGTAAGATTTGCGGCCCGCACCCCGAAGTGACCGGACTGATTGACTATGCTGCCTTCTGCGGCGTTCCGGGCATCGGTCCCGAAGAAGGCTCCGCGGGCAGGGAATGGGATATTAGCGCTACTGAATTGGATGAAAGAATCCAGCGCGGCGAGAAGCTGCGACTGATTGATGTGCGAGAACCGCATGAGCTGGAAATATCGTCTATCGCTGACGCAGAATTATTCCCCCTCGGCGAGCTTGCCTCCCGCCTGCCCGAACTGGACAGCGCCCAGGAGATGGTGGTTTTCTGCAAAGCCGGGACGCGCTCGCGCCGGGCACTGGAGTTGCTGGTCAGCGCTGGATTCAGGAAGGTGAAGAACCTGAAGGGGGGCATCAATGCCTGGGCGGAAGAAGTGGATATGAGTTTGCCAGTTTATTAACCATGATAAACAAACCTGTTCTTTTAGCTGTACTTGCCCACCCCGACGACGAATCCTTCGGCATGGGCGGCACGCTGGCCCTCTACTCCTCGCGCGGCGTAGAGGTGCACCTGGTCTGCGCGACACGCGGCGAGGTGGGCGAGGTGGATGATTTGAAAGGTTACGCTTCCATTTCCGAATTGCGGGACGCAGAGTTGCGCTGTGCTGCGGGTCATCTCGGATTGAAAGGCGTCCACTTCTTGGATTACCGCGATTCCGGCATGGACGGCTCGCTGGATAACCAGCATCCCAATGCACTGGCTGCCCAGCCGCTGGAGGAGGTGGCGAAGAAAGTTGCCTATTACATCCGCCAACTAAGTCCGCAAGTGGTGCTGACCTTCGACCCCATCGGTGGCTACCGCCACCCAGATCACATTGCCATCCACCAGGCGACCGTTCGTTCCTTCGAGCAGGCTGCCAACCCGGGTTTCGCGCCAGACTTCAAGCCTCCATTCCAGCCACAGCGGCTATATTTCCACACCATCCCGCATGGTTTCCTGAAGACTGTCGTGAGGCTGCTCCGGCTCCTCGGCAAGGATGCGCACAAATGGGGCAAGAACGGCGATATTGACCTGGCATCCATCGCCGAGGTGGATTTCCCAACCAATGCCCGCATTGACATTCGCTCCGTGCTGGAGAAGAAAGAAAAGGCTGGCGCCTGTCACGCCAGCCAGGGCGGTGGGCGCATGGGCGGTAACCTGGTCGGTTTCATCCTGCGCCTGTTCAGCGGGCAGGAGAACTTCATGCGCGCCTATCCACTTGTCGAAATGGGAGAGAAAGTCGAACGGGATTTATTTGCAAATGTCAACGAGTAACAAGGAGATTGCCATGAACAAACGGAATATTGTCCACATAGAAATACCATCTACCAATCTTGAGGCTTCCGGGAAATTCTACGAAGCCCTGTTTGGTTGGAAAATTACTCCCATGCCTGAAATGAACTATACGTTGTGGGAGCCAACTGAGGGGCCAGGCGGCGGTTTCAATCCACTCGGCGAAAATACCCAGCCTGGCGACATACTCATTTACATTGACAGCGCCGATATCGAAGCGGACCTGAAAAATGCCGAGGCACTCGGCGGCAAGGTGATTGTCCCCAAGAGCGATATTTCCGGCGTTGGCTGGTTTGGGATTTTCACCGACCCAACCGGCAACCGGATCGCCCTATACACCAGCAAGGATCCTGAATTCAACAAATGACCATGCGCCTCCGCAGGTTCTCGAATTCTGCGGGAACAAGCATTCCTCATTAAGGCAATGGGAAAGAAAATGGGGGGATGAAATTGACGGCCAGCAATGTGATAGCTTGGCCATCAACTTTTAAAATCGTCACCGAGCCGGTGCACGAAGTCAACCGTTGGAAACTATCCAGCGGCAGGCCGAGGTAATGCGCAACAGCCAGTTTGATCGGGTCGGCGTGGAAGACCACGGCAACCATTTTGTCTTTCCTGTGCTTGGCAGCGATCCACTCCAGCGCAGCGACGGCGCGTTCTTGATTCTCGGCGAAACTTTCCCCGCCCGGAAAGCGGAATTGCGACGGCGTTTGTCGGATCATCTCCCAAGATTTCGACCGTTCGAGCGCCTTCCACGAGCGGCCTGCCCACTCGCCGACGTCGGTGTCGCTCAAGCCTGGTTCTATATGGATTTCCAGTCCTTTTGCCTGGGCCAAAGGGCTGGCAGTCTCGATGGCGCGCTCCAGCGGACTGGAGTAGATGGCAGCAATGGGGAGATCCCTGAGCGCAGCAGCCAGCGCCTCGGCCTGTTGGCGGCCTTTGTCATTCAGGTGCAAGCCGGGGATTAGTCCGGGCAGGATGTTTTTCTTGAGGTTATCGTATTCGCCGTGGCGGATGAGGAGCAAGGTCGGCATGTCATTGTGTTCTACGTTCTTGGCGCAAGAGAGCGCAGGATAATTTATGTCGTCCGCGCTAGAGAGCGCGGACTAATCGGGGTCACTTGATGTGCCGCTTCAACTCGTCAATCTTTTCCTGTGTCAGGTCGGGAATATCTTCGCGGCGGGTGATGCCGAGGGCTTTGCGCTGCGCTTCGCGCCACATTTCCAGACGCTGGCTGACTTGTACCTCATTGCCTACACTTGAAGGTTTATAGAAATAGGTTCCGAGTAATTCCTTGGGGAGATATTGCTGGGGGATGAAGTGGTCTACGTGCATGTGGGGATATTCGTAACCCTTGCCGTGACCCAACGTGACCGCGTCACGGTTGGAATCTTTCAGGTGCGAGGGTACGTCGCCAACGCCCTCTTGCTCGATACGCTCGAAGGCCTTGAAATAAGAGGTGGCTGTGTTGGATTTAGGGGCGGTAGCCAGGTAGAGCGTAGCCTCGACGATGGGATAAACACCCTCCGGCAGGCCGATGAAATCAAACGCTTGTGCGGCTGAAGCGGCTACTACGATACCCATCGGATCGGCCAGGCCGATGTCTTCCCCGGCCAGGATGATAAGGCGGCGTAGGATGAAGCGCGGATCCTCTCCCGCGTAGATCATCTTGGCCAGCCAGTAGAGAGCCGCGTCCGGGTCCGAGCCGCGCACCGACTTGATGAAGGCAGAGATGGTATCGTAATGGGCGTCGCCGTCCTTATCGTAGAGCACGGCACGGCGTTGGATGGATTCCTGGGCTACATCCAGAGTGATGTGAATGTCACCGTTCACATTTGGAGATGTTGACTCCACTGCCAGCTCGAGTGCGTTGAGGGCGTTGCGCGCGTCGCCGCCGGCCACATCAATCAAATGCTGGCGGCCTTCGGGGGCGAGGAGGATGCGGCGTGTCCCGTAACCGCGTTCAGGGTCTGCGAGGGTGCGATCCAAGATCAGACCGGTTTGTTCTTCTGTTAGGGGATGGAGTTGGAAAACGCGAGAGCGCGAAACCAGCGCGCCGATGACTTCGAAATAGGGATTCTCGGTCGTCGCGCCGATCAGTACGAACGTGCCGTTCTCGACGTGCGGCAGGAGGGCGTCCTGCTGGGCTTTGTTCCAACGATGGACTTCGTCCACGAACAGGATGGTCTTTTTCTGATATAGACTTCGGCGTTCCAGTGCGGCATCGATCACATCCCTAAGCTCAGACTTGCCAGCTAGCACCGCCGAGAGCGTTTCGAAGTGAGACTTGGTTTGGTTGGCAATGACCATGGCCAGCGTGGTTTTGCCTGTGCCTGGTGGTCCCCACAAGATGATTGATGAGAAAAGCTTGTCGGCTTCGATAGCCCGCCGTAGGAGCTTGCCTGGCCCGACGATGTGTTCCTGGCCGACGAACTCGTCCAACGTGCGCGGGCGCATGCGGGCGGCTAGGGGCGCCTCGCTTTTCATGCGTTCCTGCATGGAATGGGTGAAGAGATCCATGCTCCCATTATACCTGTACGCTCTATTCCAGCGGCAGCTCGAACTGTTGACCCGGTTGAGGGGGGACTTTACCGTTTTCGGTGGTCGCCCCGACGCGTTTCAAATCCGCGGCGGCGATGCGCGCCAGCGAGGCTGCCTTGTCACCCTCCTTGACCTCCATCATGCGGACGCCGCGCGTGGCGCGCCCGGTTTGTTTCACATCACTGACTTTCATGCGCAAGACGATGCCGTTGGCTGAAATGAGGGTTAGATCGTCAGCCGCTTGGACGACGCGCGCCGCGGTAATCACGCCGACTTTATCCAGGGCGTTCTTGTCAATAGTCTGGACGCCACCCGTGGCACGACCCTTGACAGGATATTCGCTCAAGGGCGTCCGTTTGCCGTAGCCTTCCGCCGTGACCAGCACCAGCTCGCCGCCCGGCTCGACCACGTCCATGCTGGCAACCCTGTCTTTTCCGCTCAGGCGGATACCTGCCACGCCGCCCGCGGCGCGTCCCATCGGGCGGACTTCGTCTTCGCAGAAGCGCAGGGCTTGGCCTTCTTCGGTGACCAAGATTATGTCATTCTTTCCGGATGTCAGGCGCGCCCAGCCAAGTTTGTCAACAATTCCGTCGTCGCCTTCTTCGAGGCTGATGGCGATAATGCCGGAGGGCCGCACCGAGGCCAATTCCGAGAGCGCCATGCGCTTGATGCGCCCGTTGCGCGTCGCCAGGGTGATGTAGGGGGTGCGTGACCCTTCTCCTACATCAAAATCGGGAACCGCCACCGCCGCGGTGATAATCTCGCCTGGGTCGAGCGAGAGCACGTTCACCAGCGGGATGCCCTTGGTCGTCCGGTCGGCGTCCGGGATTTGGTAAACCTTTTCAGCGTAGACCTTGCCCCGGTCGGAGAAGAATAGCATGGTATCCAGCGAGCGCGCTGGGATGAGGGTCAACACTTCATCTTCTTCTTTGGTGACATGACCGGTCACGCCGCGTCCGCCCGCGCCTTGCGAACGATAAGCTGAGGCTGCCACGCGTTTGACGTATCCCATGGCGGTGATGCTGATCAGGACGGCCTCATCCGGCACCAAATCCGCTTCGCTCAGGTCTTCGCTGGCGTCCGCGGCAATGTGCGTACGGCGTTCGTCGCCATACTTCTCAGCCAGCTCACGCATGTCTTCCTTGATCAGTTCCAGGATCTTCTTGGGGTGGGCGAGCAAGTCTTCCAGTGTGGAGATCTGTTCTTTGATCTGCTTGTTTTCGTCTTCGATCTTCTGACGTTCCAACGCGGCTAAGCGGCGCAGTTGCATATCCAGGATGGCCTGGGCTTGCAGCTCACTTAGCTTGAAGCGCTTCATCAGGCGTTCTTTGGCGACATCGGCGTCTGGGGATTCTTTTATGGTTTGAATGACGGCATCCAGGTTGGCAAGGGCGATGAGCAAACCTTCGAGGATGTGGGCGCGGGCGCGGGCCTTCTCCAGCTCGAACTGCGAACGACGGGTGAGCACCTCCTGGCGGTGTTCGATGAACAATTGTAGGGCGCGCTTGAGCGGCAGCAGACGCGGCTCGCCTCGCCCGCCTTTATCGGCGACTAGGGCCAGCATCTGCACGCCGAAGGTGGATTGCAGCGGCGTGAACTTGTAGAGCTGGTTGAGCACCTTCTTGGGCTGGGCGCCGCGTTTCAGCTCGATGACGATGCTCATGCCGCGCCGGTCGGATTCGTCGCGCAGGTCGGCGATGGCGTCAATCCGCTCTTCGCGGGCCAGGTCGGCGATGCGTTCGATCAGGCTGGATTTGTTGACTTGATAAGGGATCTCGGTGATGACTATGCGGTGCCGAGTGCCGGTCATCTCCTCGATGTGGGCTAGGCCGCGCAGGACGATGCGTCCCTTGCCGGACCCGTAGGCCTGGTCTATGCCCTCCCTGCCGACGATCACGCCCCCAGTCGGGAAATCCGGCCCGGGGATGAACTTCATCAAATACTCGATCGGGATGTCGTCAATCGTATCGTAGTTGTTAATGAGATAGATGATTGCAGCCGACAGCTCTTTCAAGTTGTGCGGCGGGATGTTGGTCGCCATGCCGACTGCAATGCCGGATGAGCCGTTGAGTAGTAGGTTGGGCAGGCGGGAAGGGAGGACGGTCGGCTCGTGCAGCGAGCCATCGAAGTTATCGGCGAAATCCACTGTTTCCTTTTCGATGTCGTCCAGCATCTCCTCGGCCATCTTGTGCAGGCGCGCCTCAGTGTAGCGCATGGCTGCCGGTGCGTCTCCGTCCACCGAACCAAAGTTGCCCTGTCCATCTACTAACATGTAACGCATCGAGAAATCCTGCACCATGCGCGCCATGGACTCGTACACGGCCGCGTCGCCGTGAGGATGGTACTTGCCGAGCACCTCGCCAACAATGCGGGCGGACTTCTTGTAAGCAGAGTTCGAGCGGATGCCCATGTCGTGCATGGCGTACAGGATTCGTCGGTGGACAGGTTTGAGGCCATCGCGCGCGTCCGGCAGGGCGCGGGCGACGATGACAGACATGGCGTAATCCAGGTACGCGCTGCGCATCTGGTCGTCAATGTCTATCTGTGTGACGGTGCCGATGACTTGCTTGATGGGTTCCGGGGTCTGACCGGTGGGTTCGGGTTCTACCATAATTGCCTCATACTGTAGGGGCACGACAACTCGTGCCCCTACAGTGAACGGAATAGCGCAGGGATTATACCGCAAACAGCTTGTCAAATCGTGGGGGAGCGGTGTATAATCTCGCCTGCTTGATCGGGGTGTGGCTCAGTTTGGCTAGAGCACGCGGTTCGGGACCGCGAGGTCGGCGGTTCAAATCCGCCCGCCCCGACAGAAAAAGAATACCTCGTTAGGCGAGGCGTCTGCGTGATAAACAGGCCATTGTCCCGAAACGTCGAAAGACGCCAAGGGGTAGACCAGGCCGGGCCGGATTAAGGCCCCGCTCAAAGTGGCTGGAGTAAGTCTCCTACGGCGCGCAGTGCCAAACCCCGACCAGGAGGCGCTTGCGTCACTTTCCGGCGCAGGTGATTGTTATGATTGTGCCTCCTGGATATTAGACAGGAGGCTTCTCTTTATCCCTGTGCCCTGGCCGAAAGGTCAAATCCAACCTCACGGGTGTAGGAAGGAGGTGATTGCATGGACGCTGATGATAGTTCTCATAATCACCCTGACACGTTTTGGCGGAAAAAGGTGCTCTGCTATGGCTG
>Ga0315289_10015177_pt1 | contig 10700 bp, 8 predicted proteins | sample YL17G11_40_MG_FD_203452 | JGI IMG/M metagenome (GOLD analysis project Ga0315289, IMG submission 203452) | Sediment microbial communities from Yellowstone Lake, YNP, Wyoming, USA - YL17G11_40 | ecosystem: Environmental > Aquatic > Freshwater > Lake > Sediment | place: USA: Wyoming | collected...
CGTGGAAAAACCGCTCACAGGCTATTTCGGTGACGGCTCGGAGGATTTCAACGGCGATACCTTTCCAAAACAGGATGCACTCGACCATTCCATTGCGAGTATCAAGCGGATGCTCCAGGCGGAAAGGAAAAGCAAAGGACGGATACTGTACGCCGAGAACTGGGTATATGCGCCTTCGGTTCAAAAGGAGCGGGAGATTATCGAAAAAACAGGTGCCCAGATTCTCTGGCTCCACGGCGAAGAGGCACACTCCGGCTCGCACGCCGCGACGTATGCCTGTTGGAAGTTCTCCGGAGGCGGCGTTATGATAGGCAAGGGATGCCACCCGCTGACGGCAGCACTTTATCTAAAACGCGTGGAAGGAAATGCCCGAAACGGCAAACCAATTCGTCCGAAAGCAGTATCCGCACGGACTGCTGCTCTGACTCGACTGGAGAATTTTGAGGACAAGGGGCATATTCGGGCAGACTACCACGATATCGATGACTTTTCTTTGATGCACATCGTCTTTGAAGACGGCACCGTAGCCGACATCTTCGCCTCCGATATTGTTTTAGGCGGAATCCACAACTGGCTCGAAGTCTCAGCAAACAATCACAGGACTATCTGCAATATCAATCCGAACACAGCGATGAAAACTTACAATCCGGTTGATGCGTATTTCGAGGATATATATGTTGTGGAAAAGACCGGCACGAAACAAGGCTGGTCGAATCCGTCGCCGGATGAGGACTGGTTCACAGGTTACCCGCAGGAAATGGAGGCCTTCTACAGGACCATTGCGTACGGTGACTCGCTTGAGAGTAACAGCAACCTGGCCGCAGATGCTATCTCGACTATCTACAGTGCATATGTTTCGGCTGAAAAAAAAGGGACCGAAGTCCCCATCAAAACATTTTGACAGGGAGGATAACAAATGGTCAAGACGGCAGAAGAGAAATCGAAAAGCACCGGGGCAAAACCTTGGTGGAAGGAGATGAGCCGGTATCACTGGCTGGTGCTGATCGTTGCGTCCATGAGCTGGTTGTTCGATTGTATGGACCAGCGGTTCTTTAACATTGTCCGCGAGCCGGCTCTACGAAGTCTGCTTTACGGACGCCAGGTCAATGCGCCAGATGCCCCGCCTCTGACAATCGAGCAGAAGACCACCGTGCAGTTCTATGGTCGAATCGCTACCGGTATGGTGCTATTAGGCTGGGCGGTCGGTGGTTTCTTCTTTGGAATGCTCGGCGACCGCATAGGACGAATAAAAACAATGATGATTACTATCTCGGTCTATGCGGGGTTTACAGGTTTATCGGCTTTGTCCGTGGCCTGGTGGGACTTTATCGCCTATCGCTTCTTGATGGGCCTGGGCATTGGCGGACTTTTTGCCGCTGCCGTGTCGCTTGTTGCAGAGGTCGTTCCCGCCCCGGCTCGTCCCCATGCGCTCGGACTTCTCCAGACGCTGTCGGCGCTGGGCAATGTCGCCGGTTCGGCGATAACTATTTATCTTAAACCGCTGGGCACGCTGTTTGGAATCGAAAACTGGCGCTGGGTTTTCTCGATCGGCGTGCTTCCGGCACTTCTGGTTGTCCTTATCCAGAGGACGCTGCGAGAGCCTGAGAGCTGGCAACATGCGAAAACCAGAGCCTCGGAAGACCTGCAAAAACAGCTCGGCGCCTGGCGTGACCTGTTCTCGCCGGGCCTTCGCCGAAATAGTCTGGTTGGTCTGGCTCTGGCTGTGGCCGGCGTCATTGGCCTGTGGGGCGTTGCATTTTTCTCGCCGGAACTGGTGCGTGACGGGCTGAAGGCGCTGCCCAAAGCAACACAAGATAGATACGTCGGCATCGGCCTTATGCTGCAGGACGTCGGGGCGTTCTTCGGCGTGTATTTCTTTACCATGCTGGCCGCCCGGTGGGGCAGAAGGCCGGCGTTTGGCTTGTGCTTTATTTCAGCTTTCGTAGCGACTGCGGCTATCTTCCAGCTTTTCCGCCAGCCCAATCACGTCTTCTGGATGCCGCCGATTCTGGGTTTCTGGACGCTTTCGGTATTTGGCGGCTATGCCATATATTTCCCGGAGCTCTACCCGACCCGCCTGCGGAGCTCAGGGGTCGGCTTTTGTTACAACGTCGGGCGTATCATTACGGCCGTTGTTCTGTTTGGCAGTGCCTATGTGGTTCAGATCCTTCAGGGGCTTGGAGTCTCCGAGCCATTCCGTGTCGGTTCGATCCTGTTTGCCTGTTCATACTTCTTCGGCGTCATTGCGCTTCTGTGGGCTCCCGAGACCAAGGGCCGGCCTTTGCCCGAGGATTGAGACCTGGATACTGGCGTGAACGCAAACGTGAAAGAATTATTGAATGAGCATCGCTTAGCCGCATGTCGGGCAGCACCAAAATCCCCGCTGAACCGAACAGGATGCTCGTATGACAGGACAAAATTTCCGAGAGGAGAAATTTTGGTGCTGCCCCGCCGGATGTGCGGGCGGGCCGGAGCATGAAACTGTCAAAGAGACAGGTACACGTGGAATTCTCACCTTCGGTATATGAGCACGCTGCCCGAGTGATTGGCCAGATCCCTGGGACGTGTCGCGAAGCTGCGATTTGCTGTCGCAAGCTCACATTGTTTATGGAGAAAATGCGCGCTCATCCGGACGTGATGGTCAGAATCAATATGGACCCTGGGCCGATGACATCAAAAAATTTCAGAGTTCTCGAAAAGGAAGTTGACAGAGTCTTTAAACTGGCCAACAATAGAGAGAAAGTTTGTATTGGGACGGGATGTCTGCCGTTTGAAGCGGACCCGGAAGCTGTCTTAAAAACAAAAGAATATATTCTGTGTAAAAACGTTGGTAGAAACAAAGGAAATCAGGCCATCAGGAAACCTGGGTGTAGAATATCAGAAAATCAGGATACCAGGAAAAGACAAAGTTAACCTTATATTCTTAACCTGATACCCACTACCTGATAACCTGGTATTCTGATAACCTGAATATCGGTGGCAATGTTTATTTAATACAGGAGAGTAAAAACATGTCGCCAAACAAAACACCACAGGGCTCGCCGACCCGTCCGGCGGGTGAGCAGCAGATGCACATGAATCCTCGCATTGAAAAGGACCGTCAACTGCTCCTGGATGCGCAGAAGAAGGGCAAAGGAGCAATTGTCAAGACATTTATAAGACTGTCCGGGCCCGGCTGGCTGCAGAGCGGCATAACCATCGGCGGAGCATCATTCTCATCGAGTCTTTACCTCGGTGTGTTATCCGGCTTTACTTTCTTATGGCTGCAGCCGCTATACATGATACTGGGTATCGTCATGCTCGCCGCCATTGCCTATGTGACACTCTCCACCGGCCAGCGACCGCTGAAAACCATCAATTCACACGTCAGTCCGGTGCTTGGATGGGGCTGGCTGTTTGCAACTATGGCTGCTAATCTCGTTTGGTCTATGCCGCAGTTTACCCTTGCAACCCGTGCAATTCAGCAAAATCTTCTGCCTAACCTCGTCGGGCCGCACGTTTTGCCGGACCCGTGGGGCAGGATAGTGGTTGTCTGCTTTCTTCTTGTCATCTGTATCACTGTGACGATGTTCTACGGCGCTGGCGCCCGAGGCGTCAAAATCTTTGAAGTAATCATAAAGACCATGGTCGGCATGATTGTATTGTGTTTCTTTGCTGTTATCCTGAAGCTGGCTTTCAAGGAGGGCGGCATGAGCTGGGGCCAGGTTCTGCGAGGACTAACCCCTGACCCGCGGTTCGTTTTCAGACCCGCAGAAGGTTTTACACCCTATCTCCAGGCCGTCGCCGAAAATGGTCGCCCGTTCTGGACAAATCTGATCGTCAGCCAGCAGAATGCTGTCATGATAAGCGCATTGGCCGCAACGGTGGGAGTCAACATGACGTTTCTGTTTCCATACTCGATGATGCGGCGGGGCTGGGACAGGAACTTTCGCGGCCTAGCAATCTTTGATCTTTCGACAGGTCTATTCATCCCATTTGTTCTGGCAACCGGCTTTGTTGTCATGGCTTCGGCTTCGCGATTCTACACCGTGCCGGAGCCAGGTTTCGTGCCTGACAAGCAGGGTGGAACGGCGACTGTCAAGCCTGCCGATAATCTTGTCGGGCAGTATAAGACTCTACTGAAGCAAAGGCTGGCGTTCGAAACCGGTGACCAAGCGATTGCCAAGCTTTCGCCTGCGGAACTTGAGCAGAAGACCGGCTCACTGCCATACGCCGATAGGAGAATGGCCGCAATGCTTGTCAAGCGAGACAACATCAACCTGGCAGATACATTGACGCCTCTTACGGGTAAAGTAGTTTCACAATACCTGTTTGGCCTGGGTGTGATGGGGCTGGGCCTCAGTGCCGCCACAGTCCTGATGACAATCAACGGGCTTTGCCTGTGCGAGTTGCTCAACAGACCCCCCAGGGGCTGGACACATCGGATTGGCGCTCTGATCGTCTCGGTCGGTGCTTTGGGCGCCATCTTCTGGGAGCAGCCGGCACCCTGGCTGGCAATGCCGACCTCGGCATTCTGCTCCATATTGCTGCCGATTGCATACTTTACCTTTTTGATCCTTATGAACCAAAGAAGCACCCTCGGCGACAGTATGCCGCGAGGCGGCAGTCGAATCCTCTGGAATGTCCTGATGTGTTTGGCGACTATCGTGGCAACATTTATTAGTATGTGGAGTCTCTGGGCTTGGATGAAAGCCTGGAGCATCGTGATAATAACTGCCTTTGTAGGGCTTGTCTTGGTTGTACACTTTGCTCGCAAGAGAAAAACAGCATGACAGGCGAGCAATGGGAAAAACTGCTGGCCGTAATCAAAGGCAAGGTGTTTGAGCCGCTGCCGGTCGGGTTTATCATCGACAGCCCCTGGCTGCCGGGATGGGTGGGTATTTCAACCATTGATTATTTCTCCAGCGAACAGATGTGGTTCGAGGCCAACCTCAAGGCCGTCAAAAAGTTCCCGGACATTATGTTCTTACCGGGATTCTGGGCCGAGTTTGGAATGTGCACCGAGCCGTCCGCTTTCGGCGCGAAATGCTCCTGGCCCTCGCCCATTTCTAATGGGCGGGGCTGGCGGGAAAACGAGCTGCCTTATGCAGATAAAATCATCCACGATATTCAGGATATATCCGCCATAGGCGGACTCTGCAGGCCGAATCCCGAAACGGACGGCCTGCTGCCATTTGTACTCAATCGCCTAAAGCACTACCAGAGCCAAATCGAGCAGGCAGGGCACTCTATCAAGTTCGCAGTCTCACGCGGACCGTTGAACGTGGCTTCATTCCTGGCCGGAAGCACCGAATTCCTTATGGCTATCCGAACCAATCCCGACCAAACACGCAGGCTGCTCGGAATTGTAACGGATTTCATTATCGACTGGCTTGAACTTCAGGCCAGGACCTTTCCCTCCATCGACGGCATATTCATCCTCGATGACATTGTGGGCTTCCTGGGAGAAGATGATTTCAAAGAAGCGGCGCTGCCATATCTGAGCCGCATTTTCCAATCGCTTGATGTTACGGTGAAATTCTTCCACAATGACGCCCCCGGCCTGATTTGCGCACCGTATCTTCCTCAAATCGGCGTGAATCTCTTTAATTTCAGTTTCCAGCATACCCTCGCCCGGATGAAGGAGCTTACGCCTGTTACCCTGCTCGGAAACATCCCCACACGCGACGTTCTTGCAGCAGGCAGACCCGAAGATGTACGCAACAGCGTCAAAGCTGCACTCGAATCGCTGCCCGAAAAGAGCCGAATTATCCTGTCCTGTGGCGGCGGCATGCCTCCAGAGGTCTCGACAGAGAACATTGAAGCTTTCTTATCAGCGGCCGGGTGGGGTTGATATTAGTGCCTAAAACTTGAAACAAAGAAAAGCACCAAGCACTAAATTCTAAATCCTAAACAAATTCAAATGACCAAATGTTCCAAATACAAAACAAAAAGGTTTTGAACATTAGGATTTAGAGATTTGAGATTGTTTAGAGTTTAGAGATTAGGATTTCGAATTTCGATATCGTTTAGGATTTAGATATTAGAATTTTGAATAGCCGATTCACGTCTTTGCTTTGCAAAGCCGATAATAATGAGTTGGCTGATTTCGTTCTTACTCGAACTGACTGATTTTAGACTGCGAGCCCCGTCCCGTCTGCGACGGGCGGGGCGAGGACTTTTTCCAAGCGGCGAACAACAGGTTGTTCATGGTCGTAATCAGTAAGATTAAGTTATCAGTTATCTTGCCCGCAAAAAAAGTGGCGGGTTTTTATTGGCGAGAGATTCGCTAAAATAACATCCACAAATTTTTCAAAAGTCCGAAGGACTCCTTACGGAGAACGAAAAGGCAAATGAAAAATAAAGCTGTGGGTTCCCGCCTTGCGGGGTCCCTGAAAGAGGCAAAATTATGAAGCAAATTTCAAGTCATGAGCTTTTCCGAAGACATCCAGGTAATCCTATTCTCTCGGCGAGCGACTGGCCATACAAGGCAAATTCTGTTTTTAATGCGGCTGCAGCAGAGGTCGATGGGAAAATAATATTACTTGCCCGTGTTGAAGATTTTAGAGGTATGTCACATTTAACTCTGGCGCGAAGTGATGACGGAATTAATAACTGGCAAGTAAACAAGGAGCCTTCCTTAAAACCTGAGCCTGAAAAGTATCCTGAGGAGCTTTGGGGGATAGAAGACCCGCGTATAACCCAGCTTGAGGAAATGAATAAGTGGGCTATTTGTTATACCGCCTATTCAAAAGGCGGGCCGCTTGTATCTCTGGCTATGACCAGTGATTTCAAGTCTTTCGAGCGCCTGGGACCGGTGATGCCTCCTGAGGACAAGGATGCCGCTCTTTTCCCGGTTAAGTTCAATGGCCTTTGGGCAATGCTGCATCGACCAGTCTCTGTGGCTGCGATTCTCGGTGCGCATATATGGCTATCCTTTTCGCCTAACCTTAAACATTGGGGCGAGCATCAGGAGATAATCCAGGCCAGAGATGGGGGATGGTGGGACGCGAATAAGATAGGTTTATGTGCACCGCCTATGCAGACGAAAGAGGGCTGGCTTATTCTGTATCACGGCGTGAGAACAACCGCTTCCGGCTCGATCTATAGATTAGGGCTTGCACTGCTGGACCTGGAAAATCCTGCCAAGGTCATTCGACGTACCGACGAATGGATTTTTGGCCCCAAAGCTCATTATGAGCGCGAAGGTGATGTCGATGACGTTGTGTTTCCCTGCGGCTGGTTGAAGAGGGATAATAAAGTTTTTATGTATTATGGAGCCGCTGACTCACGTATTTGCCTTGCAACCGCCAATTTTAATGAGTTGGTCGATTTTGTTCTTGAAGGTCCTTAATTGTGAAGATACAGATTAGAGTATGAAAATAATAACAGACCCCAAGGGTTCTGGTTTTATAAGAGAGAACAACAAGTGTGCTGTTATCGTAGCACATCCGGACGATGAGACATTATGGGCCGGTGGTCTAATACTGATGCATCCCGAGGCTGAATGGACTGTCGCAACAATCTGTAGAAAAAGCGACCCGGACCGTGCTCCAAGGTTTTTCAAAGCCCTTGAAAAGCTCGGAGCCGGTGGTATTATGGGCGACCTTGACGACGGTCCTGAGCAAACCCCGCTGGATAGCAGCGAGGTTCAAAAAACGATAATGGAGCTGCTGCCTTCGGACAGGTTTGATTTTATTATTACACACAGTACGGCCGGTGAATATACCAGACATCTAAGACACGAGGAGACGGCAAAGGCGGTTTTGGCATTATGGAACAGCGATAGGTTATCTGCCGAGAAGCTATTGGCATTTGCTTATGAGGATGGCAATCGAGAGTATCTTCCCCGTGCAATCAAGCAGGCTGACATATTGGTTGGCTTAAATGATGAGATTTGGCGGGAAAAATATGATATTATCACCAGGATTTACGGCTTTAGTAAAGACAGCTTTGAGGCTAAGACAACCCCAAAAGAAGAAGCGTTCCGGTGCCTTAAAGCCGAATGTTAAATATGGTGAAAGGAGCTGAAGATGAAAGTTTTACTTTTATATGACTACCCACCCTCACCCGCAGGTCTTGCAACCCAGGGGCATCTGCTGCACAGAGGGCTGGAGGAGCTGGGGATTGATGTACACTCGGTAAACTTTGAGTCAGCTCAGGAAAAAGAATGGTATTATCGATGGTTTGAGCCGGATATTATTGTCGGTGTGGGCTACTGGGGACATACACCTCATTTGGTTCTTCACCCACAAAGATATGGAATCACGGCGGTGCCCTGGCTTGTAGCTGATGGTTATATGGCAAACTATCGTGAGATTCTCGAGGGTTTACCGTTAATACTTGTAACATCTAACTGGGTAAAAAAGGTTTATATGAGAGACGGTCTTAGCGGTAAGAATATTGAAGTTTTACACGTTGGCTGTGATACAGACTCTTTCATACCACGTTCAAAAAGCGAACCTAAGGTAGCCGCGGTTCGTGAAGCGTTAGGAATCGCCAATGACCAGATAATGATTATGACTATCGGAGGAGACGCCGCCTCCAAGGGTGCTCAGGAGGTTATGCAGGCCCTGGCAATAAATGACCTAAAGGCGCCGGACTGGAAATATGTCTGCAAGGTCTGGCCCCAGCCTCGAACAGAGCAGCAAAACCTTGCAGACTTACAGTTGGCTACCCATTTGGGAATAGACAAAAATGTAGTTTACACCTCAAGCAGGGTATCAAGAAACTTTATGCCGTATCTTTTAGCTGCGTGTGATATTTATGCAGCACCCTCACGACTGGAAGGTTTTGGGATGATTCAGGTAGAGGCGAACGCATGTGAAAAGCCGGTAATAGGAATAAAAGCGATGGGGATGCTGGATACAATGATACATGGCAAAACCGCTTTCTTAGCGGGGGTTGCCCAGGAGATTCGGCTTCGAGAGGCAATGCTTGGATACGAATCCGGCTACGAAAACGGTCACAAACATATCTTCAAAAAACCGAGGATAGTAGATTACAGGGCGAGTGTTAATGACATCGCTAATTACCTTATGGATTTGATGGTGGATGCCGGCCTGAGAGAAAGATTGGGTAAGGAAGGAAGGAAACGTGTAGTAGAGAACTTTGACTATCGAGTAATAGCAAAGAAATTTGTAAAAATCGTTTCAGAGCGTTTAGATATATCATAATATGGACAAACAACAACAAGGGTTGGTCAGCAAAGCTAAGGAAGCGGCTCTGCAGGTATTACTCCATAACAACCATGGTGCTTATCGGAATTTGCCCAGAACCGCAGGCTGGGGATATCCTGAGCCGTACACCAGAGACCTGATGATATGCTCGCTTGGCATATTGACCACACAGAACAGGAGATTACTTAAATCACTACGGAGAGTTCTGGAGACATTGGCAAAGAATCAGACCGAGTTGGGCCATATTCCATCTTTGGTTAACGACCGAGAGGACAGAGGCTCGAGCGACACGACCCCGTTGTTTCTTATGGCCGTTGGAATCTACCGAAAGGTTATGAAGGAAGACGATTTTCTTGAGCAGGCCGTCCAAAAGGCTTTGAAGTGGATGAGATATCGAAGTCCGACAGACCGGTATCTCGTGGCACAGTTGCCCACCAGTGATTGGCGTGATGAACAGTGGGTTTTAGGGTATGGACTGTTTGTTAATACTATCGTATATATATATCTTTGCCTTTTCGGTCAATACGAACGGGCTGCAAAGGTTAAGCAGTATATGGAGAGTTTTACCGTCAAGGGTGAAAGACTACAGCGGCATGTCCACGAGGGCCTGGTTCTAAGGTACAAACCTTATTACGCTATGTGGTCATACAAAGTGTACCGAAGTGAGCGTTTCGACCTTTTAGGCAACAGCCTGGCGATTCTTTCCGGCATAACATCACCATCCAGAGCGAAAAAACTTGTAGTATGGATAGAAAAGGAGTCTGCGGCTTTGCGGCAAAATGAAGACCTGGCGGTCGATTTGCCGCCGAATTTCTTCCCATACGTCAGACCGGATGACCCTGATTGGATACCGCGTTATGAAAAGTATAACCAGCCTGGAGAGTATCATAATGGCGGGATTTGGCCGTTCATCTGCGGCTTTTATATAGCAGCTCTGGTGGCTGCTAAAAGATACAGCCTTGCTGAGAAAAAGCTTCTTGCTTTAACCGAGCTTATCCGGCTGGCCCGCAAAGCTGACGTGGAATTCGGCTTTAACGAATGGCTCCGTGCACAGGATGGAACGCCTCAGGGGCAAGACTGGCAGAGCTGGTCGGCAGCGATGTATCTTTATGCCGCCGAATCTGTAGAACAAAAAAGAACCCCCTTTTTCGAAGAGATTAGAGAAAGAGGCGCAGAAGACGATTAAAAAGGGTTTTATACCTATCAAATATATGTGCTCACCAGAAAGCAGCTACCGCTCCCTTACGGCTCCGTTTTGAGCAAACGCATATATTGTATTATCCGTATCAGCGGGCGCTATCCCCAGGAAAGATTAGTCAAAGGGCAGCTTTACTCCTCCCTGAGGAGTTCTTTCTATACGGCTTTTGGCACCTTCCGGCTCTTTAAATTCAACTTCTTTTAGCCTGCAAATCAAGCCTTCGGAAATTTTATCGAAGTCGCCTTTGACAAGCCTGGCGTATGATATCGTCGGCGTTACTTTTTCAATCTTGATTGTTGCGATTATGTCTTCCGTTCGGCCTAATGATTCCTTTGTGTCGGTGT